>ERZ780144.417-NODE-417-length-59542-cov-5.710811_pt1 | contig 59542 bp, 59 predicted proteins | sample MGYA00511380_ERZ780144 | MGnify/ENA primary metagenome ERZ780144 (study PRJEB29588, sample SAMEA1965858) | human gut metagenome | biome: human gut; feature: human-associated habitat; material: faeces | place: Denmark | collected 2008/2010 ... | reverse complement strand
AAGGAATGACTACCCGGCAGATTTCCGAAACCATCGAAGATATTTATGGCTTTGAAACTTCTGAAAGCTTTATTTCTGATGTGACTGATAAGATCCTGCCACAGATCGAAGACTGGCAGAACCGGCCACTGGACGAGGTCTATCCCATTCTCTACATTGATGCAATCCATTATTCTGTAAGGGATAATGGCGTGATCCGAAAGCTTGCTGCTTACGTGATTCTGGGAATCAACACGGAAGGAAAAAAAGAAGTTTTAACCATCAGTGTTGGCGATAACGAAAGCGCAAAATACTGGCTTTCCGTTATGAATGAACTGAAAAATCGTGGTGTCAAAGATGTATTAATCATCTGTGCCGATGGTTTAACCGGAATCAAAGAAGCGATCGCAGCAGCTTTTCCAAAGACGGAATACCAGCGCTGTATTGTACACCAGGTAAGAAACACGTTGAAATATGTCCCGGATAAAGACAGAAAAGCCTTCGCTACGGATCTGAAAACCATTTATCAGGCCACAGATGAAAAGAAAGCTCTGGCAGCCTTAGAGCGTGTAACAGAAAAATGGACACCGAAATATCCGAATTCCATGAAGCGCTGGAAGGATAACTGGGACGCAATCTCGCCGATCTTTAAATTTTCAACGACGGTCAGAACGGTGATTTATACTACAAATGCTATTGAATCCCTGAATTCTACCTACCGGAAACTGAATCGCCAGAGAAGCGTATTTCCAAGCGATACAGCTCTATTAAAGGCACTGTATCTTGCCACATTTGAAGCTACAAAGAAATGGACCAGTACGATCCGCAACTGGGCACAGGTGTATGGTGAACTGAGTATTATGTACGAAGGACGCCTCCCAGAGTAACGAATAAACAGGCGAATAAGACGGGCGGAAAACCGCCTGCTCTTGACATGCCATTCAACAACTGTTATATATAAAACAAGGGTGAGAAGCCTGATTTTCAGGCTTGCCACCCTTGCATATCATAGAAGAATCTTATTTACAGACTTTTTCTCATAGTCTCCAAACAGAATCAAGTATGTGACAGATATGTCTTATGTCTGTTATTTAAAGTCTATACAAAACTCCAGAGAGAGACATATCTGTCATTTTTCATACTTATCTTTTTATGTTTTTAATCTTCGCGTAAATGCACCGCTGTGGCCGCCTTACGACGTCTTGCATCATCCATAGCTGCATAATGTTTCTTTGTGGTGTTTACATCTCTGTGACCTAATACATCGGCTACAAGGTAAATATCGCCTGTTTCCTGATACAAAGTAGTACCGTAAGTACTGCGAAGCTTGTGTGGTGTGATTTTTTTTGTAGTCGTAATGGCACCTGCGTATTTTTTTACCAGATTTTCAACAGCCTGGATGCCAATCCTTTTTCGCTGGGTAGAGTAGAAGAGAGCGTGTTCATGCCCTGCTACAGGAACGATATTCTTACGAACTTCCAAGTACTTTTTCAAAGCTTTTTCTACCTCATGTCCAAAATATACAACCATTTCATTTCCACCTTTTCGGGTGACTTTAATCCCATTATTTTTAAAATCAACATCTTCAACATCAAGTCCTACACATTCAGATACACGAATCCCGGTACCAAGCAGGAGAGTAACGATGGCAAGATCACGCTCCTTGGTTTTTTCATAATAAACACGTTTCTGTCCGGTAAGCTCATCACCGCAGTGCTCTATATGATCCAATAACATGGCAACTTCATCAGCATCAAGACGTATAATATTTTTTTCATGAGTTTTCGGAACATCTACAAGAACAGTTGGGTTCGTCTGGATAAATTCATGTTTATAATAATATGCATAAAAACTTCTCAATGCAGAAATTTTTCTTTTCAGGCCACGTTCACCATTGGTTTCTGTTTTATCACCATTTTTATATACTTTAAGATATTCCTGATATTCCTCGATATCTATAGCTTTAAGCTGATCCAGAACATCAACGGTAAAATCTTTCATGGAATAGTCCTTAAAGGCAGGATTTTCATCCAGGAGAAACTGAAAAAAGATTCGGATATCATACGCATAGGAAATTCGTGTTTTGGTAGTAGTAAGCGGATCCATAGCACGAAAATAATCCTTGCAGAAATCAGGCAGTGTTTTCAAAACAGCTCGAAGCTTCAAAATATTTGAAATATCGGTCTGTTCGTGGTAAGTGACTTTCTTGCTATCATTATAATAATCAATATATTTATCCATAAAAAATCTCCTTAAAAAAATTATTTTATAACTTCTTAATGTTAAGAATATTGTTGAGAATATTTAAGACATATAAATCATCAAAGTTGATAATGATTAATAATTGCAGAGAAAATGCCTTTGTCAATAAACGATTACAGCGCAAAGACAGCTGCAGCCTACATCTATATGAAAAACTCGCGTTTGTCGTATAGATGTAGATAACATAAAAACATACTACTTTCGTATGTTTTTATGTTATCTTATTGTTGCCAACCAGTACATCCATTTATTGTTTCCGGATTTATTTTTCCCGGAAAACTATAGTTTTACAGACAATCTGTAATAATGCGATTCAATTCCGGAAGCTCTTTTTTGAGAGCGATCAGTTTCCCATCTTTTAGAAAACAATGTCTGGAATAAGCGGTTGTGCAGATTTCATTTCTGCTCGCATTAAAAAATTCATAATTAAATTCCAGAGAAATTCCAGTATACTGCTTAATGCCAACGCGAATCCGGATTTCATCATCGAAGAAAACCTGCTTTCTATATGCAACTGAAATTTCCACAACAGGGGAGATCACTCCCAACTCTTCTACTTTCTTATAGCTGAAACCCATCCGGCTCATATATCCAATCCTGGCCTCTTCCATCCATTTTACATAATTAGAGTGATGGATAATGCCCATCTGGTCTGTTTCATGATATTGCGCTTTTCTGTAATAAGTGTATGTTTTTTCTGATTCTTCCTTCATATACCATATATCCTTTTTTATATATTTATAAAATGAAAATAACTATACCACTCGCTTGTCTGCGAAACGATGTACTAAGGCGTGCAGATTGCGGGAATGATTTTTCAGACACGCTCTAGCTGAAACCGGTTAATTATGACGGTCTCTTCACATAATTCAGAGGATTCTGATTTACCCCATTAACCATAACCCCAAAATGAAGATGAGGACCGGTGCTGTTCCCAGTGCTTCCTACATATCCGATGATATCACCTTTTTTGACCTTATCTCCTACACTCAGATTTGGGTTAAATTTAGACTGGTGCATATATTCTGTGATAAGTCCCTTTCCATCATGATTGATCTTGGTATAATATCCGGCACCGCCTGACGATGCCGGTGAAAGCATGGCAACAATGGTTCCTGATGCTGCCGCATAAATCGGTGTTCCTGTAGGAGCAGGAATGTCAATTCCTTTATGATTGGTAGAACCGATTCCTCCCGGAGATTCCCTGTTTCCAAAATAACTGCTGATATAGGAATAACCGGAGCTTAAAGGCCACCGAAAAGAAACTCCGTTCTGATAGTCAGGAATAAGAGAACCATCTTCTCCAACATAATGATTATCATCAATCCACTGATTTGTAACCAGAGCACCTGTGGAGGAACTCAGGTAATACTTCTCTCCATCTACAGTAACCCACCCACTTTCACGTTCACATGTAGAAGGATTCATATAATATTTCTTTCCGTCTACTGTCAGCCATCCAGAGGCCAGCACCCCATCTGATTTCGCATAATAATGAGCACTTTTTTTCGTGATCCACTTACTGCTGGCAAGTTTTCCGTCAGACTCAAAATAATATCTTTTCCCAGATGACGATTTCAGGATAATATCATCGTAACGGATTCCATTAGTTTTCTTAAAATAATACTTGTGTCCGTTGATCGTCTGCCATCCCGTAACCAGTTTACAATCTGATTTCCTGAAATACCGATAATAGGAATCCGGTTTATAGAAGCCTTTGACAAGTTTACCATTTGAAGCTGCATAATAATAAGAACCGTCTGTTTCTTTATACCATCCGCTTCTGACCAGCTGACCGGTATTTCTGTTAAAGGAATACCAGCTTCCCTTTACTTTCAGACGCCCTTTTGCCATAGTGCCATTGGCCTGAAGATAATAGGTGGAATTCCCGCTTTTGCGAAAACAGTTTTTATACATTTTTCCTTTTTCATTAAAGCAGTAATATACATTATTTACTTTATGGAAACCGGATCGTATCACCCCGTCATTCCAGAAATAGTATTTATTCCCTGCAGCTGTAGTTACCCATCCGGTATGCATATATCCTTTTTTTTCATCAAAGAAATACGTTTTTCCATTTACTGTCTGCCAGGTAGTAAGCATTTTACCTTTTTCATTAAAACAGTACTTTTTTCCACTGATGGTCAGAATTCCGGCTTTGGCTGCACCGGTCTTTCCGAAATAGTACTGATTTCCTGCAGCACTTTTGTACCAGCCGGTAGCTTTTTTTCCGTTCTTATCATAATAGTACCAGCTTCCGTTTTTTTTCACAAATCCTGTCTGCTTTTTGGAAGTTGCTGCAGCCTGAACCGGTACAGAGAAACCGGAAAAGATTCCCCCCTGCAGAGCCAGTGCCAGAACCAAAAGAAAAGCTGTCAAATATAACTTTTTTTTCTTCATAGTAACTCCTGTGTGTGTTTTTTTTTGTAACTGTGAAGGTTTACTTATTTTTCTCTCGTTTATTCTTTAATTCAACATATCTGTTCTTCAGGAAAATCCCTGCTTTTTTGATATATCCCCATATTATGTTTAAAATCCGCAGGAGATATTTCCATATGGTTATGACCAGTCCGGAAAGCGGATTCCATATTTTCATAAAGAAATTATTTTTTCTCGCTTCCAGTTCTTCCGGTGAAACCTTGTGTTTTTCTTCCTTGCAAAGAGGAAGTACTTCACCTGTCTGTTCATCCAGACAGTCAATATTTATATATGTCTCCTCTTCTGCCGGCATTTTTTTGTCATTAAGAGAATGATTGATCAGTCTCCAGATCAGAGCATAAAGTACGGCAAATACAGGAACTCCTGCGATCATTCCCGGAACCCCAAAGAGACCGCCCCCGATCATGATGGCAACAATAACCATAAAACTGGAAAGTCCGGTAGAGTCTCCGAGAATTTTCGGACCAAGGATATTTCCATCAAACTGCTGAAGAAGCAGGATAAAAATTGCAAAATACAGACCTTTTATGGGATCTACTACTAAAATAAGCAAAATACATGGAATGGCTCCGATGTAAGGACCAAAAAACGGAATGACATTTGTCACACCGATAATTACACTGATAAGAATTGGATACGGCAAATCCAAAAGCAACATTCCAAAATAACACAAAATTCCAATAATAGCAGAATCCAGAAGTTTTCCGTATATGAAACCACCAAAAGTCTTGTCTGTAAAACGCATAACGCGTATAAGCATATTTGCCCATTTATGAGGCAATATAGCATATACCATCATTTTGCTTTTGGCAACAAATTTCTCTTTGTCTGCAAGTACATACAAAGCTACAATGGCACCGATCAGAAAATTCTTCATAAAGATCAGGATATCAAAAATACCTGCTGAAACATTTTTGAGCATATCCTGCATCTGCGGAAGAATATCGGTAGTAAGATACTCCTGTGCTTTTACAGAATACTGGTTGATCATATCGAGCATTTCAGGATTCAGTTTCCATCCATGCTCAACAAATGAATTGAGCCACTTTTCAATAACTTTTATATAGTACGGAAAACTGTAAATAATACTCATGATACTTCGGATCAACTGAGGAAGCACCATCATCAGTAATGCGTAAATGATAATCCAGAACAGGAACATGGAAAAAAGGACACATCCCCATCGAATAGCCCGTTTTCCTTTTTTCTGTAACTTAATATTATGCTTTTCCAGCTGCGGATAGATCAGCTTCTGCTCAAAGAGATTGATCAGCGGACTGAGAATATAAGCAAGGATTACACCATAGATAATAGGCGCCATAATTCCCAGAAAAGTTTTGATTCCCACGATCAGGGTTTTCATGTGAAATATGCCATAATAAAACAGCATACTGGCGGCAATTACCAGAAAAGCGGTTACACCCCAGTGTAAATATCGGTTGTCCCAACGAAATTTCATAATGTCCTCCTTTTTAACATGGTATGATTATAGCATATATTTTAACAAATGTCATGAAAATTTAATATATATTAAAAAAAATTATAGCAGTCTTGTTATTGTTCATACACCACTATCCCGAGGCATACAAGCCAAAATTCCATTGCCGCAGGCAATCTGGAATGAATTGAAAAGACTGTTATAAATTCATCCAAAAACAGATACTTTACCAAGGATGTGGTAAAGTATCTGTAAAAATATAATCCTATTTATTTTTTATGGAATCAAAAATCTCAATTGCCTGAATGATTGCTTTTGCTGCACCATCAATTCCAAGTTTGCTGCTGTCTACGCAGAGATTGTAGCTTGAAGCAGCACCCCATTTCTTATTGGTGTAGTAATTATAGTAACTGGAACGGCTCTTGTCTGTCTTATTGATCATGTCTTTTGCTTCTTTTGCAGTTTTATTATGTTTCTGTGAAAGACGGTTAATCCTCCAGTCTGTATCTGCATGTACAAATACACTGAAACAGTCTTTATACTCTGACAACGCATAATCTGCACATCTTCCGACCATAACGCATGGACCTTCGGAGGCCAGTTTCTTGATTGCGTCAAACTGTGCAAGAAATACTTTGTGGTTCATAGGCATATCTGTAAATCCTGAAGAAGAATAACCAAATGAGTAAGTATCCATAACCAGAGAATATAAAAAGCTGTTAGTTGGTCTTTCATCATGATTCTCAAAAAGTTCTTTGCAGATACCGCTTTCATTTGCTGCGTGTTCGAGAAGTTCTTTATCATAACATTTAATACCAAAATATTTGGCAACTTCCTGACCTATCTGTCTTCCTCCACTGCCGTACTCACGACCAATTGTAATAATTGAACTCGTACTATTCATAGTCTGCACTCCCTTCTGTTACATATTCGATAGACATATTATACAGTATTTCCAAAAAAATGCAAACTACTTTCGTAATTTTTCTAATAATTTAACGAAATATTCAGGTAAAGGAGCTATAAACTCCATATATTCGCCCGTTGATGGATGAACAAAGCCAAGAATCATTGCATGAAGCGTCTGTCCCTGCAGATGATAAGGATTCTTACCGGAACCGTACACTTCATCACCCAGAAGTGGATGACCGATACTTGTCATATGCACACGAATCTGATGCGTTCTGCCTGTTTCCAGACGGCATTCCACATAAGTGGCATTTTTGAAACGTTCCAAAACTTTATAATGTGTGACAGCATCCTTGCCGTTTTTATAGTTGACAGCCATCTTTTTGCGGTCAATCGGATGGCGCCCGATGGGACCTTCGATCGTCCCTTCGTCTTCTTTCAGTACTCCTGCTACGATTGCCCGGTATCTGCGCCTGATAGAATGCTCTTTTAACTGTTCTGCCAGGTTGCGGTGTGCATTATCATTCTTGCATACAAGAAGTGCACCTGTGGTATCCTTATCGATTCTGTGGACAATACCAGGACGCAGAACACCATTGATCCCCGACAGATTGTCCTTACAGTGAAACATAATAGCATTTACTAATGTTCCGGAAGTATGTCCGGCACTGGGATGAACCACCATCCCCTTTGGTTTATTTACAATAAGTACATCATCATCTTCATAAAGAATATCCAGAGGGATATCTTCCGGAAGTATATCCGGCTCTTTTATGTCAGGAACTGCTACGGAGATTTCATCTCCTTCCTGAACTTTGTAGTTGGCTTTTACAGCAGAACCATTGACGGTTATTTCCTGCTCTTTAAGCAGCTTTTGAATATAAGAACGTGACAGTTCTTCGTTCATTTCAGAAAGATAGCGGTCAATCCGGATACCGGACTGACCGTCAGAAACCTGATAATTAAGAATTTCCATAATACTAATCCTTTTTTATTCTTAAGAAATCATAATCTTCATCATTTTTGTATCTGAAACACACCAGCATAACAAGTAATATGCCACTGCATACCACATACATATCAGCTATATTAAATACCGGAAAATCAATCAGTGAAAAATAGATAAAATCCACAACATAGCCTCTGCATACTCTGTCAATAAAATTTCCAAGAGCACCGGAAACCATTACCAGTGCAGTTACTGACAGCGGCAGATAATATCTGTTTTTCGGGATTCTGGCATATACATAGATAAATACACCAAAAAACAAAAGGCACAAAATCACAAACACCGGAATTTTACCTTCAAACAATCCAAAGGCCATTCCACGATTTTCGAGATACCGTAATTGAAGAACTCCCGGAATGAGAGAGATATCAGGATGATCTTTCAGTTGTGCCAGAACAAGAGATTTACTTCCCTGATCCAGGATTGTCAGCAAAAGGATAATAATACAGCCTCTAATCCAGTGCATACATGAAGATACGGAGGAAACAGCTGTCATATCAGAATCTCCCGGATTGCCTGGAGCAGTTCCTCATCTGTGACAGTTTTGTCTATAAAACTTTTACCAATCCCGTCCATAAGGATAAATTTAATATGACCGGCTTCCATTTTTTTGTCTTTTTTTGTTGCTGCCAGGACATCCCCGGCATTCAGTGAATCAACAGAAAGAGGAAGATTATAAGAATGGCACCCTTTTCTGATCTCTTCGTATTCTTCTTCTGTTAATAATCCTCTCTGCATGGAAAGATAAGCGGCAGCGATCAGACCGACTCCAACACACTGTCCATGAAGCAGCTGAAAGTTTTTCATTTTTTCGACTGCATGTCCGACTGTGTGACCAAGATTTAAAAGTGCACGTTCTCCCTGCTCCTTCGGATCACGCTCTACCACACCTGCCTTGATCTCGCAGCATCTGCGGATCATTCTGGAAAGCATACTCAAATCCAATTTACTGATCTCAGGCTGATTCTTACATACAAAACGGAAGAACTCTTCATCGCAGATCAGTCCTGTCTTAAGAATTTCACCCATTCCACAGGTGAATTCCCGATTCGGAAGAGACTGCAGGGTACTCATATTCATATATACAAGGCGGGGCTGATGGAAAGCTCCTACCATGTTTTTGTACTGAAGGAAGTCAACACCTGTTTTACCTCCTACGCTGCTGTCAACCTGTGCCAGAAGCGTAGTAGGAACTTGGATAAAATCAATCCCTCTCAGGTAAGTGGAAGCTCCGAAACCTGTCAGATCACCTACAACACCGCCGCCCAGCGCAACCAGCAGACCTTTTCTGTCCATTTCATTCTCAATCAAAGTTTTATATAATTCCTGTACTGTATTCAAGTTTTTGTTCTTTTCACCAGCTTCAAATACAAAAGAGAATATTTCAGAGGAAATTTCCTGAAGAGCTGATTTAACTGCCTCATGATAAAGAGGTGCAACATGACTGTCTGTCACAATACAGATTTTCCGGTTTTCAAGTCCTTCTTCTCTGATCGCACCGGCAAGATCCTGAAAGTCATTTTTTAAATAAATAGGATAATGGAAATCTCCTTCCCGTTTTACAAGTAATTTTTGTTCTGCCATTTTCCTGTTCTCCTTTTATTACAAAATTTATACATAGCGCATAATACGCACACTGCAGCGTCCTTTTTTTGTCTGGTGAGAAACACCGTCAAAAATGAACCGTCCTTTCCCACGTACAGATATAATGTCACCATCTTTCGGCTCATATCCGTTGCTGGTGATCAGTTTTCCGTTAACAAAAACCTGCCCGCCTTCAATATAAGATACCATACTGCTTCTGGATGTCTTAAAAGCAAGCGAGATCAATGAATCCAGACGTACCGAAGCGCAGGTACCGCTGACAGATTCAAGGACAGGGCGTGGAAATTCATCAGAATCCTCCACTTTTGTGATCAGAATATTGGTATGACGGACCCGGCACAGATTTTCAAGAAAGAATTCCGTCATTTTGTTCTGGCAGAAAAACCAGGCAGCTTTTTTCTGAACAACAATATCACCGATCACACTTCTGTCTACTCCAAGATTGAGAAGTGCACCAAGATAATCACGATGAGAAAGCTCTTCAGAGAATTTAAGAGCTTTTGGTTCAATCCTCAGACAGTCGATGGGATATTCCCATGTAAAAGCAAGAGCATCAGGATGAAATGCAACCATCTGACGCTCCGCATTCTCATAGCCTCCGGACGTCTCCATAACAATCTGGGGAAACTGATGTTTCAGGCTACTGACTATATTCTGTTCATTTAAATTAAGAAAATCCGAAAATGTAACGATATCTCTCTGCCAGGAGAGATTTGCCAATTCCCGGATTCTCTTAAGAAAAAATTCGTCTTTTTCCATCCTGGATCAATATCCTGCTCTTACAGACGGAGCAGAGCCTCCCAGAATATTCTGAAGGTCACCGGTAATATCTACATTGTACGGTCCAAGTACAAAGATATAGCTGGATACTTTCTGAAGGCTGCCGCCTAAAGAATAGCATGCACCGGACGTGAAATCGATGATCCTCTGTGCCAGTTCCACATCAATTCCCTCCAGATTCAAAATAACAGTAGAATTATCTACTAAAGTGTCAGCAATCTCACGCGTATCTTCCATAGAAGAAGGTTTGATCACACAGACTTCCATATTTGGGCCCTGATTTGATTTGCGGCTGCTTCTCATTGGAGTAATCTTGGAAGATGCTGCAGGACGTGTCTGGCGTTCGGCGCGTTCCTGTTTAACCGTAACCTTAGACGGAGCCGAAGCGGTCTGTTTTGGAGCAGATGCCTGTTTAGGAGCTGTCTTTACTGCTTTCTCTTCTACATCATCGAAGTCATCATTATCGTCGGATTCTTTTTTCTTAGAGAATTTATCAAAAAATTTCTTCTTTGGTTTCTCATCGAAATCGTCATCGAGAAAGTCATCATCTTCTTCCTCATCTAACAGATCATCATCTAAGAATCCATCATCATCGTAATCATCGTTTAATTTGATGGCATCTAAAAATTTATCTAAAACGCCCATTTTAATCTCCAATCTTATTTTAATCTTCTTTTATTGAGTAATCTCTTTCGCCAAAGATACCCGTTCCCACGCGCACCATAGTGGCCCCTTCCTCAACTGCGACCTGATAATCATTTGTCATTCCCATACTCAGGACGCTCATATTAACATTATTAATGTTTTTGGCCGCAATGTCAACACTTAATTTCTTTAATTTTTGAAAAACTTCTCTGTTTTCTTCAGGATTTGCTACAAATGGTGCAATTGTCATAAGTCCTTTTACCTGAAGATGCTCATAAGAAGAAATTTCTTCCAGAAATGGTAATACCTCTTCGACTGAAAGGCCAAACTTACTTTCCTCTCCTGCTACATTTACTTCGATCAGAACCGGCATACAGATATCTTTTTTTGCTGCCTCTTTTTCGATGGCCTCTGCCAGGCGGACAGAATCTACAGAGTGTACCATAGATACTTTATCAATAATATATTTCACTTTATTTCTCTGTAAATGTCCGATCATGTGCCACTGTACATCTGATGGCATCTGATCGTATTTATCTACGATCTCCTGAACCTTATTCTCCCCAAACACTCTTGCACCCGCATCATATGCTTCTTTCAGCATTTCCACCGGTTTGGTCTTACTGACCGCAATAAGAGTTACCTCTTGGGGAGAGCGCCCTGCAGTATCGCAGGCCTCTTCAATATTCTTTTTTACAAGGTTTAGTTTATCAGCTAACATATTAAGCCTCCTTAATTAGTATAAAATGTCTTCTTCCTTTACTTTATCAGCGTTTCGAACAATGTGATCATATCTGGAAAGACCGTAAGTGGTGTTTTTAGATACAATAGCATATTCTTCGTTCTCATCAAGTATTTCAATACGGCGAAAAACCGCATAGCCTTTATTAATACAGTATACTCCCTCCAGGGTATCTGTCTCTCCGATCACATATTTTTCACCGGTATCCGTATTGATCAGGGCATCCCCTTCCTTAAATGAACTCTTGTCAACATAATAAATCTGAGGTTGTTCTGCTTCGTCCACTGCCAGTTTGGAGACAGATGAATCATCAATGCTTGCGTAAATGCTCACATTTTTAAATGTTGTTTTATTTTTCCCCTCATAAAGGGTAAAACCTGTCTGATTATCCTGTGTAGTGGCCATTCTGGATGGAATCACATAAAAATCCTTGGTTACAATAGAGGTAAGAGGGATTTTCAGACCTACAACTGTGTTGGTTACAAGTTCAATGTCCAAAAAACGGTCAGATGCATAACGAATCAGACCTTTATTGAAATCAATCTGTCCATATTTGTCACCGTCTATGGTAATAATGGAAAAATCTCCGTTTTGTGTCATATCGTCTTTTAAAAATTTGACACGTATTGTAGAACGGTCTTTCAGTTTTTCAACCTGTCTGTCGCTCAAAGGAATCAGAAGGCTCCAGCGTTCATCTGTGATAATGGTATAAATATCATCTCCTGCTTTTACCTTGTCGGAAGTTTTCAAATCTGTTTCATGGTAAGAATTCTGATCGAAATCTTCTGCCTTTACAGCATCTACTGTTTTTCCTTCATAATTATCCATGGAATATAAAACGATACCATCAGATTGGGACTGGCAGATAGTTTGATTTCCGGGATAAATATCTGCTGTTTTGTCATTGTCACCACTGTCATTTCCTTCACCGTCCTCATCTGAAGTAAGAGGAGCAGATGAGGTATTGCCAGACTCTGCATATTGAAGGATATTTCCCTTCAGTTCATATTTAAAGCTGTAGGTGCTGTTAAATTTACTTGAACTGAATCCTTTGGAAAAACTCATCATATCAGTCCGTACCTTTGAAAGTTCTTCCGGGGCAAGAGATGCCGGAGCAGAAGCTGTTTTTGTATCACTAAGTCCGTACACCGCTCCGGAAGCATTGATCTTACTGCCCTCCCTTGCATAATAAGTAATATAACCTGATGAATCTGCCTTGCATAAACTTTCTTCACGTATGGCAAGACCGGTATATGTTTCGTTGCGGGATAAAGGTCCTGATGTAACCTGATAGGACTCAATATGAGTAGTTGTAAAATATAATATGGCACTGAATGCCATATATATGAATAAGATGCCAAACATGATCGTTCCGATATTCAGCCCCACGACCATGCGAAGCCTTGCCAGGATTCCCGGCATTTTTTTTGATTTATTATCAGACAATGGAATGTCTCCTTTTTGTGCAGTTCATAATCATTCTATAACTGTTCAGCGATTTCACAGTGACTGCTGAATAGTTACACCATTTTCCAAAATATTGTAACACTTTGCACATTTAAAAACAAGTTTATTCATAAAGAATTCACAATAATCGTTACTGTTCACACACCACTATCCCGTTACTGAGAATGGAGTAAACAGTAACGGGAGCACATAAGTAAGAACACATTTTCAGAATATAAGTTTGCTTTTTGTCAGGAATTATGATATGATAAAAAAATCAGAAACTGTTCAGTATCTCATAGAATAGCAGACTGCTGAATGGTTATGAAGAGTGTACGAACAAAAAATAACTTTAAAAGGAGGGTATAATTATGCCATATGGAAGAATCACGCCAAAGCAGCAGGAGATTCTTGATTACATAAAGAATGAGATTTTGAACCGGGGATTTCCGCCGGCAGTTCGTGAAATCTGCGAGGCAGTCAACCTGAAATCTACTTCTTCCGTTCATTCACATCTGGAAGCACTGGAGAAAAATGGATATATCCGCAGAGATGCAACGAAACCACGTGCGATTGAGATCATTGATGACAATTTTAATCTGGTCCGCAGAGAGGTTGTGAATGTTCCCATCATAGGAACTGTGGCAGCCGGACAGCCACTTCTGGCAGTTGAGAATATTGAAGGCTATTTCCCTATCCCTGCAGAGTTTATGCCTAATTCACAAAGCTTTCTGTTGAAAGTAAAAGGGGAAAGTATGATAAACGCCGGAATTTTTGACGGAGATCAGGTTCTGGTAAAACAGCAGTCCACAGCAGAGGATGGAGATATTGTTGTTGCGCTGATCGATGACGGTGCTACAGTTAAGACTTTCCATAAAGAAAAAGGATACTATCGCCTCCAGCCGGAAAATGATACAATGGAGCCAATCCTTGTACATGAAGGTCTTCAGATTCTTGGCAAAGTATTTGGTGTGTTCCGTTTGTATGAGTAATATAACTGATACGTGAATAGTCAGGCAGATATTCGCAATCCGCTTCGCTACGCAGCTCTACACCGAATCAAGCAAGTCCCCATACACTGCAATTTATACTATATCAATTCAAAAAAACAACAGAGGAAATCAGGTATCTCTTAATGATGATATCTGATTTCCTCTGTATTTTATTTTGCAAATTTCACAAAGTCAGGCGGATAAAATCATCCGCTTCGCTACGCAGCTCTACACCGAATAACTGTAAATTTTTCGTTACTGTTCACTGGTAATATCCCGCGAGGTGTTTTTTGTGAACGAAGGTCACAGAAAACCCGAGACATACCGCGCGACTTTATGCGATTAGCATAAAGTCTGTGCATCGCAAGCATGTTGCTGTGAACAGAGTGAACAGTAACAATTTTTTCTACTTATTTCTCAAGAAATTCATTAACGTCAAGAACCTTACCATCTCTCCAGATTCTTTCGAGGTCATAGAAAAGACGATTCTCTTCGTCAAATACGTGGACGATCATATCGCCGTAATCCATAAGAACCCAGCTGGAGTTTCTGGTTCCCTCAATCTGTTTTGCTTCAAATCCGGCTCTGCCAAGTGTTTCATCTACATTGTCAACCATAGCCTGAACCTGATTCTGGTTGGAAGCACTTGCAATTACAAAATAATCGGCAATTACAGATACTTCATGGATATCTATTACCTTAATATCTTTTCCTTTTTTCTCATCAAGTGCGCGGCAGGCAAGTTTTGCCATTTCAAGTTCTCTGTTCATGGAAACAACCTCTCTTTCTATCTGCTTTTGTAACTGTTCAATATCTTCATGATTAACAGACTATTGAATAGCTACATATATCTTCTCTAAATAAATATTTATATCCGTAATCTGTTCTCCCTGTTGTGCTGTCCCCTATATGTAAAACTCTGCCAGTCGAGACAATTTATACTCAGGACTGTCTTTTCATGTGTAAATCCCTGTAATACAAGAAAGCATCTTTCGTAGCATTATCAATATCTTTCGGATTTTCCTCCAGATAAGCCAGTGTATCACCCAAAATCTTATACATACATTCGTCAAGATCCTGAAAAGCCAGTTTACGTACAATTGCAAGATTAGGAGCTTTATCACGTTTTGGTTCAATATAATCGGCAATATAGACGATTTTTTCCAACAGTGTCATCTCCGGCTTTCCGGTAGTATGCCAGGTGATGGCAGAAAGAATATTTTCATCTGTAACATCATACTTAGCCTTAGCCACGTAAGCTCCAAGCTTGGCATGAAGTAAAAAAGGATGCTCCTGTTCGAATTCAGATACCGAAATATGATGCTGGCTGCACATTTTCAGCTTCTTTTTGTTCGGAATACATTTTGCACAGTCATGGAGCAGTCCGGCAGTCTGGGCTGTGATCAGATCACAATCATGAACCATGGCAAGTGCTGCACATGTAAACATAACTCCCAACGTATGTTCATAACGATCCTCATCCAGATATTTTGCTAATTTTTTCTGCATTTTTATAAAATCATACTCTGCCATCGGAAGATCATCCTTTCTTTTCGGCCAGACTGTAAATCTGGTTTTCTCTGATATACTCAATCACCGGATCAGGAATATAGTAACGCACACTTTTATTTTCGCTGATCCAGTTTCTGAGCATTTCGCTGGATACATCAAGGTTTGTGGTATTCAGTGTCAGAAATGTGCCATTATATTTAAGCGAAAGACGGTTCATTTCTGCTTCGAGCTCTGCAATTGTGGAATGATTTCTTACAGCAGTTACCAGAATGCAGTTTCTGCAGATTCTTTCCGGTTCACGCCATGTATCAAAGTCATACAGGGAGTCTGCGCCGATTATAAAATAATAATCAGTATCCGGATTCTTCTCTTTTAGCATTTCCAGTGTATGATAAGTGTAAGTATAACCATTTTCATGCATTTCAGTCAGCGACAGTTCAAAGTGAGGATTTCCGGTAATCGCCCTGCGGACCATTTCAACTCTTTCTTCATCTGTGGCACGTCCCTGACGGTTTCTCTTGTGAGGCGGATTTCCGGAAGGCATGAACAGTACCTTTTCCAGTCGGAACTGTTCGTATGCTTTCTCTCCCAGAATCAGATGCCCCATGTGGATGGGATCAAAAGTACCGCCCATAATACCAATTCTGTGTTTGATGTCAGCCATAAAAAACTCCGTATTATTTTCTGGGTAATTCAATTTTTTTCTTTTCGTTTTTGCCTTCACGGTATAAAACAATTTTCTTGCCGATAACCTGTACGATCTGGGAACGTGTACGTTCTGCCAGAACCTCAGCCATCTGGCGCGGATCCTCCAGGCAGTTCTGAAGAACACTGATCTTGATCAGTTCTCTGGCTGCAAGCGCCTCATCTACTGCGGCTGTGTTCTCAGGAGTAAGACCACCCTTTCCAAGCTGAAGGATTGGATCCATGGTCATTGCAAGACCTTTTAAATAAGCTCTCTGTTTACTTGTCATTTTTATTTTCCTCTGTTATTCTCTGCAAACGGACAAAATCATCCGTCTTACCACATCTGTTTCATTATTGAATCTATTTATAGTAATCAAAATCAAATCCGTACATACGCACAGTATCGCCTTCCTGAATGCCTGCCTTCTCAAGTTCTTCCAGGATGCCTCCCTCTTTCAGGAATTTCTGGAAGAATGCGAAACCTTTTTCGGAATCAAGATTTGTGTAGCCAAGCATCTTTTCAATCTTCGGTCCCTCGACAACAAAAATTGTCGGGTCTTCAGGACTCTGCTCTACTGTATATGGAAGGTTTTCTCCGATCAACATATCTTCAGGGAAGAATTCCTGTTCAAATACTACAGGTTCCTGTGGGCAGCTGTCAAGAAGTTCTTTCACATGGAATAAAAGTTCTCTGACACCCTGACCGCTGACAGCGGAAATCGGATATACCTGGATTCCTTTTGGCTCAAATTCTGCCTTAAGTTTGTCAATCGGGCTCTCTTCGCCGTCTTCTGTATAGATACAGTCGATTTTATTTGCTGCGATTACCTGTGGTCTTGCAGCAATTTCCGGATTATAAGCTTCCAGTTCTTTATTAATCTTGTAAATATCATCGATTGGGTCACGTCCCTCTGTAGATGCTGCATCTACAATGTGGATAATGACTCTGGTACGTTCAATGTGGCGGAGGAACTCATGTCCAAGTCCCACACCTTCGGAAGCACCTTCGATCAGACCGGGAATATCAGCGATCACAAAACCACCGTTTTCAGTATCTACAACGCCAAGATTTGGGCTCAGGGTTGTAAAGTGATAGTTGGCAATTTTCGGCTGTGCGTTGGTAACACGGGAAAGGAATGTGGACTTTCCGACATTCGGGAATCCAACCAGACCTACGTCTGCGATTACTTTCAGCTCCAGAAGAACTTCCAGTTCCTGCGCAGGCTGTCCTGGCTGTGCATATTTCGGAACCTGCATGGTTGCAGTCGCATAATGCTGGTTTCCTTTGCCGCCTCTTCCGCCTCTTAATACGATCTGGCGTTTATTTTCACCGGACATATCAGCAATTACTTTACCGGATTCTGCATCCATGATAACAGTTCCTTCCGGAACTTTTAATACAACATCTTTTCCATCGGCACCATGGCAGCGTTTTTTGCCGCCTTCCTGTCCGTCTTCTGCCTTATATTTTCTTCTGTGTCGGTAGTCGCCAAGGGTGTTCTGGCCTTCATCTACCTCAAATATCACGTCTCCTCCACGACCGCCGTCGCCGCCGTCAGGACCGCCATTCGGAACATATAATTCTCTGCGGAAACTTACATGGCCGTCGCCGCCTTTACCGGAGCGGATATAGATTTTCGCTCTGTCTGCAAACATATGACACACCTCTGTCCTTTACTAATGATTATTTCGTAATAGTAATCTTCTTAAATTAATGCATTTGAGACCGTTCAGCAGGATTTCGCGCTCTGATGAGTCGGATCAATATGCATTATTTACAAGGATTGCTATGGTTTCTTTTATATCATATAACTCTTTTAATCTATAGCAATTCTACTATAAAAGAAAGGCTCCAAACCCATATTAGATTTGAAGCCTTCGCTTAACCAGATTATTCTGCTTCTACTGGAACGATAGAAACCTGTTTCTTATCGCGTCCTTTTCTGGTAAATCTTACGACACCATCTTTAAGTGCGAATAAAGTATAATCTTTACCGCAACCTACGTTCTCACCAGCATGGATCTTAGTTCCGCGCTGTCTGTAAAGAATATTTCCAGCTTTAACAAACTGTCCGTCTGCTCTCTTCGCACCTAATCTCTTGGATTCGGAATCACGACCGTTCTTTGTAGAACCAACTCCTTTTTTATGTGCGAATAACTGAAGGTTCATTTTCATCATGTTGTTACACCTCCTTGACTTTTACTGTCAAATATCGATTGTTATAACTATGTTCAATTTCTGTTAATCCGAGAATCAGCGAATCCATGAGAAGGGTTCCCCTCTCAGTAACCGGAGCCGTAAAATGAAAAGATACATAGCCGTCATCTTCCTGCACTTCAAACTGATCATCTGTAAATGTCTCAAGAGAATTTACAGTATTGATCACCAGTACAGAGACAGCAGCACAGACAATATCCTGTCCTTCCTCTGCATATCCGGCGTGACCTTTCGAAACAAATTCCAGATAATTTCCATTTCTCTTCTTAACTGTAATTGTAATCATAATGACACCAGATTAACCGTTAATCTTTTCGATTTTTACTTTAGTGTACTGCTGTCTGTGACCGTTTTTCTTGTGATATCCAGTTTTTCTCTTGTATTTGTAAACGATAACTTTTTTTGCTTTACCGTTCTCAACTACAGTAGCGGTAACACTGGCATCTTTCACATCTTCACCAGCTTTTAATCCGTCATTGCTTACTGCAATAACATTATCAAAAGTAACAGTTTCACCAGCTTCAACACCGAGTTTCTCAACTCTGATTACGTCGCCTTCAGCAACTTTGTACTGTTTACCACCTGTTGCAATAATTGCGTACATCTGTGGCACCTCCTATAATCTTTACTCGCCAGATATGGTGACCTTTCGGTGCTTGTACCTCTCTGTGCGGCATCTCATTTATAATAGCGGACAAAATTCGATTTGTCAATAAGTTTTTTTCAATTTCTTTGAATTTTTTTCTTTTATTTTACAGGTACAATTTCAATCCTGTATCCGTCAGGATCTGTGATAAAATACAAACTGCAGAGCAGTTATTCAGTTACGGAAAAATATCGATGAGAATTGCAGATGCTTGTTTGATTTACATAATTATTTTATGGTAAACTATAATTCTCTGATTTCCTCAATCACAGGTTTTCGCACTTTCTTTCTGGTAAGTTCCAGGATATGCAGTGGAGTGATGTCCACTGCTTTTGCCTTTACCGGATCTTTGCGCAGATATTTCTGCAGGACATGGAACAGTTCGTCCTGATGATCCTGATTTTCCATATTAATAAAATCAATCAGAATAATTCCGGACAGGTTTCTGAGACGTAACTGTCTGGCAATTTCCTTTGCTGCCTCCAAATTGATTTTTCGGTAAGTTTCCTGCATTTTCTTTTTGCCTGTAAACTTTCCGCTGTTTACATCAATGGATACGAAGGCTTCTGTCTGCTGGATCACCAGAAATCCACCACTGTTCAGCCAGACTTTCTCATGCTGGATTTCTTCTAAGACAGTTTCCAGGCGATAAAGTTTGTAAAGAGGGAGAAGTTTATCATCATAAAACCGCAGCTTCTCTTTTTCCTCCGGGCTGTTACTGTTAAGATAGTCAGAAATCTGTCGGGATATCTCAGGGATATCTGTTATGATCTCTTCCAGGTTCCGGCTGTTGGCGTCGCGGACTGCAGAGATATAAAAAGGCTCTGTTCTATATACGCAGCTGAAACAGGTACGGGATCTTCCGTCTACAGCAGCCTTATGATACAGGCCCTTCAGGTATTCCAGTTCTTTCAGTATTTCTTCTTTTGATGCATCTGCTGCATTTGTACGAACGATGATACCAAACTCTTTATCCGGACGGTTAACTTCTGCTTCCATCCACTTACTGATACGGCTTCTGTCATCATTGGAAAGTTTGGAAGACAGACCAAATTTCTTATCGCCGGTTGTAAGAACCAGATATTTGCCTGTAAAATTCAGATTCGTGGTTACAGCCGGTAGTTTTCCCTTCATTGCTTCCCGGCTGATCTGCACAAGGATTTCATCTCCTGCCTTTAATGGGCGGTCACCTTTTTTTACAGAAGCATAAATCGCATTTGGAGCATCGGAAAGCTGCAGGTAGCATTTTTCCCCGGCAGAAATCTGTACGAATGCAGCACCGATATTGGCAGCTATATTCTCTATCTGTCCAACATAAATATTTCCAAGAGAAGATTTCTCCCCAACAGGTTCGAAGCGCAGTTCCATTACTTTACCGTCTTCTTCATACGCACATACATAGCACGGAATCTGCCGGATATTCATTTGGGTAATAATCAGTTTACTCAACTTCTTCACCCAGTGCTTCCAGAGTTACAAATTTATGTTCTTCCTCTGTTCCTTTATCTGCGTATACTTCCAGACGTTTGATGGAATAAGCAAATTCCGGAAGTTCTATGCCAAGCCATGAGAAGAATGTATCTGTTACCAGTTCCGGTTTTGTGTAATTGGCACTTGCGGAAGCAAGCATCATAAAGATCTTGTCTCCCTGAAGTTCCATCTTATAGATAAACGGGCGAATATCAATTTCCTTTTCGCTTCGTTTGGTCTTTTTCATTACTGTGATCTCCGGCTGCGCCAGGAAATCACTGATTTTATCTTTCCAGGAAATTTCAGGCTCTTTTCCCGGACGAAATTCTACATAATAATCGGCTGCTGCCACCAGTGACATTGCCTTACCCGCCTTTCCGTCCTCAACCTGACGAGTACTGAGTACATGTACCCCTTCTACCATCACTGCATCCAGACGTCTTGTGATCTCTGAAGTAGGAACTGTCTCTGCCAGCTCCAGATCGAAGTACTCTCCCAGACTTTCCGTACCAACTCCTAATGGTGCGGCAAAAGACATGATCATATGCGGACTGTATCCACCGGAAAAAGCAACCGGAAGATTGGCTCTGCGGATAGCCTTCTGGAAATAACGCATGGTATCCAGATGTCCCACAAATTTCACAGGACCCTCTTTGCTGAATTTAATTCTTACCTTCATAACATACACCTCCGCCATAACGCATAGCACCACAGCCGGAACATTTCTGACGGCAGTTTGGTGTTACGGTTTCTTTCTTTGCCTGTTCCCATTCGTGGATCAGGAACTTCTTGGTCACTCCTGCATCAATGAAATCCCATGGAAGGATCTCATCTGTGGAACGTTCTCTGAGAGTATAGAAATCAATATCTGTGTTGGTTTCCGCAAAAGATTCTTTCCATATATTATAGTCAAAACTCTCTGACCATGCATCGTAGATCGCACCTTTTTCATATGCTCTGAGGATAACTTTTGAACAACGGCGGTCACCTCTTGCAAGGAAACCTTCAAGAATCGTTACATCCGGCTCATGCCAGCTGTAGCGGATACTTCTCTGGTTTAACTGTGCGCGGATCTCGCTTTTTACGACCTTTGCTTTCTCCACGAAATCTTCCTCTCTGTACATACCTGCCCACTGGAATGGGGTAAATGGTTTCGGTACAAAGAAAGAGGTACTTACATTGACCTGAACCTTGCCATTACGTTTTTCTTTCGGCACTTCTTCATAATAAGTTTCTGCAATTTTCTGAGCAAGATGAGCAATACCTTTCATATCATCTTCTGTTTCAGTTGGAAGTCCGAGCATGAAGTAAAGCTTTACCTGATTCCATCCACCTTTGAATGCTTCACCTGCACCATGAAGAATATTCTCTTCAGTCAGACCTTTGTTGATAACATTACGCAGACGCTGGGAGCCTGCTTCCGGTGCGAAAGTAAGGCTGCTCTTCTTTACATCCTGTACCTTGCTCATAACATCCAGGGCAAAAGCATCGATACGCAGGGATGGCAGAGATATATTGACAGCATTGCCATGAAATTCTTCGATCAGGAAGTTTACCAGTTCCTTCAGCTCAGAATAATCACTGGAGCTTAGAGAACTTAAGGAAATCTCCTCATGTCCTGTATTCTGAAGCATTTCTCTGGCACTTGCCTTTAAATCCTCCACATTGCGCTCTCTGGTAGGACGATAGATCATACCTGCCTGACAGAAACGACATCCGCGGATACAGCCACGCTGGATTTCCAGAGTAACACGATCCTGAGTAGCTTTAATAAATGGAACTACAGGAGCTTTGATTGTGCGGTAGTCTTTAGTGACATCGGTGATCAGCTGTTTACAGACTTTCTCAGGTACGCCCTCTTTTGCAGGTGTAAAGGAAGCAATGGTGCCGTCTTCTTTGTAGGTTACATTGTATAAAGAGGGAACATAAATTCCGGGAATCTGGGAAGCTGCAAACAGGAAGTCTGCTCTGGAGCCGCCTGCTGCCTTGTTTGCCTTATATGCATCAAACAAAGCATCATAGACAGTCTCACCCTCGCCAATATAAAACATATCAAAAAATTCTGCAATCGGTTCCGGATTATATGCACATGCACCGCCGCCGATGACGATAGGGTCATCTTCCTTACGATCCTTTGCCAGAAGTGAAACATGGCTCAGGTCAAGTACCTGAAGCACATTGGTATAGCACATCTCATATCCAAGGGTAATACCAAGGAAATCAAACTCCTTTACAGGCTCCTGGGATTCCAGGGCAAAGAGAGGAATATGTTCCTCACGCATAATTTTATCCAGATCCATCCACGGAGAAAAGACACGCTCACACCAGACATCCTCACGTTCATTGAACATGTTGTAGAGGATCATCATACCCAGATTGGACATACCGATCTCATAAACATCCGGGAAACACATGGCAACCCTAATGTCAATTTTTGACAGATCCTTTACTACGGAATTGACTTCGCCACCAATATAGCGGGCTGCTTTGTCTACTTTTAGCAATATTTCATCACTTAATGCTAATTTTCTCATATTTTTCCTTTCTAAATTATACATACTGCACAATGATATAACAATTAAAAAAGTCATACAGTATGAAGCTTTAATTTGATAATACGTCATTTTTCGGTCAAAAACACAGAAAAAATGTGCCTTTTCAGGTCGTTTGGTCAAAAAACGACTTTTTTGCGAATACTCAACATTATTTGTCAGGTATTGTAAATTGCCAGCATTATCAACGGTTTTAACAGCATCTGAAACATAAGATATCTGTGCGTACCATAAAATAGAAGCTGTCAGCACTAAACGTCATTCATAGCGAAAAATTGACATATCTTCTGATATTATATACATATGAGGCTATAATTTCAAGAATATTATATTCCGTAATGATTCGTTATGTCAGGCATTTTCATGGATTTTGAATCCTCATTTGCATGTAAAATTTCATCAGCGAAAGGCTTAATCATAGATGCCAGATCAATTACTTTTCTTTTAGATTTCACATAAACTTCTTTTGTAAAATCTGTGCTGTAATGCCCAAGACTGGATGAAATTGCCTTCATGCTTACATTGTACTGAGAAAGTACAGTTGCATACGTTGTTCTTAACTTACGCCATTGAATAAATTTGAATCCGCATTTAGCTACGACTCTTTTGTATGCAGTGTCTTTAAAGATTCTGTTCCACGGTAATCCGTTATCCTGGCATATAAGATATCCTAAATCATGGAATTCTTCTCCCAATAGCTCTTTGAGTTCTTCATAATGTCTGCGCTGAAGAATGATTTCGTCAACTACAAAATCGGCTATAGGAACTTCTCTTACGCTGTTGTGTGTTTTAGTACGTTTTTCCTGAGTTAATAATGATTGTCCGGGTACTCCGTCATTGGTAATGGTACGTCCAAGCTGGCTTTCAACATATATTTTGTTATTAAAAAAATCAATATTCTGATAATTAATTGCAATTGTCTCTGATATACGAAGTCCGGTAGTTACTGCAAGCAACATGGCCATGAAAATAGTGGGTTCTTCTTTTTTGCAAGTGTACAAAAGGGTAGATATTTGTTCTACAGAGTAGACATTAGTAAGTTCTTTAACCTTTTTGCGAAATGCTTTTTTCTGCTCTTTTGCGTAATCTTTTTTGCTGCCACGTCTTTTAGTTTTGTGAAGTGATATCGCAGAGTCCACAAAATTACTGGATACATATCCGTTTGATTGTGCGTATTTGAATGATCCGGATAATACTCCATAAGCAAGTCTAAGTACATCAGGTGATTTTATAGCATCAAGAGCTTTTACAAAGTCTTCACTTTTCAGATCTTGAAGATATTTCTTTCCAATTACCTTAAGGAAATAGTTATAAATAATGTTCCGATAAGAAACAAAGGTATTGTATGAAATATCTTTTACATCAACCATATAGTAATATAGCCAGTAATCGAAAAATTCTCTTGCTGTATAATCATTCATAAGGAGAAAATTCACCATTATGAAGTTGTGCAATTGCAGTTTCTTTTGCTTTAACAGCCTCTGCTTTGGTATTAAAACCCCCTTTTTGATAATCTGCCTGATCTCCAGATTCGAAAACAAGAGCTACACGGTAACAGTATTTATTTCGGGATTTTATATGAACAATACTATCATTAAATTTCCAGGATATAATTTTTCCATAGAAAAAAGTTTCTCTGACTTCCGGCCGGATAATTTCTTTTACATGCATGGATGAGCACCTCCAGTCAAATGATTGGTAAATGCAATGGCTGGATCCATGGTACCGGATACCGTGGTTTTGATTTGTTCATGACCATCCATGATGCCACAATAAATATCAAATGTTGTGTTGACATTTTTGTGTCCAAGCACTTCGGAAATTTTTTCCAGGGGTATGTTCAGTTCTATCAGTGCAGTTGCGCACATATGGCGCAAAGTATGCATGGAAATGGATGGAAGGTTGCAGGCCTTAGTAATAGATTTAATACCTGCATTAAGCGTTGAATCACTTTTAATATTCCCATATATTCCAAGACAGATATAGTTTTCAAATTCCCGGTTTTGGCAATTATGCGTTCATTTTCTTTTTTCCGAATCTTCAGTTCTTCAAAAATAACAGGAGGAACTATCAGACATCGATTACTGTTAAGGGTTTTAGGTGGTTGAAAGCTTCTTCCGGAGGAATATACTTTACTTGCCTTTTCTGCTTTTGGATCACCTTTTTCATAATGATAATCCCTGGTATATTGCCTTTCAATAGATAAGGTATGGGATTTTTTATGAAAATCAGAGTACTTTAAGCCTAAAATTTCACCAGTTCGAAGTCCACATATTAGAGCTAGTAAAATCTCAAAATAACAGGTATGGTAAATTTTTGCAGTGTTTACAAAAGAGGATACCTGTTCTTTATTATAGAGGACAATTTTTTTCTTTTTTCCGCAACAGGGGGTTATTCCCTGCAGAATTTTAACAGATATCAGGTTACTTTTCTCAGCTTCTTTTAAGATGACCTTGAGAACTTTGTAAGTCATTTCTCCAGCACTGGAGCTATAATTTTTACACTCAGCAATTAAATCATTAATAAAAGTATCTGTCAGCATACTGAGTAGCACGTCCCTACGGATTTCGGGCATTATGATTTTATAGATCACCCAGAAATATTTTAATTGGCTGCTACTGTCGGTATATTCCGTGAGATAATGTTTATGCCAGTATTCAAGATATTCAACAAAAGTGTATGCACTTTGTGTGATTGCTTTCACACGAGAGATAGCATTCTGATAAAGCTTTTCAGAAGAATGATAGCTTTCAATGGCTTTTTCTTTTGTTGCAAAGCCAGATTTCATGTCATACTCAATTGCATATGTTTGTGGATTGATTTTTTTTCGATATGGTTCCATGAACCATTCTTTTTAAATACAGTGTAATCTGTCAATGATATTTGCATTGTGATCCTCCTTTAAAGAAACACAGAATGCCCCCTTCATTGACAAATTAACTTTATCATGATGTAACATTCTGTGTCAATATGATGCATTTGCAATATCAATACATTAGGTATTGCCCTCCATCCAGTCATCAAATGGCTTTTTAGGAATACGGTAAAGTTTTCCGAGTTTGATGACTTTGAAAGGTTGCTGTTTCTCATAGGCTTCTTTTACCAGTTGATATGCCCTGGTTCGTCCAATTCCAAGAAGTTCCTGTAAATCTTCAATATCATACAGTTTTGCTCCCTTCAATTATTTGAACCTCCTTTCCAGTGATATAACTAATATGTTAGGAAAAGAAGATTTTTCCTAAAAATATATGGGAATCCCAGGACTGCCTATGAAAAGATTCATATATAATATGTATCATTTTAGGACTGACGACTGATTCTTATAAGAAAACTATATAACTTCATTTATAAGGAACTGCACATATAATCCTTACAGATGCAACCAAAATTTTTTTCTTTTTTTATTTAGCCTACATATTAATAGCGACAGATTAATTTTGAAGAAAAGGAGAAAAAAATTATGGCTTACAAAAAACTGAAGATAATATGCGATGCAGATGATGTGTTAATTTCCTGTAATGCTTATGCCCTACAGCTACTGTCACAGACGAAAGGACAGTATTTTGACATATCTGGAGTTACGGCATGGGGATCTATGGGAAATGAGCTGGATGAAAGGATGCAGTTTCTTGAATATGGAGAGTTTTATGAGAATCAGCCCGCTCTTCCAGGGGCAAGGGAATTTCTAATCTCTCTAATGGAAAAAGCAGATGTCTTTATAGCAACTGCAGTATATCCGGAATTTATAGGAGAACGCATCCAGAGAATTCAGACGTTGTTTCCGGAATTCCCTTTGGATCATATTTATTATGGGCAAAAGAAAAGATTTGTTTCATGCAGATATCATGTTGGATGATGGAATACATAATTTATTGGAATCAAACTGTACTTTACCAGTTCTATTTCGGCAGCCATGGAACCAGAATGCTTCCGGTATTTGTTGTGTAGATGATTATGCAGATTTTTTAACACTGGTAGATTTTATGAATGGGAATAAATGTAATATATCAAGGATTCCCAAAATTCTCTGTATAGTTGGACTTTCTGGCAGCAGGAAGCGTGATCTTGCAGAAACACTTTGTAGAAGTGATTCAAGGTTTGAATTAAGCAGAACCTGTACAACTGCGAAAGGACGTAAAGGTAACGCTGAAATGATTTCGCCTTCTTTTTTCGATATCCTGTTTCGAAAGATGGAGTTCATTGAAACTACATGGTATTGTGGGGAAAGGTATGGCACCAGGAAGAGGGATATTGATAATGCCTTAAATAAAGGAAAAAGTTCTGTAATTGTTATGGATATATCAGGCTGCTTGAGTGTTCACAATACTTATCCTGGACAATGTGAGATTATTTATGCTGATCGTGATAAGCGGGATTGTATTATGTCCATTATCCAGAAACCTGCTTTAAGACGAGAACAGGTCGCAGACAGAATTGTCTCATTTGAATTTGAAGAAAAAAACAAGGTTCTTGCAGACCACATTGTTTCTGTTGGAAATGGTTCATTGGAAAAAGAAGCAAACGATATTATTTCATATTTAAAGCTGTGATTGGGAAAGGACCGGGACATCCGGTCTTTTTCTATTTTTGACAAAAAATGTTTTTTATTACATATTAAAGGTAAGACATCTATTTATTGGAGGATCTTTATGAAATGAAAACTGGCGGCATGCCGCATTAATAAAGGACTAAAACAGAAAGAAGTTGCAGAGCTTATGCATACTTCTAATACAACGATCGTAAATCATGAAACTGGAAAAGTAAAACCTACTATTGCACAGTTGAAAATGTATTCACAGATTTATGGCATACCCGAAAATGACATTGATTGTGAAATCCGGAAATAAGAATAGCCGAAGGGACATTTACCTCCGGCTATTTCTTATTTTGAGTGTTTGTTTGACAGTAATATATCATCTATTGAGGAGCTGTTGGCAGGAATCAAATAATAATCAATACCATCTATCACTCTTCTTTCAATTCGTGAAAGTTTTTCAATCTCAGTTTTTATTGAGATACCCGCAGTATCTATATTAACTTTTGAGGGTACAAGATTGCTTACAGAAAAAGAACATCCTTCATAGTCCGATGCAGTTTCTCTTAACTGTTCCTGTTTTTCCTCTGACACATCTCCGTAGTCAATGATGGCATTGACCAGTTCTGCATTGGAAATTCTCACATCTTCTCCAGACAGCTGCATGTCAATCAGAGTTTCCTGCAGATGTTCATAAATTCCACAGACAGATTCATAAGGAACATTTTCGTCATAAGCATTTTGTAAAAGATTATGGAAACTTTCCTTTTGGCTGTTTGGGCTTAGTGGGATTTCTGTTCCAAACAATACTGATACAATCTGTCCTGCTTTTCCAGAAACCTTTTCATTCTTGCTGTAAAATACAGCTTTGCTTACATCTGTATGTAACGCATCAAGTGCAGGATACAAAAATGTATATACTGGAGGATTCAACATTGGCTCTACCATACGATTGGTAAATTCATTCTTTGGAGAATCATATTTTATACCGGGTTTACTCAAGCAGCATGGCTGAATAAGAATCAAAAGAAAAGGATATACTTCTTCGTTATCGTTTCCTTCTGATTCTGGAAGATCATAGGATCCATAGGCAAAGAAAATACAATAATTTCCTTCTGCTGCGTAATTATCCCTGATTGTCATTGCCACACTTTTGATTTCTTCTAAATTCGAAAGACTTGCATTTCTAAGAGATTCCACCAGATTTTCTTTAACATTTAATTCAACAGCTGTCAAACCTAATTTGCCGGAAACTCCTTTTTTGAAAAACTGACAGTACTGTACGAGCTCAGACTCATCAAGACGTAAAAATGTCTGTGGTTCCTGAAAACGGATGTCGTTATGGTCTATATCTACATAACAAGATACCATCCTCATGACAGGGGTATATTCTGAGCTGCCAATAATCTTTTTCACAAAAGCAATATCTTTTTTGGTCATAATGAATTCCTTTCTGCTAAAATAGCGTTCTCTGAACATAACTTCCAATACGGTAGTTCATCCAGATAATTTCGGTAGTTACTCTTCCAGATGTAGACTGATTTTTTAGTTCTACCCTTTTCCATTCCTTTAGTTTCTCATTATATAAAGAATGGGCATATCCACTTAACATGATCTTTGCTTTGGAATTCAGCAATGTGTCAAGAAGCTTCATGTGATCTTTATCAGTCATCTCATGTTTATACTGTTTTCCGGTTCTTGTGCTAAGCACATAAGGAGGATCAATGTACATGAATACGTTCTCATAATCAAAGCGTCTGATAAGATCCGTTGCCGGCATACATTCAATCTGTGCCTGCTTCAGCCTTTCTGCTGCCTGCAATACCCATGCAGGCAGTTTCTGCCCGTTTAGCAGGGAATAAGCATGTTCTCTTCCCTGTACATCGTTTTTCCATCCGACTTTATAACCGTTCGTACGGTAGCCATGTCCCATCCAGCACTTAATAAGAAAACTAAGTGCCTTTTCGTATGGATCGTCGTAAGTTTGTCCAACAAATTGCTGATTATAGATATATCTGGCATATGGGGTTGCGTAAATCATAGATGCTAACTTATTTGGGTCACTTTTGAGACAGGAAAATGAGAATAACCCGGAGCCTGTCTTTGTTGGTTTTGCTGTCTGACGTTGCTTAAATACTGTGCATATGTCTGCTGCCCCTGTAAGATAGGCTGGTAGGCATTGACCATTTCCCAGTTACGGGGATATAAGCATCTGTTCTTTTCAACAATCCATACAAGTCCATGTCATTCAGATTAATGAAAACAGATTTTTCTTGCTGATAGGAACCACCTTTCATGTCGTAGCCACCTGTGTGGTTCTGAACCCGGATACCATGTCCATTAGAAATAGAGATATACCATGGATTATTTAAAACAGTACCATCCTGCTTAAAAGAATGCCTGGTAATGACAAACTTTTGTGCAATGGAATACCCATTTGTATCAGGAGTACCGAAAATTTTGTCAGAACTCCATCCAAAGTCCTGAAATCCAGCTTCAATACGTGTCAGAAGAAACTGTACCTGTTCTGGTGCAAGATTGAACTGTGTGATAATGTTGTTCTGCCCAGTGCCATTGGAATAATCCTGAATGGAAATGCCAATAAGGGAACTGACCTTTGTATTTGTTTGATCAGATTCTCCCTTTGCATGAATCTGCGCATAATGTTCAATCGGAGCAATATGAAGTTTGTCATAAAATGCAATTAGTTTTTTATTAGTTTGTATTTTTGCAATCTGGTTTGTTGGAATAATAGTAGATGCCATGTAAATGCCTCCATTTCATATAAAATATTGGTTTATTTGTAATATGGCATCTATGGCATCTATGGCATTTGCTGGCGAATTTTTATAAGAAAGTTTTCAAAAAGGGAACCTGATTACTCAGGCTCCCCACAGAAGGAAAAATAAATTTTAAGCTGAAAGAATGGTATGAATAAGTGCTGATTCTTCAATGCTCAGATCGGTTCCGTTCCATAAATTTGTTACAGCAGAAACAAATAGTGAATCCTGTTGCGTGGAAAGATATTTTCCAAGAGCGGACCAGGTATGTTTCATGGTATAACTGTCGGCACAGATTGGATTATCATTTTGGTTTGCACAGAGTTCAGAAATGAGAACTGCCACATACTGGGAAGTATCATTTTCGTCTGAGATAGCCAATCCAGGAGTAATTGTTTTGACAAATTTAACCAGATATTTTTGATTCTCTCTGGTAGTTTCCATGCCAAAACGATTTGCCATAAGAGCGGCAATCCATTTATTAAAATCGGATAAATGGAAAAACTTATTTAGGAAATCCGCTACTTTTTTGTCATCTTTTTCGTATCGGATTACGAGCTGAAGAATAACATTCTTAAACTGTGTGCTGTCACCATATACCCTGCCCATGTATTCTGTACAAAAGTCAGCAAAATTATCATCGAACAGACCGATTACTTCCAATGCTCTTCTTAATACGTAATAATTCTGTTTGATGGCAGATGCATATGGAGTAAAATGCTGTCTGGCATAGGAAAGTACCTGTTTCTTCTGACTGTCTGACCATCCATCTTTGAACATACCTGCTATCATATAGATATATGCAAACATAAGATCTGACTGTTTACAGGATCTTGCGATATCCATACAGGGAGCAAAGAAATCTTCAGGATTAGATGCCTGTCCAATTGTTTCGAGCCGTCTTGACAGTTCCGGGTTTAATTCGTGTCCGAGTTTATTTCTATTTCTGTCAGACATAGCTTTTAATTCGTTGAGTTCACTTTTGGCATTAAGCCTCATTTTTTCAACGGTACCGATATTCTTGGTGGTTTTGGCTGTGCGTTTTAATGAAGCCATGTCCATTTCCATGGTCTTCTTTGTCTCCGGTCTTCCGGTAATCCATGCTTCCATGGTCATCATTCGCATAGAATTGATGTAAATCTGGAAACTGATCGGAGTATCTGCCGGATAGCTCTTATCAAATTTAACGGTTCGGGTAGCAATACGGCGGTTTGGAAGATTTTTGGTACTTCCTCGTCCAAGAAACATTTCGATACCAAGAGAATTGGTTGCTTTATCCAGTTTATATTTATCACGGATTTCTTCAGATTTATATGGAAGCTCTGTACCGGCTGGAATCAGCTGGCTTACATATTCTCCTCTCAATCCGAGGTTAATGGTATCATTTAAAATAGTGCTGGTGTTAAAGGCAATGCCAGAGGCAGATTTGCTGGCAGGTGCATCAGCAGCTTCAGGAGTACCGGGTTCTTCCAGCTTTCTTACATTGTACTTATGAAGGCAGTAATGATAATAGACTGCTCCTCTTGCAACGGATAAATCCGGATCACTGGTTGTCAAGGGCTCAAAACCAAAAAATTCCCTCAGCCGTTTCTGGATAAGATAAAATTTGGTCATACCGCCATTTAAAATAACGGCATCGATTTTTACATCCTTGCCACATTTATCCATAACATCAAGAATGGGATAAATGATGTTATTTACTTCTTTTTCATCCATATGCTGGATTTTTGAAACATCACTTATTTTATATTTTTCTCCCATAAGTGGGGATACAATTCTTTCTACATCGGATTTTGTATAGGTATCCGCATAAGCGTAGGAATCATAAAGGTCAATATCCATAACTTCCAGCTCATAATCTTCTGGAAGTTCTACATCAGACATTCTGGCACTGTCATAAGCCTGTGATAAATCTACTTTCAACTTTTCAGCCAGCTTTCTCAATTTACACATGACTTCTTCTTTTCGTTTAATGCTGACTTTTATGCCATTAATCTCTTCAAAACGTTTTAACATATCTGCTGCCAACAGTTCATCAAAATTGTCACCGCCAAGTAAAGTGTATCTGCTGATAGCAAGGTCTTTAATATTCAGGATCCCGGTATCGGTATATCCTACTTTATGAATGGTAACATCCAGAGTTCCACCGCCAAGGTCAAACACGAGAACATTCTTTTCCGTATCCAGAGATAACAGGTCAGAAGGAATTTCACCACATTCCTGCATCCGCATGAAGTCATAAATAACTGCTTTTGGCTCGTAGAGCAGTACATCATGCATATTTTCGACATTGATTCCTGCCTTTCGTGCAGCATCAATGGTTGCCTGGCATTGGTCAGAATCGAAAGAAGCCGGCACTGTGATAATAACATCACTTAATTCATTCTGAAACAGACGTTTCTTAGCAGAATTGACCATAAAGGAAAGAATTTGTGCAGAAACATCAGAAGGTGTCTTATCTGGAATTTCTTCTACCAGAGGAACCTGATCTGTCGTTCCCATTAAGGATTTTACAGATTTGCAGACATAGCCGGCACGTGTTCCGTATCTGCTTTTTGCATAATCACCAATATCTGTAACAATTTTGTCTTCATTGTTCTTGTAATAGAATACAACGGAAGGCAGCAGAGGATTTCTGGATTTGCTGCCCATATCATTTTTTCTGTCAAGTTCCAGTACAATAGGACGCATCACATTGTTCTGGATGTTTCCATAAGCAATAACAGAGTTAGTGGTTCCGAGGTCAATTGCGGTATAATACTGTTTTTCAGACATGTTAAGCTCTCTCCTATTCTTCTTTTTCTCTTACAGTTGGAAGTGAAATGATGGTATCTTCATACTTCCATCCAGGTTTTTCAACGATTACGTCTTTCTTCTCACTGGCATAATGGAATGGATCCCCAATGTAGGTGTATTCGGCCAGGTTTTCTACTTCTGTAGAGAATTCCCTTCCGGTAGTATCAATCGGTTCGATTCCACTGTCTTTAATAAAATTCAACAACTGCTTAAACACGATGGTTAAAGGAAGAAGCTTTGGTGGAATTTTAACTTTATTTTCTTTTAGGGCAGCAAGTCTTCTGTCAACCAGCTCAATACTGTCTAAAAGATGTCCGTAAGCATCAGAATTCATACTGGTATAGAAAGAAGCAATTGCTTTATTTTTTGCTTCTGCAGCAGTTTCGTCAATGGTCTCATTTAATTCATCCAGTGTGGCCTGTACCAGTTCCAATGAATTTTTACAGTTGTTATATTTGAACATGAGCTGTTCATATTCGTTACCGGATGCCATTCCCTCTGCTTTTGCAGATTCAGAGAGGATATTTTCGGTTTCCAATAACACATCTTTGGCAGATTTCCGTTTCCGGGTCAGGCCATTTTCCTTCAAAAGCCTGTCTCGAAGATTCCTCAGGAGCTTATCACAGTAACGTGCCCCAAAAGTAAAAGCAATTGGCTGATAAGTATCGTTTTTCAAATCCGGATCGACAAGAATCATAGATATAACCATACATTTGCCGATAAAATAAATTCTGCCGTTTTTTCGGTCTCGCGGATTCAGGTTTTCTGTAAATTCAGAAAAATGGGAAATAGCTTCAGTATTTCCGTCCAGTGCACTTTTTAATAATGTCACACCATTTTCGATAATATTAAGGACATACCGCCTTCTATCTTCGTTGTCAAGGTTGCTGCTGTGCAGAACTGCCCGGTAATCATCATAGGATATTCCGGTTTCTTTGATAAACGTTTTCTGAAGTCTGTCATAAGTTTCATGTGGATGTAAGCCTGGGTATAGCAGACTTCCGTAAATAGCAATCCATTCATAAGTGGATTTATGCCGGCCTTTTCCATACTCTGGCATTTGTCCTTCAGCAATTTTGAGTTCTTCCTCCATTACGGATTGATAAATCAAATCATATTTCATTGTGTTGGCCCTCTTTAAATAATATTTTTCACTGTTAACAGTCTGTGTAACACAGACATCTGGAAGCAGTCTGTCAGCGGCATAATTAAGTGGTAATTTGCTTTTGACAGGATGAGTGTGTAATAGATACAAAGAATCTGGCATAAGCTGCCTAATCATCATGAGTGTTTCAGATATGGATGCATGAAGACTGTATGTATCAAATAAAATAGAAACACATCCTTGCCGGTTCTGTTCCTGTCCGATGATAATGCACCCTTTTTCCGGTATTGTTTCACTAATATGAATATTTGGAGTGTACACTTGGTATCCCATGTCGGAAAGTGTATCTGCCACTCTCTGACTTTGGAGTTCTAAGTAAACTGAAACATCTGGAAATGTAGAATTCAGGAAATAAAACAAATCCAGATGCTTGGGAATGCTTCGTGAAACCAGGTAAACACCATGCTTGTGTTCCAGGTGTTTAGAAATCATATCTTTTAGTCTGGAATATGGATCCTGTTTGCTAAAATTACCAGCTCCAGATAAAAGGTCATCCCAGACCTGCTTTTCCTGATAAGCGTTTGGGATATTCATAAGAACCGTATCCGGATGGATATCTTCAGGTAACCGTAATCCATTCACTCCAAACATCGAGGTGATACTGAAATCTCCGGTATAAAGGATATTGTGGTGCAGGGTGTTGATATAGATCATGACTGCTCCAGGCATATGTCCGGCTGGCAGCAGGGTAAAAGTACAGTTGCGGATAAGAAATGGTTTTATAACAGATTTGGTATGGATTCTTTCCATAAGAATCTGCGCTTTCCGGTAACGCTCATTTTTGATAATGTCAGATTCCTTACGACCGGATATACGCCCAAATTCAAGAAGCTGTGTATAAATCAACTTCTTAGTTGCTTCTGTTGCGATGATTTCGGCGTCGGGCGCAAGAGAACCGATTCTTGCCAGGGATCCGATATGATCATAATGTGCATGGCTGATTAAAATCAGATCAAGATCTGCGTAATCATTCAGCTCATATAAAAGTCTTTCATAATCAGGATAGAGCTCTTCACCTTTTAATCTAGCTCCACAGTCTAAAAGTATATGTATGCCATCTATGGAAAGATAGTATGTAGAAGCTCCTATTTCATTTCCACCGCCCAAAGGGATTAAAAAATCACTCATAGTTCATCTTCCTTTTTCTAGTCTGCCATTATTATAACAGAAGGTGGTAAAATATGCCATATTTCTGCTATAATAATGACTGTTTTTAGTGAAATACACCGAAAATGGATTTTGTTAAGCAGATAATGAAAATGCTGAAAAATCGAACAGATCTCCAATGGAGAAATTGTTTTTGGGTTTCAGGGCTTCAATTACATGCTGAAGTGCTTTCTGGCATTTAGTCTCATCTCTGACAATGCCAAATAAATCAGCGGTATTCCTCGCATCTACAAGAGCATCATGCTGACGTCCACAGAAATCTTCTCCGGCATACATAACTGCATCTTTTAAGGAGATGTTATGCTCAAGCCCAAGAGTATAACCATACTCTGCCTGGAAATCCAGCCAGGAGGTAGTCATATACTTTTGATTCTGGGCTGATAATGGAATCTTTTTCATTTGGATTTCTTTTGAAAATTGAGCAAAATCATTTTCACTCCACTGGATGATCTGAATTTCATCCGGGATATTGTTGCACCAACTGAAAAACATGTCCAGTGCATCTTCAAAATAAGGGGCTGATTCTGTCATTTCTGTTTTAATTCCCGTAAGTTTTTCATATTTTCTTTCAATACGGGAATTTAAACGAGGTTTTACAAGAGTTACAAAACTTCCAATTTCCTGGTATTTTTCATCCAGTAAAACAGCTCCGATCTCAATCACTTCGAGCTTACAAATCTCACGTTCTGCTGTATGTACAGCGGCAATAGGATTCATTTCAAGATCAATAACAACATATTTCATGGTAGTTTCCTCCTGAGTTTATTTTTTCGGTATAGCTCTTATTTGAAAGCCTTACCGATAAGTTGATGATAAGAGCATAACACAGCCTTACTCCGACATCAATGTCAATGCAGTACGAAAAGTAGGTCCTAAAAATAGGAGGAAAACGGGTGTCAACGAAGTACGAAAGGCTGGATTTTCAGAAATTAGATTATATGGTATAAGAATAGGTACAAGTTACCGAACACTGCAAAAAAAGAGGAGGAAATCAATATGCAGAAGAAAAGAAACATTATTCCATTGAACGAAACTTATAATGAAGTGGACACAAGCAAGTATATCAAATCCTATATGTTTATCAAGGGATTTGCTGTGGCAAAGACCCTGAGGCAGACCCTGATTGCATTAGCTGTTGCGCGACACTTCCATAATGGACAGTACCGTAAAGATGGAATGCCATACATTGTACATCCACTGAAAGTCTGCACGACATTAATGAACTATGGCATTGATGATGACGTTACCCTTGCTGCTGCCCTGCTGCATGATTTGCTGGAAGACTGCAGTGACAAACTTCCATTAAAAGGCCGGGAGCTGATTACCGAATATCATCTTTCACAGGAGATTTTGGATATTATCACACTTCTTACAAAGGAGTCAGGGTTGGATGACTATGAGCTGAGTGTGTATTTCAAAAAGATTGAACGTAACTGTCAGGCCGCATTAATCAAACTCAGTGATCGGTTACATAATAGCACCAGCTTATACACTTTTACCTTCGACAGGATGCGAAAGTATATAAAAGAGACGAATGATTTTCTTTTGCCTATGGCATCCTACTGTAAGAACTATTATGCGGACTATACAAATTCCTTTTCTATTCTGAAAAGCAATATCTACTCACTGAACAACAGCATGCGGATCATGATGGAGAAATTTGATCAGTCGGAAAACTTTATAGCAAAAGAAGCTCATACAAAAGGAGTCCAGGAGGGATAAGCGTATGTACGAACGAAAATGTCCAAATTGTGGTGGCGATAAGATAATCTTTGAAAACGGACATTTTAAATGTGCTTTTTGTGATGCTGTATTTGCTGATAAAACATCAGATAAAGCGACTTTTAAATATACAGCACAAGTGTATCAGGCAAAAGAACATTTAAAAGTAGGAAATTTCGAAAGGGCTTATGAGATTTCTTACAAGTTAAGTGATCTGCATCCTACAGATCCAAGTCCTTATGCAATCATGCTGCTTTCAATTACATCAAAATTAACAGTATACAAATTACCTGAAGACAAAAGAAATGAAGCTGCTGATATATGGTGCAAAATGGAACAGTTGAATGCAATAGCTCAGCCAATGGCTGTGTATGCTGAAAATATGTTTCAAAAAAAGATGAACATGGTGAAAGAAAAAGTTATTTGCGCTGCTTTTTTCATTGCTCTTGGGGTTATTGTGCTTATATCTGCTTCCTGCAAGTATCCAGCGTGGCGCCAGCTATTTGTTGTCCTTGATCTTCTTTATACCTGTTATTATTGCTGGATAAGCCAACTTTCCAACATAATATCAATATATCAGATGGAAAACAATCAACCTGGACAGGTACATAACCCATTTCTGACACCATTATATGACTGTTTATGGAACACATTAAAAGATGATCGTTAAATGTATTTGTTGCCATACTGCACTTTTTGAAGTGTGCAGTTTTTGTTTCATCTTATTACTACGCTGTCTGGAAAATACTTCTACCAGACAGCGTTTTTTATTCTCTCAGGCAATTTTCAGTAATTTAAGTATTTTGCGTAGAACGAGAAAATACTTATTCTGTTATAGCACCATTTAATTTTAAAACATATAAATCTTTTTCACTTAGATCCGAATCAGGATGAAGGTTTCTTATTGTTGAACCATCTATGTCTAATCCTGGAACATAATAGATAGTTTTATCACAGTTACTGATATCATTACAGTTAATTGTTGTTCCATCTTCTCCAACAAAGGTACCGGATAAAATATAAAATTTTTCCCACAACATTTTAATCGCTTTTTTACATGCTAATAAGTATTTATGTTTTTTTACAACAGGATGATCTATTATGTTTGTTGAAAATGGTTTCCAGTATTTTATAGTACCGTCATTAGAAGCTGTTATGACCTGTTTCTTATCTGGCGAATCAGCTTTTTCGTCAAAACATATGCACGTTACAAGTTTTGTATGACCTTCATTACTTAAAGGTTTCATATATGCTTCTTCTGCCCCATGCAAAATTGAAATACAGTGCCATGTATTGACATCATAAATCTTTACGCTTGATTTCCCAAATGGAACAGCCATGATTTCCCCATTAGAAGTAAAAGCAATCGATTGAACAAACGTATTTGATTCTAGTATAGCTATACAGGATAAAGTTTCCATTTCACGTATTTCCACTTTTCCATCGTCCCAGGCTATTGCCATATATAGAAAATCCGGGCTACAGGAAACAGTAGTTACTTTAGACGAATACTGCTGATACATGATATCTGGGCTGCAAATAACATCTGTTGCAGGATCATATTGATATTTATTTTCTTTAAAATAGTTAAGAGTTCGATCTACAGTGTTTTCATGATATGGTTCCTGGTATTTTTTTACATAATATAACCTTTCATAAGTTTCAGAAGAGAATTTTTCGATATAATTACCATTACAGCAAAAAATATACTTACCATCTGCCGAAAAAACAGCTTTATCCGTCTTATGATGGAAAGTATTTAATGTAAATACATCAAACGAATCCATATGCACGACTTTTGGAGAGGCATTTTCTAAAGTTACCAGAAGCAGTTTGTCATCTGGGCTGAATTCCATATATGTAATATGGGTATTAGAGATTTGTATCGTTTTATCCACAGACAGAGGCAGTGAATAAATATAAACAGCACCCGTTTCTTTCCCTAATGCAGCCAATTTCTTTGAATGGGAAAAGACTTTATAACTAAACTGTTCCCTGCCTGTTGATGGGTCTGCCGTTATTTTATTCAGATTTGAATCATAATAAGCCTGTCCTTCTCGTCTGGCAGACACAAAAAGCCCACCAGGTAGAACTTTTATGCTGTCTATACATCTGGAACCTGTGTTGTAAATGGGAAATATCTCTGTTCTATCTATTGATTTTAAATTATTTAATTTCATGATAAATATGTTGGCATCCGCATCTCCAATAACAGCTGTGCAAATATTGTTTTCACATAAAATATCAATACTTGCTATGACTGATGGTAATGAAGCCACATTATAACATCGGTTCTCTTTATAATTAAATAGCCACATTGCTTTATTTGAAAATCCAATTGTTAAAAAAGCATCTTTATTAATAAATTTTAATGTTGTTACGAAAGTGTTGTCAGGTACCGATATTTGCATATACAGCTCTTGCTCATTCTCAACTCGATGAAATCTTTTTCCTTTAGAAGGAAAAGTAAGCTGCTTCAGCAGTTTATTAAAGGATATGATTCTAATTAATCGGGTATCTGCGACAGCCAAATAATTCCCTGTGGAGTCAAAACATATGCAGCAATACTTTTTGATAGTTTTTGTTGTTTCAAAAACAGGGATTGCGCTTGAAAATGAATCTGTATTATATATAACTAAGTCTCCCCAACCATCCGCATATACAATATATTTCCCGTCTGGTGAAAATTTTATGGAATTTAAGTTAAAATTTTTTTGAACACAATCTAAATTATATTTTTTACCAGAACCATTTTCTAATATATCAATTTTCATCAGGTTAGTCCAAAGAATATTGTGTGCCAGAATTGTTTTCTCATCTGTCACAGATAATCCATAGCAGGCCATCTTATACTGGGTCTTTAACGCATAATTCCCAGATTCATATATATATACTCCCAATGTGGTTGAAACCAGCAACTCAGTTCCATTACCTATATATTGAATGTTGTTAATTGCGTGTTTAAGATTAAGTACTGTACGTATATATTTACGTGTTTTTAAATGCCATAATTTTACTATACCTGCAGAATCCCCAGTAAGAAAATATTGTCCGCATGGAGAAACTTTAATACAGGTAATTTCTGAAGTGTGTCCGTAAGGAAAAAAAGTCTGCTTAGTTACAAGAGATCCATCCAAAGAGCTGCCTTTTAATGACATTCCATTAAAATTACACCTGCTTAGATCGAGTTTTGATAAATCCAGATTATCCAAATTTTTATGAGCCTTTTCAAACATCGTAAGCAGATTAACTATTGCAGTCCCTACGGATTCTTCTTTAGAAAAAATTCCTTTATATAAAGATAATACTTTTGTTAACAGAAGTCTCTTTTCATCTGGAACAGCGGTCTGTCGTTTGATATCAATAAGTATTGACGTATTTAGGTATTCTCCTAATATTTCACCAACAAAGACCGCAATTTTTTCATTAAGGAATCCGTCGTTTAGGACAGTTAAACATCGTAATCCTGCATTTTTATCTGACATATCTTCTGCGATATATAGAGCCATTTTCATAACAGTAATAAGTTTCATGGAAGCAAAGAAATCCCTGATATGTTGATGAATAAATCCATAATCCTGATTGTTTACATAAAGAATGCCCAAGGAATATACGCAATAATCAATAATTTCCTGCACAGAACCGTTATTATTAGAAATCAGAGCAAGTAATTGATTAGCGTACGTTTTTACATTTATGCTTCCATCATTTCCATTATGGTAATCACGAAACATGGAAATCCCATATTTACCGCAAATATCTGTTTCGCAAGTTCCGGTTAATACAGCAACCATTATTTTCTGTATAGTTTCCAAATCAATGGTATACAGATCATTTTTTTCCATATACCATCCAAGTTCTGGTATAAGAAAATCAAAAATAAACCACTGCATTTTTTCTGTAATACGATTGTAAACATGGGCACTGACTGTAAGGGTCTGTTCTGCATGGATAGTACTTATTCTTTTACGGAGCGAATACATAGCCGTTCTTTCATTAAAAAAATTGTATAAAATTTCTCCAGGAGTTGATACTTCTGATTTGAAAATTAAGCTACAATATAATTTTAGAAAAAATGGCACTCGTAGCGTATCCAATAATCGTGGATTCTGCATAACATCATGAGATGAAATATTATTGTCTTCCAGATACTGTTTTATTGTAGTATCATCAATTCCTGAAAGATAATATTTCGGAAAGTCAGCTCCGAAACTGACAGCCTCATCTGCACGGCTTGTAATTACAACTGTAACATTACTGTATTCCCGCAGTTCCCGTATTTCGTTTATGATTAATTCAACTACTGTCGCAGAACTCTCCGCAAAAGCGAGGTCTTTTCTGGATACTTCATTAAGTCCATCTAGCAAAAGAAGATACTGTACTCCATTATCTTCTTTTAACAAATGGTTAACCGTACTTACAATATCGTCCTGCTCATAACTATTGCTGTTTCCAAAGACTTCTCTAACGGCATTTTTATCTTCAGTTAACATTTCGCCTTTTTGCTGTGCGGACTTTATAAGTAAGTATATATATCTTTGTATAAAAGTAGAATGCCCTTCTTGGTAAGCCTTTCCGCAAATATCAGGAGCTTTCGACAACTCAATAAAGAGAGGGATAGTTATTTTTTCTGAATATTTTGTGGGATACATTTGCCCTTTATAAGTGTCTTGCATAATTGAATAAAGAGCAGTAGTTTTTCCAGAACCGCCCTCTCCAATCAAATACATATCCCCAATGTTATTAATATTTGCAATAATCTGGGCTAAAGGCAATTCTTCGGAAGTACTTTTAGTGTGGCATTTTATAGGGAAATTATAAGACGGTTCCCGTTCCGAAGAAGTAAGGGGCATAATATTCTTATCAATTTTTAGATTGGCAAACCGTGAAGCCGGTTCCTGACTTTTTTCATACCAAAACAATCCAACATTCCACATATTATTAGCAATGGATGTCCCTGTTTGTTCTTCTATTTCTATTGGATCAAATTCATCGTCATACGGATCCCTTTCTTTTCCGATACAAGTGTCTCCAGTTGGCTGCTGATAACCACTTTGAGTTACTGTTTTGTTGGATATAGTGCCTATTTCCTGAGATGGAATATAATTTTTATCCTGCTGTAAACGTTCCAGATTTTCTTTGAATATAGTTGCGTTTTGATAACGTTCATCTGGATCAAACTGGCAGGCAGTATGAATAATTCTTTTCAAACCTTCCGATTCAATGGAAAGTTCCGGTAAAGTTCCGTTTATCCTTTGATCAAAAAAGTTACATACAGATTTTTTTCCAGACAACTCGTAAAGAACCAAACCAAGAGAATAAATATCTACCCTATGGTTATATTTCCTGCATAACCATGGATTCATTTCTCTTGCCTTATAGTATTGTTCCGGCGCACAGTAGGCTTCCGTTCCGATTTCAAATAATTTTAAACTGGTTTTGTGTATAGCAATTCCGAAATCACCAAGACAGTAATTTCCATGGTAAAAGTAAATATTTGCAGGTTTAATATCTCTATGATAAATTTCCTGAGCATGCAGGCTTTCCAGTGCTGTACAGATATCGATTCCTAACTGTATCACTTTATCCGTATGGTCTTCTGTCTGTTGGAAATCTTTTATGGTATTGAACAAACAGTCGGCTAATGGCATTTTAAGGACATAGTCTACTCCTACTCTATTGAAATCAGGACAGATCCAGTCTAATAAGTCTGTTCCATCCAGTGGAATTATATTTGGACACCGGTTAATACCATCGTACTGTAGTTTAATTTCAGACTCAGCACTGTTTTCGAATTCATTGCTGCGGAGCTTTACTTTTAATTGATTCTTGGAAAGTTCCAAGTCAGATGAATTACATTCCTGTGTAATGCCAGAAATTATTTTTAAAGCGACAGTTTCTTCAGATCCAGAACCGGATTTTGCAATTACTTTATATACGTGGGACATTTTCAGGGATCCTGTTCCAAGCAGGGAAAAATTTCCATATTTATTTAAAATAGCCTGTTCTCTTGCTCTTTCAATAGCTTCAAACTCTGCTTTTGAAAATTCTTGTTCTGTATAGAACATTTTTTGTCCATGCGTTCTCATAACGATCCTCCTTCGTTTGACAACATTTTTTCTGTTTCTTTTTATATATGAAGCGTATCTGAGGTATTACAATAAATATTATTTTTAATCAAACGTATAAAATGCGCTTCCAACTGCTGTAAGATCATCGGATGCTCCGTTTTGTACTGCAACATTTATAAGTGACTTACAGCTGTTCATGGTTGTGCTTTTTATATTTACTGCTTTTTGTAGATCCATTTCATCACAGGATTCATATATTCCATCTGTTAATAAAAAAATCATGTCGTTATTTTTCAATGGAATCCAAGGCGTTTCTAATGGGGTGAAATCATAGCAATACAAGTCTTTACCAATATAACCAGTTAATTTCCGTCTGTCATATTGATATTGTGGGTCTGTTTTGGTGTAATATCCGTTTTTTAAACATATCGCAGCTACGGTTTGATCCTTGGTAATCTGTAATAATTTTTGATTCCGATACAGATAACCCCGAGAATCTCCTGACCAGAAAAATCTGGCTGCAGACTGCTGGCAGTCAATGATACAGGATACGCCCGCTGCTCCTAATATGGACGACGGATTCCTCACAATGCGGTTGTTTGCTGACTGATAGGATGTCCGCATCAATGTAGATACTTCTTCTTCTGTTAGATGGTCCTTTGATTTCATGTAACTGGAAAAGAATTCCTCCGCAGTGTAGAGTGCTGCTATTTCTCCAAGAAATCCGCCTCCCATACCATCTATTGCTGAAAGTATGATATATCTTGCTCCTGATTCTGTGGAATAAGTATACTGAGCTGTATCATCTGAACTGGATTTTTTATAATACGGCCCAATCTGAAAATTATCTTCATTATTTTGACGCGAAAATCCTTTTTGTGTGATACCAGATACTTCGACATGTCCTTTAAATTTTTCCATACAGTATGACAGGGCCTCCTACAATAAACATATATTTTTCTTTATAGGTAAAACGATAAGTTTTTTCTTTATCAAGGCAGAGATTTTCATGAATATTTTCTATTGTATTATCATCATTTATCTGAAAAAAATCACTCTGTGCAGATTCCGAAATAATAAGATAATACTGACCACCAATAAACTGGAGTACTGCAATTTCCTTTAAATTATCGTCAAGGACAATATCGTTGTTCCCGGTCAGATTCCCAATTTTCACATCATTTTTTCGGAGTCTGCATAAGTTCCAGTCAGAGTGATCTGAAGCAAACAGGAAAGCTTGTGGGTATTTCGTTTCTTTAATAGTAAATATATTTGTTAAATCATGTTCGGCTTCTAATGGAAAAGTTCCTCTTTTCATTTTCTGGTTGTTAAAGAACGTTGGGGCCAAATTAGGAAGTCCGATATAATACAGACAGTCATGCATGGAGGTGATCATTCCATGTTGTCTACCTATAAATGTTAACGATGAATCAAAGCTTACATAAGGCTGATTATCTTCCGTGCTTCTCCCAACAGAGTATTTTTCATTTGGAATCATTTCTTTTTGTGCATAACACTGTATAGAATATTTTTGATATACAATTAAATATTTCATGAGTGGTTTTCCTCCATTTCCTGTGCTATGAAAGACACAATATAATCAAATAATTGTTTTTCTGGATATAAATCCAGAATCTCCTGCAGATTTTCTGTTACTATTGGCAGACCTATCTCGGCAACCGTAGATTTGATCCATTCAAATACCTTTAAGGAATGAAGCGCATTACAACATGGAGATTTACGAATGTAGTCTTTATTAATCTGCTCTTTGCTTTTGTTTCTCCGTATAACGTCGGATGGCATCTTGTATTCATGTTCATAATATAATGTTTCATATTCACTGAGTTTTTTGTTTAAAGCTGCTTTAAGCTTTTCTTGATTCGTCTCGTCATTTTCAAACTGGATATCGCCATTTTGTTCTAATGCATTTTTAAAAATTGTATAAATACAGTCCAATTCATATAGTTCAGCTGCCTTTTTAGGAAATTCATCAACCTCTAGCTCGGCACCAGTTTCTAAGGCATTCCATATAATACATTCACCGATTCCTCTTCCATATATAGGCTCTTCCTTACATGTTTTAAGGAGCATATTTACTCCGGGAAGATCTCTGTTCAGAATTAAACCAAGTACAATTAAATCTTTTCGGCTGATTGTATGGTAATCTGTATCTACTAATTGTGTCTGTTTGGTCTTTTGCGGAAGAGCCGCATATATTATTTTTACCAGACTGTTTTTCCATCGTCGCTTAGGCCCGGCTGAAATTCCAAGTAATGAATTAAGAGAAGACGTGTAAGAATCTCTGTGATTTACTACATTTTTGTTGTTGACATCATATTGTGTTTCAAAATCGGAACATAAAATATCATATAGTTTCTGATAATCGTAAATAAAACTATCAACATGCTGCTTGATGAAAGTTAAAAAATCAGCATCGCTATTCCCTACTTTATTCAATAATAATTTTTCCATATTTTTTGAATCAGAAGACGGCTCATGACTTAATACAATTACACCTTCTTTATTTTGTGCTTGTATCTTCTGCTGGATTACCTGGTTTGTTTCTTTAATAAGTTTTTGAGCCTTTGCAAAAGAGTAATTTCCATGGTTCAGCATGTGTATATATACCGTATCAACAAGAGTATTTTTATTCTCAGATCCTTTCACATACAGTGAATGTTTTCCAGCACATGCAAGAAGCTTATTGGTTTCTTCGACAGTGTATTTTGCCCAAAAAGCCAACTTGATGACATCATCTCTGTATTTAGGAAGTCCTTTTCCATTATACCAGTTTATAATAGTGCCTCTTGCACGGTTCAATAAAACGCAAAAAGCCTTGTGTGAAAGATCAAATTGCGATATATCTTTAATCTTTGAAAAATACTGGGCATAAATATCAATATCACCTTCCCAAGCCGACAATCTAATTGTTTTTCCGAATTCCTGTTCTGAGATTTGTTTAGCTTTTTCTTTGTTCGATTCTTTTATAATATCTTTGACAATTCCATTTAGAATTGTTTTATGCTTGGAGTTTGGATCTTTATCTGCCAGGTTGAGAAAAGCTTCCTGCCATCGCTCTTCCTGCGTTCTGCAAGATGGAAGTATTTTTCCTTTTATATCTGAAGCATCAATGCACTTTGCATTTTCCTTATTACAATCAGATGTATTCATAAGTGTACTCATTTTTTTGTTCATAGAAAGCTCCTCCGTATCTTTTTTTCAATTATAGCAGATAAGAACCTCCAGTGAAATGTCAACAGGATACGAAATTTTCAAAATGGAACTATTTACATATCATTTCGTTCATGTTTTAATATTTCTAAAAAAGTTTCTGTCAAATAGTTCAAAGTTAAAGGAGGAGCCCCATATGATTAAAAAGATTTTTGATTTACTACGGCCGTATTTTATCGAAGATACCATATTGCTTGAGCTAAAAGATAAAACAGTACGTGTACAACAGGTTGATGATGAAAAGGATCAAATTTCCTGGAAAACCAGAATGATTTTAATGCTGATTTCTACCGGAATATGTTTCTTTCTGGCATATTCTGCTGATAAAGCGAGTGCCCAGAGCAATGTAAATGCTTCAGAAACTTATACGCAGGTGGAAGCTTCTGCTATTGCTGATGATGAAGTCATCCAGTATGATGATACGGGTGCTTATCTGCAAAAGGATGGGACGAAAATATCAGATTATTATCCGATAATCGAAGAAGACTATAAAAAGGATGCATTTCGGGTAATCGGATCCAATGGATTATATGGTTTTATTAATAAAGATACCGGTACAGAACAGATTGAACCATGTTTTCAGGAAGCTGCTCCTATGGAATATAGTTCCGCCTGCGTAAGTAAAGACGGAAAAAACTATTATTTTATTGATAAAAATGGAAACAGAATGACAGGCGATTATGAAGATGCTTATCCGTGGGAAAGTCAAGGACAGTATGCCAGAGTTAAAAAATCAGATGGCTGGGCGGTTATCAATAAGAAAGATGTAACCCTTCTTGATAAATGTACGATGATTCATTCACTGCCGGAAATAACTACCATAGGAACAGCACTTCGTGATAATGTTGGATTAGTATTCCGTATTGAGATGGATAAAGAGCCTGAAGAAATATCTATTATTGCAGAAATTCCCAACATTCTGGAAATTTCGGAACTGCATTATGATAATTTTGCAGTCATAAAAAGCGAAAATGGATACGGTGTGGTTTCAGCCGGTGGAAATACGATTGTTGACCCGGTATACAAAAAAGTTGACTGGGAGGCATTTCCATTTGAAGATGGCAGCTACTGACGTAAAATGATTTTCAAATGCCAGGTAAGTGATGACGGACATTACGAAATTATAAAATGGGATCCAAGAGATAATTGAATATAAAAGAGACAGGCAGTCCAAAAGGGCTGCCTGTTGCATTAGTGGGAGTCCAGATCAACATCCGAATTGTATACTACTGCTCCATCAAGCCAACGGTTTGACTGGGAGAAGGTTCCTGGTTCTGTATTTTTCATCACATCTTCATAAACCCACAGTTTACTGTCGAGCTCATCAAGAATGTGAAGTACATAGGCTTCCCTGGTAGCAGGCGATTTAACTGCACCATATTCCATTTTTCCATGATGAGACAAGATCATATGTATGAGCAGTTGGATGTTTTGGGAAGTTTCATTTACCATACAGGCTCTACAGGCCTCTTTTACCATAATGGCTCCCAGGTACAGATGCCCGTATAAATTTCCCTCAATTGTATATTCTGCGCTTCCAAGTTCATCCATTTTAAGTTCTTTCAACTTTCCGATATCATGCAAAATAGCTGCTGACATCAACAAATCCTTATTGAGTGCATATACTGAGGAAAGATTTTTTACATTGGCAATCATCCTGCAGATATGATACAGTAATCCATTGAGATAATTGTGATGAACAGATTTTGCGGCAGACCATCTTTTAAAATTGTCTTCATTTTGCTTTATGAGGTATTCTGTGATGGTTTTCAAATCCATATCATTCATTTCGGAAATATAACGGTAGATCATGGCCATACCAGAATCCGGATTAATTGGTGCATGCCGGAGATATTTGGAAGGATCTTCGGCTGGTACCGGAATTGCAGATTTAATGTTAATATAGCCATTTTTCATAACCAGTGTAATGTTTGCAACCTGTCCGGCACATGGAAATTCTGATGCAGGACACCAGGCATTGGCTGATAATTCCGCTTCTCCGTCGGTAAATGTGACATTTACATAAATGTTTTTGGTTCCTTTCTTCTCTTCTACGTGTTTTATTAATACACGAAAAGACTTGCTTTCCCCTTCATTGATCGTAAACATATATATTTATCCTCCATGCTTGTCTGGTTGCAAATCATCCAATTAAGCTTGAAATAAAATTCACGCTATACTGAGTTAAAGTATCAACGCCTACAATGAAAGCACAAAGTACAGTACTGAATACGATAACAGCGGCTGTCTCGCGGATAATGGCCTTTTTATCGGACCATACAATTTTATTCCAGTCGGCTTTCAAGCCTTTAAAAAATTTCCTCATGGTTTTTACCTCCTGTTTCCGGTAAGAAATCCTTCGTGTTTTCTTACCTGCATATGTGATTCGATCTGTTCTAATGTTTCTAATGTAACTCCAACAATAATAATGATAGAAGTCCCTCCAAAAGATACCTTTGCTGAGAACAAACCATTAAAGAGTGTTGGTATAAAAACAATACCCATAAGACAGGTAGTTCCAATGACAACCATATGGCTTATTACTTTGGAAAGGTACTCTTCTGTCGGTTTTCCAGGCCTGAGTCCCGGAATACATCCACCGCTTTTTTTCAGATTAGCAGCTACTTCCACTGGATTGAAGGAAATGGAAGTATAGAAATAAGCAAAAAAGTAAATCATTACAATATAAAAAACTAATCCAATGGAATATTGTGGCTTCTCCGGGTTAAACCAGTTATTCTGATTTACACATTCCAGTATAATTTTACTGATCCCGCTGCCATATCCTTTTCTGGTGAAAGAAGCAACCATTTGAGGAAGAGATAATAATGAGGAAGCAAAAATTACAGGCATGACGTTCGCAACATTTACTTTAATTGGAATTTTGGATGCCAGTCCTCCTGTGAGTCTTCTTCCATTCATTTTCTGTGAGTACTGAACCGGGACATCTCTATGTCCGTCATTTAAGATAACAACCAGTACAATGGTACCAATAATGACAGCAAGGATAACTACTGCAGATAAGCAGCCTTTGGCAAGTGTTTTATTGAAAACGAAAGTTTCAAAAAGAGCTGCCAGACTATTTGGAATACGGGATAAAATATTAACCGCAAGGATGATGGAAATACCATTTCCGATTCCATGTTTTTTAATCATTTCACCCATAAAAATCATAAGTCCGCTGCCTCCGGTCAGGCAGATAACAATGACAAGCCCTCTTAAAATGGACATATTCGGGATAAGACCAGATCTGCCGAAGCCATACGCCATACATATGCTTTCTACAAACGATAAACCAATAGCAGTCCATCGATTAATCCATTCCATTTTCTTCTTTCCATAATCTCCGTCCTTCTGGTACTGTTCCAGGGCAGGAATGACAATGGTTAATAACTGAATAATAATGGAAGCTGTAATATACGGGGTTATTCCAAGGGCAAATATGGAAAAATTTTCAAAGGATCCACCAGTAAAAGCAGAAAAGATATTGAATGCTTCATTTGAATTCTTTGCAAACCACTGTTTGAGGTAGGATGCATCAATTCCTGGCACCGGAAGCTGAGAGCCTATCCTGACCAGGATGATCATCAGCAGTGTAAAAAGTAATTTTTGTCGCAATTCCTTAATATGGAATGCGGATCTGATAGATTTGAACATGTAGGTTCCTCCTTGAGATAAATTTAGAAGAATTGGCTGAAAAGTGTTATGCCAGCTTCAGTATTAATATGTAGGAATTCTTTTTTTCTGGCATTTTTTCTTCTACACTTCTAATATGTTGTGTTTCTGAGATTTGGGATAGTTTTTATAAGAAAAATTGTCATTAACAGATAAAAGGAGTGCCAAAACACTCCTTTGTTATCAGAACAGTTGTCGAATGTCATTTCCTGTTACCACAACCATAAAGATCAATAATACAAAAATTCCACCGACTGTAATAACGTTTTCTACCATAGGATTGACTCGTTTCCCACGTATAGCCTCTAATACAAGAAATACGAGACGTCCACCGTCCAGAGCTGGAAATGGAATCAGATTCAGGACTCCCAGATTAACAGAAAGAAACAGTACGATATTTAGCATATTCATCAGAATTTTCCCAGACTTTTATACATATATCCGAATATTTATTGCGATAACGGGCATGTATATAGTCACTTATTTTCTGAATATCTTCTGAGACAAAAACTGGAAAATAATAAAATTCTTCTGTACAATAGTCTCTTTTCGATATCTCGTATATTCTTTCCTCTGTTTTTTTTGCTCTAATAACTATTTCATCATCAGCAAACTTAGTTAATCCAGCATTTTCGATACTAATCGCATTTACGCAGTCAATATCGAACGCCTTTAAATCCTGACTGAAAATCTTAATATATAAGAGTCCATCGCTAAAGAAACATTCTTTATCCGTTAAATCTCCAAAAGTAATTTCAGAGCTTTTTTCAAAATTAATGATCATACTGTTTCCTCCAGTCCCCCTTATAAAACTCCTGCAACAACATACACATATTTTTACAGAATTTTTTCACCTTATTTTCTCCAGGTTCTATTCCAGATAAAGAGCATCCGTTATGTCTCATTTCACTAGGAATGATTTCTTCTGGATAAGCTCCAATAACAGTGCCATCAGCAAATTTAACGTTCCACATTGACAACGTAGATATGTCAGTATCTTCAGTAGTGCATCTTTCCACTACCTCAAATTTTTGTCCGATGCGATCTTTATAATCACTGAAAGGAGTCCAAAATTCTTTGGAAAATCCTTCTGCTTCATAGCAGTCGAAACAATCTGCGACAAACTGATTTTCTCTCTCTTCGGACATCTCACTTCTATCCTCAGGATACTTTTCTTTAATTGCTTTCCATTTCATTATCTTCTTCCTCCAATTTTTACTGAAAGAGAGCCAGCTAGAAATGTTTTTCTAAAATGAGCTCTCTTTCAATATCTCTTCCACTGCTCCAACCGGCTATGTACGGAAAACTATATTCCGAAGTATCAAAACCAAACGCAGTCAGTACGCAATATGCTACTGACTCTGCTTCTACTTCTTTTGTTTCCCGGTCTTTGGCATGTTCTTCCATAGCTTCCAGGTTATGGAGCCTTGCATGAGCAGATTCGTGAACAAGTGTTTTCAGGGTCTGCAGATTTGGCATATCTTTTTTCACTACAATTTCCTTCAAGGATGGTGAAAAATATCCCTTCGCGCTGCCTTCTATTTCTTCAAAAGTTACAGGTACAGGAGAAATAGAAATCAGTTTCTGGATAAGTACGTCATAACCATCTACAGTATCTGTAAGTACTTTCGGATTCAGAGTTTCAATTGGTTCCCCGTCAGTCTGGGAAACATCAGAAACACTTCCTGGACGGAAGTATGGAATAGAAAACTCCTTTTCTGTTTCCTTTCCATTCTCATCCAAAACAGGATTTCCATCTTTATCCAGCACTTTCTTTTTCACCTTATGTGGGCACGGGCAAAGGATGGTAATTGCTTTCTCTCCTCTTTTCACCTGCCGCCCCATAGTCTGCCATTTTTTATATCCTGCAACCAAAGATGCCTGAGGACACTGCATCATAATCAGAATGGTGTTGTATAAAGAATACTCATGGAAATTCATCATGGTTTTCAGAAAATCTGCATACCGGTTACTTTGAAAAAGGTCTGTAAGCCCGTCTTCCAACGACTGTATAATATCTTTCATATCTTTGCTTTTCAGATTCATAAAAGTTCCTCCTAATGATATAGTTTATTTGAGATGTTCCTTTTTCTAATTCACATATTTAACTTTCACTCCTTTCATCAGCATTAATCTTTCGTTGTTAATATGTATTCCTAAAAGAAAGCAAAGAAAAAAGGCAGTCCGAAGACTACCTTGATTTCAAAGAATTATTTATTTGTTATAATGCTTGCATATACGAAAGAGGCACTTTTTTGGTTAGCCATACACCATTGACTGATAAATAGAATTTGTACCCGTCCTGATACATTTCATGTGTTGCAATTTTATAGACAACCTCTTTGCCATGCCGTCTGCCTACATTTTTTGCAGTTTCGATATCTTTAGAAAGATGGACATATAATCTCGATTTGGGAATAAGACCTTGCTCAAGAATAGACGAAACATATTTTTCTCCAGTTCCATGGTAAAGGAATTCAGGCGGTTCTTTCTCCTCTAATTCCACATCCACAGGAACAGAATGGCCCTGATTTGCTCTGATCAAAGTCTTGTCATCGTTGAAAGAATACCTCTGTTTACTATCTGTTTTCACAATCTCTTCCAACGTTTTCATATCAAATCCTTCATTATTTTTAGCTATACCGTTAATTAAGTCGTCTACCACTGCCCAGCCATGCTCATCTAATGAAATGCCAATAATTTCTGGTTTGTGACGCAAGATCAGGCTCATGTAACGGCTGATATTTTGCAAATTCATATCCTTAACTCCTTTTGGCGCAACAAATTTATAAAGTTGCTCTCATTTTATCATATTTTTTTTATAGCAACAATTTGCAATATTCTTTCAAGAAAAAAAAGGCAGCCCGCAGGCCGCCTGTAATATGTGAATTATTTTTCGAAGAAATATTCTTCTCCGTCAGTGTCAATGATGTAGAATCCATTTTTTACGATCCGTACATCTGCAATATCATCCAGAGCCAGATAAGAACGTTTTTTTGCATTAAAACATTCATCTTTTTTGTATGCATAGCATTCACTGCCATCTGACAGACACATGGAAAGTTCCTTACCATCCGTATTCCAGTCAACGATATCTGCCGGATCAATGGAATAAGTATCTGCCTGCGCAGTCTGACCAAATGGCTGGCTGGTGCAAAGTGTAACTGCTGACAGTAATCCAAAAATAAAAGCTGCTCTCATTCTAATTTTCCTCCCCTGGTTAGACTGCAAACCGGATATATCCAAGATTATCCGGCAGCTTAAAAAATTCTCCTTTTCCTCCATGGAGCAATGCCCTGGCTTCTGTCCTGGTATATCCAATGGATGTCCAGTCAGAAAAGAAATCCTCCAGATTAGTGTAGTACGCACAAATATCACCATGCAAGACATAACGCATAGCGTGTTTTCCGACAGCCAGAACAATTTGATCTGTCAGTGTGATATACTGGGACAGATAATCCCGGCTTCTTTTTGACAATGGATATGCTATATACCTGGTTGTCTTCTGGCAGAACTCTTCCGCTTCAGATAAAGTAACATTTCCCTGTAACAGTTCTTTATCACGGGGAGCATACACATTGTAGCGGTTGTTATCCTGTGTCCGGATAATCATCCTGTTCAGTTCCTTTACGGTTTTGCCTTTAGACATGATAGATTTTCTCCTCCCGTGTTAGATTATTCCGGATTACCGCTTCACAGTATTTTTCCGGATCTTTTTCATGGAATTTCTGGAATCTTTCCAGCGCCGATTCCCGGTCTTTTATTCCAGAATAACCGAATCCCAAACGTTTTCCTTCTTTATCCAGGAAATGCAGGTCACAGCCTTTCCGGGTAAATGAGTCAAGGTTTTCATTCATAATTGCATTGTATGCAATCAGGCACTCAGCATAGAGTGCAGCCATACCCCGGACACCTTCTTCAGATTCATTTAAAGTTTTGATTGTCCCAAGGCTTAAGGTGTTGACAGATTCTGTAAGACTGAATTCTCCATGAATAGCAAGATCCAGGTAATACCCTTCACTACCTCCTGCTTTTAAGACAAAGCGAGGATCAAATGCGTAATCATAAAGGCCTGTTTTATCATAATTACTTGGAAGCGCATAATCTACAAGGTCATCAGGCCATTTTCCTGATTCTTTAACCTTTGCAATAATTTTATTGAAAAGATCAACATTGGTAATCACATCCGACTCTTTCTTTATTTCCTTTAACATTTTATTTTTCCTCCATGATCACGTATGTATGACAGTCTCCACCTGGCATGGAAGTAACGAAACGCTCTCCTGCCTGAAGGCGTGTATCAATGTAAGAAACAACATCATCGTTTGGAACTAAAGCCCCGTACTGTTCCTTTTTATTCAGTTTCTCGGTTAAATCAGGTAGTGTCCTGATTAATGTCTCTGCAAGTTTGTTGCCTAATACGGTATCCCAAAAGTTCATAATAGATGCTCCTTAAAATAATCCTTTCGAATAACATGGCAGGCTCCATATGAGCCTACGTTGTGAATTAGTAATCTGTTTTAGTTTCGAAATCTGGATTTTCCAGCATTTCCTTCGCCTTTTCCAAAGAAAAGGGTTCAATTCCAATTGTCTGCATATCAGTTTGAGTAACAATAGTTGCATAGCCGGTAACATATCTGAGCTTTTCATGGCCGGCTTCCGTAAGAATCGCTGCATCATTATCAGCAATGTACTTCTGCAGTTCCTCAAAGAAAAGATCCAGACTGCTGTCGCCGTTTTCATCAGGGATGCCATAAATGGTTCCCTCACATCCGAAAGCAAAAACAGTGTTACTGTTATTATCTTTTTCTTCCCAGAGATGCAGGTCATCTGCAATGACCGTATCCATGAATTTGCGGAATAATTCTGCATCCTTTACGTGGAAATAATTTGTTCTTGATACACATTCATAATTTGCCATGGTAAATCTCTTCTGCTTTTTCTTTTTTTTCCGCAATGATAATCCCTTTATCACCACAGCTGTTTTCGTATGCGTATACTTTCAGCATTTTTAGGTTCCTCCATAAAAAATTTAGATTTCATAAAATCTCTAATAATCATTCACATATTTACTTGTCCTCCTTTTATCAAAATAGTTACTTCGGTTCTAATATGTTCGTTCAGGAAAAAGTAAAGAAAAAAAGCAGCCCGGAGGCTGCTGATAATGAAAAAGCCGCCCTCATGGACGGCTTAAAATCTAGTAAATCAAGTGCTAAGTTATGGTTTGGGAGCAACAATATCAGAAATAGTATTATCATTATAATCCACATTTATTGTGCACTGAATCCCATTAAAGGTTAAGAATATTTCATCTCTTTTGCAATAGCTGCAATTACCAGAATGGCACCAACAATAAGCCCAAAAAGAACATAATCCTTTCCTCCCTAAGTATTACAGAGAGACCTGTTTCGATCTGGAAGCAGATCTCTCTTCTGAAAATGTTATTTAGCTTGTTCTTTTTGTAAATGTTTCTGACATTCTTCCAATGCCTTTTTCACATTTTCATAGGTAGACTGATCATTCCGATTGATTACTTCCTGAATTTTCCAGTATATTTTAGAAGAATGACTGTCCAGATACTGTTGGAACTCTTCTGCCGCAGTTTCATAATTTCCGTCTTCCATCTGCTCATAAGCATCATGCATAATAGCATAACTTCTCTGTTGTGCATAGTCGGAACGGAACAGGAAAAATAAGAAAATTATACATGTTGCCAGAAGAAACAGCTTTCTTTTTGAAGATAAACTTTTCCAGAATGACATAGCTTAGTCCTCCCTCTGTCTGTTTTCTAATCGAACCAGCATTTCTTTATAAAAAGAATATCCTCCATAGTTTGCAAATGGCTGCTCTACACGGTGACGATCAGATGCAACAGAAGGTACCAGATCATATTTTTCTGCAATCTTTCGGAGTGATTCCTGCTGCTCTTTCGTATAGTGCTGGTAATATACCTCAAGTCCACCTGTTCCATCTGATATTTCATGGAAGGACTCTATTATATTAATTACTTCATCCATATTTAATTTATGGTAGGAATATGGATGGGCAAGAATTGGAAAACCAGACTGATCCAGAATTCTTTCAATAACTGTTTGAAACGGAGCATACTGGATATAATCGGTTGCCGGCAGGTAATGGTCACTGAAATTTCCAATGTATTTGTCCATGATCTCATCGACAGTACTTCCATATCCCAGTCGGACCATCAGTCCAGCAATATGGAAGCGTCCAATGTAACCTGTAGGTCTTTTTTCTTTCATAACTTCTTCCATGCTCAGATCAATTCCCATTTTGTGGAGATTTTCCAGAATTGCTTCTACATATTTCTGTTTTCCTTCCGCTATTGGAGTAAACAGATCCGCAAAAGCATTCGGATCCACGTTCTTCGGAAAGATACCGATCACATGGATTTCTTCCTTTTTGCCGGATGGAAATGTAAAAGTTGTGGAAAACTCACAGCCTGAAAGGACTTCAAGGAAATGCCCGTTTGATCCGACTATGTATTTGTTTGCTAAGGAAAAATGGTTATGATCGGTTATAGCAATCACGCGGAGATGTTCCCGATTTAAAGCAAGGTCCACGATTTCCTTAACGCTGTTCTCCCCATCACTCTCAAGAGAGTGGGTATGAAAATCGATGCGTTCATTTAATAACTGTTTTGTTCTCATAAATAAACCTCCAGATATTTTTTTGATACCTATACAATAACATGTTAAGGATTTTAACCGTGGAAAAATAAATATGATTAAAACATCTGTAAGCATATTAAAACGTATTATTTAACACTGCATTAATACGAATAGCTATCAATATTAATCTTGCTATTATTTTGTAAATCTGGACGTTAATTTTTCCTGCCAAAAAGGAAAAGATGTGCTGCAATAAAAGTATTTCGAGGCGCGTAAAATCCACCTTCTTATTTTTTCTGCTTCTTTCGTTCCTTCTGGAATGCAGGCTGCAGCTGCCCGGTATTTGTCGAAAAAAAGGAATCGTTCTCTCTTATCTTCATAATAATACAATTGCTGTATATACTTCTTGATACAGGCTAATTCGTCATAGGCAAATTCCCGTTTCATGTCAGGCTGATTTCGGTACGCCCGTTCAATTTGCTCAAACGCTTTCAGATAATCCAAGGTCTTTACTCCATTTTCTCTTGACATACTGTCTTCATGGAGTCGGTATACAAATATAGGATCCGGAACCATGGATATCGTTTGACATATAGACAGCTATTGATGATAAAAACTTAAAGTTTCACCTATCTGAAGCTGTGGGAAAAGGATATCAAATTCCTGTACCAGTTCTGTACGGAACAGCTTATTTCCAGTAATACTGTTCAAATGAACCGCATCAATCGGAAAAAAGACTCCGCTTTTTTGTATTTCATCAGCATTTGTTCGCCTATTTTGATTCTGATATTTATATCCTCCGATAATGAGATCTGTTTTACAGATTCCATCCAGGAGTTTTCTTAATGTTCCATCCAAAAGGTAGTCGTCCGAATCAAGAAAAAATAAATAGTCCCCTTCGGCAAAGCCAATTCCAAGATTTCTGGATGCTGCTGTCCCAGTATGTTCCTTTTGAAAGTACCGGATAATCTGGTATTTATTTGCATATTCCTGGCAGATGATATTGCTGTAATCAGTAGAGCCATCGTTTACAAGTAAAATCTCCAGATTCACGTCTTTTTGTAGAAGAACAGACTCCAAACATAATTCCAGATATGGAGCTGAATTGTACACCGGAATTATGACGCTGATTGTCCCTTCAGTCATAACTGTTTCCCCCTTCTTTTGCAGGCATACCATTTCCAGATACCATAATCCCTTGTCTGAAAGGCTTCATACAATTCTAAATAGGGTTCTGACGGTTTCTGAGCTATTGTTTGTATCATATCGCATGCTGTCAGAAAAGCGAACTGCATGGTTCTTTCTGGAAAATATTTCAGAAAATCGTAAATGGAAAATGTGAAATACCGGAGCATTTCATCCATATATCCATCCGGAAGATCTTTTTTCATCAATATTTTTTCCAGGACTAAAATACTTTCCAGGTTTCGATTCATTTGCTCTTTATCTGAACCTTCCTTCGAAATATTTTTTTGATATATGTACCCAATATTTGAAAGAACAACAGCTTTCTGACATTTTGGATATATGCGAAATGGTATAACAGCATCTCCAAACCAATAATTTTCCGGAAACCAAATGTTATCAAACAGACTGAACCGGAATATTTTCATAGTAGCTGATCCCGGTATCCTGCACATGGAAGAATAATCGGTATAAACTCCTTCTTTGATGCGCGGACCTGCTTTCATCCGCTGACCTTTTTTAATAATGTACTGCATTTGTACAAAATCAGCTTCCTCCCGGATCAGTTCTGAGACGGCATTTTGAAGACTGCCAGTTGCCAGAGAGTCTTCAGAATCAAGAAACATCAGATATTTTCCTTCTGCTTGTATTAAACCAACGTTCCTGGCAGCAGATAAACCGGCATGTTCCTGATAAATAATCTGGATATCTTTTCCTGGAATATGCAAATCTGCAAAATGCTTCAGGATATCTCTGGAATTATCAGTTGATCCATCGTCCACAATAATGATTTGCAGACGATAAAGACATTCCTGGTTCAAAACTGAATACAAACAATTATGTAGATACTTTCCGGTATTGTGTACAGGAATAATAACAGTTAAATCATAGTACAGTTCTTCTGTTCCGCTATGAGTCCGGGCTTTTTTCATCGTTGGATATACCGGATCATCTCGATTCTCTGGACTCTGGATAGCCAATAGCTGTTCTTTCGGATCTGAAATATCCGGAAGAATTTCGTGTTCTTTTTTCATAAAGGTTTCCGTTAACTTCTCTTTTAATTGTGGAATAGCTTTCATACTTACCTTTATTCCTTTCTTAATAAATTTCATGCTTTTTTAATATGTCATTTCCTACTGAAAACAGCAGATTTCTCATTCACATTCTTGGCAGATGACATATTAAGATTGAAAAATTTTATTAGGCGTTTGCGAAACGCCAAAAGCCGCATAAATACGGCATTTTTTTGTTGTTAA
>ERZ780144.413-NODE-413-length-59932-cov-4.180036_pt1 | contig 59932 bp, 48 predicted proteins | sample MGYA00511380_ERZ780144 | MGnify/ENA primary metagenome ERZ780144 (study PRJEB29588, sample SAMEA1965858) | human gut metagenome | biome: human gut; feature: human-associated habitat; material: faeces | place: Denmark | collected 2008/2010 ... | reverse complement strand
TGAATCGAGTGTTCGTGACCTTCCACTCGTAAAACAAAACTAAAGGAGAATTGAAAAATGAACAAACAGTATTACCAATCAAGAACTGGCTTTATTACCCAGAGTGCGCTGATCGCAGCCCTTTATGTGGTTTTGACCATGATCGTTGCGCCGATCGCTTTTGGTCCGATCCAGTTCAGAGTCTCAGAAGTATTATGCGTGCTGCCTTACTTCTTAACCAGTGCAGTTCCAGGCGTTACCATTGGCTGCTTTCTTGCTAACCTGCTCTGCGGTGCAGCATCACTGGATGTAGTGTTCGGAAGCATTGCAACTCTGATTGGAGCAGTTGGTTCTTACTATCTTGGAAAGAAGAACAAATGGCTGGTATGTGTTCCACCGATCCTTTCCAACACCATTATTGTTCCATGGGTACTGCGCTATGCATATGGTTCTACAGACCTGATCCCATATGCCATGCTGACTGTAGGGATCGGAGAGATCCTGGCTATCGGTGTACTTGGAAATATCCTGTTAGTGACACTGGAACGTCATTATAAAGCAGTGCTGTTTGCAAAGTAATATTGGAAAATATTAGTAAAATGTATCATTTGTGAAGGAGAAAGATCCCTCTGGCGTATTTTGAATATGCCAGGGGGATCTTTTTGAATGCAGACCTTGTTTTTTGCATTAATGTGGGTATAATATATTTATAAATTAAAATAAACATAAATAAACATGAAAAATACAAATAAACATAAATAAATACAAATAAACATAGATGTGGAGGAATACGTATGAAAGGAGAAAATCCATTTACACTGACTTTTGGGCAGAAGCCGGTAGAATTTATTTCCCGTACAGATCAGATTGGAAAGATCATAAATACCTTTGATATGGAAAATCCGCCTAATATGGTTTATATGATCGCCGGGGTTCGAGGTTCTGGGAAGACAGTTTCTCTTGCAGTGATAGGAGATCACTATAATGCAAAGGAAGACTGGATCGTATTGCGTTTAAGTGTAGATATGGATCTGATTTCAGGGGCGGTATCGGAATTAAACCGAATTCTGAAGATCCGGGGGATAGATTTGGGAATTAATATTAATATTGGGATTGCGGAAATTGCTTTCAATAAAGAACGGGATACATTAGATAAAGAGACAATGCTGCGTGATATTTTGGAAAAGGTAAAAGAACAGGGGAAAAAAGTACTTTTTATTATTGATGAGATCATTAATAATCAATATGTAAAACTTTTCGTAAGTAATTTTCAGATCTACATTACAAAAAATTATCCGGTCTATCTTGTAATGGCTGGATTATATGATAATATCAGCAATCTTCAAAATGAAAAAAGCCTGACATTTTTATACCGCGCTCCCAAAATATTTCTGGAACCATTAAGCATTCCGGCTATGACTACCAGTTACAGAACTGTATTTGGACTGCCGCCTAAAGAGGCAGCTTCCATGGCGCGGCTCACAAAAGGATATCCATTTGCATTTCAGATACTTGGATATCTTAAATGGGAAAATGATGGGACTATAGACGATATTTTACCAAAATTTGATGAAGAACTGACGGTTTATGCTTATGAAAAAATATGGAGTGAGTTATCAGAACTGGACCGCAAAATCGTTTATATTATTTCTCAGGGAGTAAATAAAACAGGTGACATACGGGAAAGTTTGGGAGTATCACCGCAACTTTTAAATACGTATCGGAAACGTCTTATGGAGAGAGGTGTAGTTGATGGTTCAAGACATGGGGAACTGACTTTGGCGTTGCCAAGATTTGAAGAGTATATCAATATGTATTGTGAAGTGACTATCTGAATGTTTTAACAATCCAGGGGATTTTGCTGTATTTTGAACTGAGGAGAGAGGATACGAAAAGGCGATCCGGTTATCGAAACCGGACCGCCTTTTTAACGTCTCTGCGTTTGTGGATTTATCCTTCTACAACTTCCACAATACTAAAGCCCTTCTCTTTCAACATATCCTCACAGGGACTGTCAAGGTGCATACAGTATACTCTGTGGCGTTCTTCCCGGGGGATCCATTTCTCCATCTTGCCGTAGTAGCAGTGGGATGGATTTGGTGAATCGTGGGTGCTGGTGTCGTGGTAGATGCGGCCGATCTCTCCTGCAAGGAAGCGGGTTCTGATATCTTCCGGCAGTTCTGAGGAGTCGCCGCTGTAGTAAATAGTTTCTGTTCCATCACTTAAAACATAGCCGTAGCATTTCATATCCAGTGCATGTTTCACTTCCACGGGAACTGCAGTCAGTCCGGCCGGGTTTTCGGGAAGTGTTTCATGGTAATGGTAGCCTAAAGGTGTGATCCCTTCTAATGTAAGAAGCTGCTTAATGGTCTCCTGTGGATAAACTACATGAATGGCTTTGTTAAAGAGACAGTAAAAATAGGAGATCAGGGTTCCAAGACTTCCTACGTGGTCGGCATGCATATGAGTCAGGATAACATAAACATCTTCAATGGAAGCCAGGTCCAGTTTGTGATAAAGCACATCAAACATGGTCTCTCCGCAGTCAATAAGATAAAGCGCTTTTCCGGAAAGCATGTATGCTCCCGTATTCTTAAAGGGAGGATAAAAAGCGCTGCCTTTTCCGGTAAAATTTAATTCCATGCCTTTCCTCCTTAATGGGTATTATTGTTACAGTTCAGCCATGATATTTTATTCCTTGATACCGGCGCTTACAAAGCTGCTCATAAACTGTTTTTGAGCGACTAAGAAGGCCAGAAGAAGCGGAACAATGATGATAAAGGCTGCAGCACACACATTGGCCCACTGCATGTTAGCCTCTTTGGATTTTGCGAAAATAGCAAGTCCTACGGTCAGTGTACGGTTGGTAGGAGAGTTGGTCACGATCAGAGGCCACAGGTAGTTGTTCCAGTGGTAGCTGACAGAGATAACGGCAAAGGAAAGATATGCCGGTTTTGCACATGGCATGTATACACCCCAGATGGTCTGCCAGGTGTTGGCACCGTCGATCTTTGCTGCCTCAGCCAGTGCCTTTGGAATGGATTTAAAGTGCTGACGGAGTAAGAAGATAGCCATGGCACTGCCGTAGAATGGAAGCATCATACCGATCTTGGTGTCGATGAGCTTCAGATCAGACAGAGTCATGAAGTTTGGTGTGATCAAAACGTCATTTGGGATAATGATCTGCATAAAGATCACAGCAAATACCAGCGCCTGTCCCTTGAAATCCAGAACTGCCAGTGCATAGGCAGCCAGGGTGGAAGTAAAGAACTGTACGGCAAAGGTGCATACTACCAGTGTCAGTGTGTTGATGTAATAGGTGCCAAATGGAATGGCATTCCATACATATTTAATATTATCCAGTGTGAACGCTGTTGTCGGGAACAGTGTCATATGGAAGGATGGAACGGAAAATGCGGTTCCGATCAGCCAGATAAGTGGGATCAGCCAAAGCAGGCCTAAAATAACGGAAAATGCGGTGATCCCGGCACCGATCAAATGTTTTTTCTGCATGGTGTAAGGCCTCCTTTAGTTGTACTGGATCTTCTTGTCCTGGCTTAAGAAACGAGGAAGTGCTACTACCATGAGCAGAAGCAGCATAACCGTTGTCAGTGCAGAAGATACGCCGTAGTTGAAGTTTGTAAATCCCTGCTGGTAAATGTAGTACAGAAGCAGTGTGGAAGCGTTGTTTGGAGCGCCCTCTGTCATAATGACTACATGGTCCACCAGCTTGAAGCTGTTGGTCAGAGCAATGGTGGATACAAACAGGAAGGTTGGTGCAAGAAGAGGTAAAGTGATCTTGCGGAAAATGGTCCAGGAGTTAGCGCCGTCAATGCGGGCTGCCTCATTTACATCGGTGGAAATACTCTGGATACCGGAAAGGAAGAATACCATCAGGTATCCGGCTTCTTTCCAGACGTACATAAAGGCCATAGCCGGAAGAACGGTCTTCTTGCTGGATAAGATATTCATAGGCTGAAGGCCCATGCTGATGAGCATCTGGTCAAGTAAGCCGTTTTTTGCCATGTAAATAAACATCCAGATACTTGCAATAGCGATCATAGGCATAACTACCGGATAGAAATAGGAAGTACGGACAAAACCGATGAGACGGCTTTTACGGTTGACTAACGTTGCTAAAAACAGGCCAACGACCATACTGGGAACAATGGTGATCAACGCAAAAAACAGCGTATTTCCCATTACTTTCCAGAAAAGAGAAGATCCGGCCAGACTGATATAGTTTTTCAGACCGATAAATTCCGGTGCGCTCATACCGAGCTTATATTTTGTAAGGCTGAGCCAGATGCTCCGAAAGACCGGCCATACAGTAAAGGCTGCCATAAAGATCAGGGAAGGCATTACCAACAGCCATCCTATGAGAGTGTTTCGCAGTTCACGCTGCTTTTTTGTATGTGTTTTCATCTTTTATTCCCCATTTATCAGATTTCGAGAGAACAGTAAAAATATGAAACAAATTGGCGCTGCCGTGAAGCACGACAGCACCAACTTCATTTCAAAAGTATCATTTTATCCTACTGATACTCAGACAGAACTTCTGTTGCCTGTTCCTGAGCTGCGCTTAATGCTTCTTCAGCAGTTGCGTCACCAGTTACTGCAGACTGGATATTGTCATTTAAGACTCTCCAGATCTCTGCTGCGTTGTAAGTAGTAAGCTCTGGCTTGGAGATCGGGATCTGCTCGTAAGCGATCTTAGCCTGAGGCAGTTTGTCGTAGTATTCTTTCATGATATCCAGATCGAAGCAGGACTGTCTGGTTGCTACATAACCTGTATCCAGTGCCCACTGTGCTGCGCGCTCTGGCTCAGTAGCGAACTTGATGAACTTCCAAGCTGCCTGTACACGGTCTTCAGAGATACCATTGGAGATGTAGAAGTTTCCGCCGCCGGTAGGAGCTGCCTGACGTGCATTTCCTGGAAGGAATGCGGTACCGAAATCAAAGGTAGCGTTCTTGCTGATATTTGCCAGGTTTCCTGTGGTGTGATAGATCATAGCTACTTCGCCAGCTAAGAACTGAGTAGGAAGATCGGTCCACTGTACGATGCCAGGAGCCATTACTTCGTACTTGTTCTGAAGGTCAAGCCAGAACTGAAGTGCTTCTACGTTCTCTGGAGTATCGAACATAACGGATTTTCCGTCTTCAGCCATCAGGTTCTCACCATTCTTGCTGTTCTGTAAGCAGAAGCCTGTGAAGGTCCACTGTGCAGAACCGGAGTTTAATGCGATACCAACACCGTAACGGTTTTCGTTGGTGAGCAGTTTTGCGTCTTCAACCAGTTCGTCCCAGGTTGCAGGTGCTTTCTCAGGATCAAGGCCAACTTCCTTGAATGCATCCTTATTATAGAAAAGGATCTCTGTACTTCTCTGGAATGGGATGGAGTAGATCTTGCCGTCTACGTAGGAGTCCTCCATGAAGCCGCTTAAGAAATCGTCGATGTAAGCTTTTCCTTCGTCTCCGTCTGCTGCGATCAGGTCATCTAATGGCATTGCCATACCGGTGGAAGCCATTGTGAAACGCTGGGTAGCAAGGCTTACGAATACATCTGGTGGTGTGCCTCCCTGGATAGCAGTCTGGATCTTTGTAACGGTATCATCGTAGTTTCCGGTATAAACAGGATCTACAACGATGTCAGGATTTTCAGCATTGAAGTCTGCGCAGATCTTCTCAATCAGCTTTGCAGCATCGCCGCCTACGTTTACTGGGTAGTAGAATGACAGGTGCATTGCGTCAGATGAACCGCCTTCAGCTGCTGCAGTGGTTGCATCGGCTGCTGCCTCAGATTTTTCAGCTGCTACGCTGGTTTCGGCTGGTTTGGAACCGCCGGAGCAGCCGCCTAATGCCATAGCAGAGGCTACTAAACAGGCAGATGATGCAAGTACGAGTTTCTTTTTCATGATACTCCTCCTTTTTGTTCGCATTGATAGACTTTTTAAGGTCTGTGATTTGCTCTTAAGTTCACTATAGCATCATTATTGAAACGTGTCAAATATTATTTTGATTTTTTGCACAATAAATATTTTGAATTTACATGTTACTTTAACAATTTTACCTATGCTATACATTTTTTACATTTTCTTTACAGGGAATACGATTGAACAAGGTTCAATTTCTGGGGCAGAATTGTGATTTCTTAAGATATATGTTATAGTTAATACAAGTGAGAGCAGCAACGAAGGTCCGGTCATAGAGTGGACCTGACAGTAAAATGCAGACCACACCAGCACCGTATATCAGGAGGAACACATATGGCAACCATTAAAGATATTGCAAAGAAGGCCGGCGTGGCCCAGGGAACGGTTTCCAATGTATTAAATGGTAAAGGGAACGTAAGCAGTGACAAAATACGCCGGGTAATGGAAGCTGCAAGGCAATTGGGCTATGTTCCAAATGAAAGAGCAGCTTTGCTGCGCAAGGGAACCAATGACTGCCTGGCTCTGATCATGCCGGATTCCCGGGCAAGGCAGTATGAAGATTTTTATTTCAGTTTTAAAGACTATGCCCAGGAACATGGTTATCTTGTATCCCGCCATCTGACCAATGAAAATTCACCGGAAAGTGAAGCGACTGCATTTTCAGAGGCAAAAGTGAAGCAGGTAAAGGGGATCGCCTGCATTTCCGCAGTAGCGGGAACTGCCAGCGAGGCGGCGATCTATAAAAATAATGGGATCTTTGGGGAAATGGAACCGGCCCAGAATAATGGCTCGGATATTCCGGTACTTTTTGTAGACCGGAAAACAGGTTTCCCTTCTGATTTTATTGGGTTTGATTATGAAAAAGCGGGACAGGCTATGGCAGAGAAAGCACTGCAGGCGGGGTATCGCAGCATCTGCCTGCTTACAGGAAATCCGGATTATTCCAGTGAAAAGGATTTTTGCAGGGGCTTTCTGACCATGATGGAAGGTTCTACCTGCCAGGTGATCCAGATCTGGACAGACTCATTTAGAAAATACCAGAATATCATGCAGATATTTAACGGAACACTGCCCCAGGCATTCTTTATATCCAATTATGGATTTGCAGAAAGTGCCAAGGATATGTGTACCACTTTTTATGGAAAAGAAGAGGGCTCACCGGATATCTATACGGTGGCGCCGCTGTTTACCATTCCGGAAAATGACTTTATTAAATATGAAATGAATTACCGCCAGCTAGGAAAAAGGGCGGCAAAGATGCTGATCAGAAAGGCAGAGGAGTCCGGTGCGGAAGAAAGCACAGCACAGGAAAGTGCAACGGAAGAAAATACGGCATCAGAAAAAATACCGGATAATGTCGGGACAGAGGGACATGCCAATTGGATGATCCCGGGAGACGGATTTCAGAACTGGTTCGTGAATATCCGAAAGCCGGAAAGTACCCAGCCATTAAATATTGTAACTCTGGACAGCCCGGAAGCTTATATTATGAAAACGTTTTCCAGACTGTTTACCCAGAAAACGGGAATTGATGTAAATGTGTGCATTCTCTCTTATGATGAAATCTATGAGGCATTTAACTCGTTAGATGAAACCTCCCGTTTTGATATCCTGCGACTGGATGTGACCTGGCTTTCCTGGTTTGCCCAGAAGCTTCTCCGGCCATTGTCAGAGATCGATGAAAATATTGAAAACAGCCTGGGACAGTACGTGGAAGGAGTTCCGGAGCATTACTGCCGGGTACATGGTCAGATCTATGCGCTGCCGGTTACGCCCAGCGTGCAGATTCTTTATTATAGGAAGGACCTGTTTGAAAGCCCTATCTGCAAGCGGACCTATTTTGAGCAGTTCCATGAAGAACTGCAGCCGCCAAAGACATTTGAGGAATATAACAGGATCGCTGCATTTTTCACAAGAGATCTGACACCCTCATCACCGGTTCCTTATGGATCGACGATTACACTGGGCTCTACCGGTGTGGCCGGTTCTGAGTTTCTGGCAAGATTATTTGCCATTCAGGAAAACCTGTACGGTGCGGACGGACAGATCCATTTAGACTCCCTGCAGTGCCAGCAGGCTCTTGCGGAGTTAGTACAGCTGCGGCGTTGTACATCGCCGGAGTACTGTGGCTGGTGGACCCAGACTGCAAGGCGGTTTGCAGAAGGAAATTTTGCCATGTCCATTTTGTACAGCAACTATGCCAGTGACCTGTCGGCTCACAGTTCCCATGTAGTAGGAAATGTAGGGTACTCTATGATGCCGGGAAATAACCCGGTGCTTGGCGGCGGCAGTTTAGGTGTTTCTAAATATTGTAAGCGGCCGAAGGATGCCATTTCTTTTATTAAATGGATGTGCAGTGAGCCGCTTTGTTCAGCATCGGCTTTACTGGGAAGTACATCCCCATGCCGCAGGACCTATGATAATTATGAGGTTTTACATAACTATCCATGGCTGAAGCTTACCAGACACTGCTTCCCCATTTCAAAAGGGAACCGGCTTCCGGCGGAGCTTTCTGTACCCTTTGATGAGCGTAAGTTTTTGAGCATCCTGGGACTGGCAGTTAAGAATGCTTATACCGGAATTGTGACCCCAAAAGAGGCCCTTTCCGATGCCCAGATGCAGTTTTCAAATTATTTCCATACTTCTTTAGAAAAACGTTAGAAATAGTCAGATTTTAGTCAGAGTTCTTTAAGGGAGCCTCAAAGACTTGCTTATACTGATGTGCTATACTGTAATTAAGGGAAGGCCCCGCCCGCTGCCGCGGGCGGGAGAGCGCATAGGTGCTTGAGCCTGAGTTATATAGCACAGGAGAGAAGGTGAGCAGATGAGGACAAAAGACAATGGAAAATACAATACAGCAGGAAACACCGGGAAAAAGAAGTGTGCAGCGTTTAACTGGCTTAAAGGAGTAACAGCTGTGCTCTGTGCAGTGGCTATGTATTTTGCAGTGACTACCGGTATCCGCGGCTATGATATGTATAAGGATGCCATTGCCCAGGTCAGCCTGAAAGATAAGGTAAGCGAGATACGGTCCAAGGAAAGCTATACTGTATTTTCTGATCTTCCGGAAACGTATACGGATGCAGTCCTCTCTGTGGAAGATCACCGATTTTACGGACATATTGGTATTGATCCCATTGCCATTACAAGAGCCATGGTCAATGATGTAAAGGCCGGACGCTTTGTAGAAGGCGGCAGTACCATTACCCAGCAGCTGGCAAAAAATCTGTATTTCACCCAGGAAAAGAAGATGGAGCGTAAGGTAGCAGAGGTATTTATGGCTTTTGCACTGGAGCGGGATTACAGTAAAAATGAGATTTTAGAGCTTTATGTAAATACCATTTATTTCGGAAACGGATATTATTGTATCAAAGATGCCAGCGAAGGCTATTTCGGAAAAGAGCCGGAAGACCTGACAGATTACGAAAGCACACTTCTTGCAGGCGTCCCTAATGCACCGTCTAAATATTCCCCCACTGTCAATCTGGAGCTGGCGGAAAAACGCCAGGAGCAGGTGGTAGAACGTCTGGTAGCCTGCGGACTGTTTACAAAAGAGCGGGCATTGGAGACGCTGGCCGGAAGTGAAATGTAAGTATGAAAATAGGATGTAAAGAGATGTGAAATATCACGGCTTGTAAAAGAAAGCTATATCTGCTAGAATAAGTGAACGACTAATTAAAATGAGCGTTAGATACCCCCTATAGGGTGGAATCTAGCGCTTTCAGGCGTGTTTTGGAAAGGAAAATATTTATGTATATCATAGCAGGATTGGGAAACCCTACAAGGGAGTATGAGAAGACAAGACATAATGTGGGATTTGATACCATTGATGTGCTGGCGGACAAGTTAAATACATCTGTGGATGAGAAGAAATTTAAGGGACTTTATGGAAGGGGCATCATTGCAGGGGAAAAGGTGATCCTTTTAAAACCCCAGACTTTTATGAATTTAAGCGGTGAGAGCGTAAGAGAAGCGGCAGATTTCTATAAAGTGGACCCGGAGCATATCATTGTTATATATGATGATATCAGTCTGGATGTAGGTCAGCTGCGTATCCGCAAGAAAGGCAGTGCAGGCGGTCATAATGGTATCAAAAATATCATTGCCCATCTGGGAACCCAGGAGTTTCCGAGAATTAAGGTAGGCGTAGGTGACAAGCCCCCCAGAATGGATCTGGCAGATTATGTACTCAGCCGTTTCTCTAAGGAAGACCGTGAGAAAATGGAACAGGCATTTAAGGATGCGGCAGAGGCAGTAGAGGTTATGATCACAGAAGGGGCAGATGCAGCTATGAACCGGTTTAATGGCCATAAATAAAAAACAATAAAGACGGAATGACCTGCGTTGAGAAAGATTCCGGGAGAATATAGAAGCAAAAAGGATGGTCATCAGATACAGGATATAAGGGGAAAACATGGAAAATCCGTTATTGGAATTACAGGAATATGAAAATCTACAGGAAGCGTTAAAAAAGGCAAAAGGACCGGTCCAGGCAACGGGAACCCTTGATTCCCAGAAGGTACACCTGATGTACTGGCTGGGAAAAGACGGGGGTTTTCCCTGGAAACTGGTGGTGACTTATGATGACCAGAGAGCCAGGGAGATCTACGATGATTTTCGCAGCTTTACGGAAAACGTATGGCTTTACCCGGCAAAGGATCTGCTGTTTTACAGTGCGGATATCCACGGAAACCTGATGACCCGCCAGCGCATTGCAGTGTGGCGGCACCTGATGGAAGAGAAGGAAGGCGTAGTAGTCACTACGTTAGACGGCCTTATGGATCATCTGCTGCCGCTGGTATTTTTAAAGCAGCAGGCGGTGACTGTGGAAAACGGCCAGATCATGGATCTGGATGAATGGAAAGAACGCCTTACAGCATTGGGGTATGAGCGTACAGCCCAGGTAGACGGCATGGGCCAGTTTTCCATCCGTGGCGGTATCGTGGACATTTTCCCGCTGACAGAGGAAGTGCCGGTGCGTATTGAACTGTGGGATGATGAGGTGGACTCCATCCGCAGTTTCGACCCGGAAAGCCAGCGGTCTGTGGAACAGCTGGAAAAAATTACCATTTATCCTTCAGCCGAGACCATTTTAACAAAAAAGCAGTTAGAAGCAGGGATTGAACGTCTGGAAAAGGAAGAAAAAGAATATGAAGCAGCCTTAAGGGCCAAACATCAGATTGAAGAAGCATCCCGTATCCGGGGTATTATCAAAGAACTGACAGAAGGGATCCGGCAAGGCTGGAAACGGGATGGACTGGATGCCTATATCCGGTATTTCTGCCCGGAGACTGTGTCATTTCTGGACTATTTCCCGGCAGGAGATACTCTGATCTGTCTGGATGAACCGGCAAGATTAAAGGAAAAAGGCGAGACGGTAGAGCAGGAATTTCGTGAAAGCATGATCCACCGACTGGAAAAGGGCTATCTGCTGCCGGGGCAGACAGAGCTTCTCTATGCAGGCACCCAGGTCCTTGCAAAGCTTCAAAGTTCTTATACTGTAATGCTTACCGGTCTTGACCAGAAGCTGCCGGGCATGAAGGTAAAGGAAAAATTCAGTTTTGATGTGCGAAACGTCAACTCCTATCAGAACAGCTTTGACATGCTTATAAGCGATCTGACCCGGTGGAAAAAAGAAGGTTACCGGGTAGTCTTGCTGTCTGCTTCCAGGACAAGAGCCAGCCGTTTAGCCAGTGACCTGCGTGAATATGATCTGCGGGCGTATTGTCCGGACGGAACAGGGGAAGAACATAAAGCGGCGCCAGGTGAGATCCTGGTTACCTACGGAAATATCCACAGGGGTTTTGAATATCCCCTGATCAAATATGTCATCATTACAGAAGGTGACATGTTTGGCACGGAAAAGAAGAAAAAACGGCGGAAAAAGAGCAATTACCAGGGAAAAGCTATTCAGAGTTTCTCTGAGCTGGCAGTAGGAGATTATGTAGTCCATGAGGAACATGGTCTTGGCATTTACAAAGGAATTGAAAAAGTAGAGCGGGACAAGGTCATTAAGGACTATATTAAGATCGAGTATGGAGATGGAGGCAATCTGTATCTTCCTGCCACCAGACTGGAAAGCATCCAGAAATATGCCGGAGCAGATGCCAAAAAGCCGAAACTGAACAAGTTAGGCGGTACGGAGTGGAACAAGACCAAGACCCGTGTAAAAGGTGCAGTCCAGGAGATCGCAAGGGACCTGGTAAAGCTGTATGCAGCCCGTCAGGCGCAAAATGGCTACCAGTACGGGGGAGATACTGTGTGGCAGAAGGAATTTGAGGAACTGTTTCCATATGAAGAAACAGATGACCAGTTAGATGCCATTGAGGCAGTGAAAAAGGACATGGAAAGCCGAAAGATCATGGACCGGCTGATCTGTGGTGATGTTGGTTACGGTAAGACGGAGATCGCCCTTCGGGCTGCTTTTAAGGCAGTTCAGGACAGCAAGCAAGTGGTATATCTGGTGCCTACTACCATTCTGGCCCAGCAGCATTACAATACCTTTGTCCAGAGAATGAAGGATTTTCCGGTGCGCATTGACATGTTAAGCCGTTTCTGCACCCCGTCCCAGCAGAAAAAAACGCTGGAAGACTTGCGAAAAGGCATGGTGGACATTGTGATCGGTACTCACAGAGTGCTTTCTAAGGATTTAAAGTTTAAAAATCTGGGGCTTCTGATCATCGATGAGGAGCAGCGTTTTGGCGTAGCCCATAAAGAGAAGATCAAGCAGTTAAAAGAAAATGTAGACGTTATGACTCTGACTGCAACCCCTATTCCAAGAACACTGCATATGAGCCTTGCAGGGATCCGTGACATGAGCGTACTGGAAGAGCCGCCGGTAGACCGTACACCTATCCAGACTTATGTAATGGAATACAACGAGGAAATGGTCCGGGAAGCTATTAACAGGGAGCTGGCGCGAAAAGGCCAGGTGTATTATGTATACAACCGTGTGACGGATATTGATGAAGTGGCTGCAAAGATACAGAAACTGGTGCCGGATGCAGTAGTTACCTTCGCCCACGGTCAGATGCATGAGCATCAGTTAGAGCGGATCATGACGGACTTTATCAATGGGGAGATCGATGTTTTAGTATCCACTACCATTATTGAGACAGGTCTTGATATTCCAAATGCCAACACCATGATCATCCATGATGCAGACAGACTGGGACTTTCCCAGTTGTACCAGCTTCGCGGCCGTGTAGGCCGTTCCAACCGCACATCCTTTGCATTTTTAATGTATAAGCGGGATAAGCTTTTAAAAGAAGAGGCGGAAAAACGTCTTCAGGCTATCCGTGAGTTTACAGAATTAGGCTCCGGTATCAAGATCGCCATGCGTGACCTAGAGATCCGGGGTGCCGGAAATGTTCTTGGAGCAGAGCAGCATGGACATATGGAAGCAGTGGGATATGACCTTTACTGTAAAATGTTAAATCAGGCGGTTCTGGCATTAAAGGGCGAGGAAACAGAGGAAGAGTCCTATGCTACCAGTGTGGAATGTGACATTGATGCCTATATTCCGGCTGCTTATATTAAAAATGAGTATCAGAAACTGGATATTTATAAGAGGATCTCTGCCATTGAGACAGAAGATGAATACATGGATATGCAGGATGAGCTGCTGGACCGCTTTGGGGATATACCAAAAAGTGTGGAAAATCTTCTGGTCATCGCCAGAGTCCGTGCGCTGGCCCATAAGTGCTATGTGACCGAGGTTTTAGTAAAAGAAAAAGAAGTAAAGCTGACCATGTACCAGAAGGCCAAGATCAACGTAGGAGGAATACCGGATCTGGTAAATTCCTATGGCGGCGCCTTAAAACTGGTACCGGGAGAAGTGCCTGTGTTCCACTATGTGGAGAGAAAGCCTAAGGGCATTACCATTGAAGATATGCTGTTTAAGGCAGAAGAGATATTAAAGGGATTAAGAAAGCTGCGGATGTGAGAGTCCGCAGCTTTTTTAATCAGATGTACTGTTTACCGGCACCTGAATGGATTTTACCTTTACCCCTTTTACCTTTCCAAGGTCTCCGGCAAAGGAGCTGATCTCATTCTGGGTACCATGGAGCACAACACTGACTACGGATACACCGTATTCCCTACAGGGAACTCCCAGTCTGGCAATGATCATAGAGGCGTGGAGATGAAGTTTTTCATTCATAACGGAAACAGATTGTGGGTCACTTATAATGCAGCTGATAACAGCTAAACGGTCTTCCATGGGTGGGAACTCCTTTCGGTTTGTACATGTTGCGGTGCTTCTTAAAAAAGTATAACATATGTTTAACTGTAAATAAATGGTAAGTGTCTTGCGCAACAGTAGTCCTGAGGCTATAATGAGCATAAGCAAAAATAACTTACTATAATGCATGAATATACATCAGGGAAACGGGGAGGTAGCTATGTCGGATACAGAATATGGAGCAGCGTTAAAACTTGGTAAAAAACAATATCAGGATGCAGTGGCAAAGGGAGAATACCCGTATCTGCCGGTGTTGGATGATGTTTTATCCTATACGGATATTGTATCCACAGTAAGCCTTGGAACGATGGACATTCCGCTGGCAAAACTGGTGGGAACCAAGACTGCGGAACGGTCCAATTCCTTTGCCAACAACTTTATGCCTCTTTTGCCGGAACGGTCTGAATTTGGGATCAAATGGTTAAATCTTTACAATCATCAGGTAGAGGACGGAATTCAGGATCCTATTGTGGCCTATGAATTTATGAACCGGTTCTATGTCCAGGAGGGAAATAAGAGAGTCAGTGTTATGAAATACCTGGGTGCTTACAGTATTCCCGGAACGGTGACCCGTCTGATCCCTAAAAGGACGGATGATCTGGAAAACCGTCTGTATTATGAATTTCTGGATTTTTATAAGGTTTCTTCTAACTGTGATGTGTGGTTCAGCAAGGAAGGAAGATACAAAGAACTTCTGAAACTGATGGGAATGAAGCCGGATCAGGTGTGGGAAGAAGAGGACCGTGTATATTTCAGATCTGCCTATGGACGCTTTGCCAAAGCCTTTTCCATGGCTCATGGAGACCGCTTAAAGCTTACAGAGGGAGATGCCTTTCTGGTTTATATTGAAGTTTATGGATATGACAATGTAAAAGGCCAGACAGAAAGAGAAATGTACCGGGCGTTGATGCGTATCTGGGAAGAGATCCAGCTGGCCAACAGAGGAAATAAGATCGAACTGATCCAAGATCCCCAGGAAGTAGAGGAAGATAAAAAACCGGCCATCTTAAAATGGTTCCTGCCTCAGGAAGAGATACCAAGCGGTCTGAAAGTGGGATTTATCTATGGAAGAACAGCAGAAACTTCCCGGTGGATCTATGGCCATGAACTGGGAAGAATGTATCTGGAACAGGCATTCCCCGGAAAACTGACGACTATGGTAGTAGATCAGGCAGATACAGAGGAAGCGGTGGCGGAGGCTATTGAAAAAGAGGCAAAAGCCGGCTGTACCATTATTTTTACTATTACTTCCAGGATGTTAGGACAGAGCGTCCGTTCGGCGGCTCTTTATCCGGATATTAAATTTTACAACTGTTCCATTAATATGTCCTATTCTTCCGTAAGCAATTACTATGCAAGAATGTATGAGGCAAAATTCCTTATGGGAGCGATCGCGGCAGCACTGTCCAGGGAAGACAGGCTGGGATATATTGCAGAGCAGCCTACCTATGGAATGTTAGCTGATATCAATGCCTTTGCCCTTGGTGCAAGAATGGTTAATCCTTATGTGGAAGTACATCTGGAATGGGCCAGAAGGAAAGAGGCGCAGCATACAGAAGATATTTTACATGAAAAAGGGATCCATTATATTTCCGGCCATGACATGATCAATCCGGACCATCCGTCCAGGGAATATGGTCTGTATCGGAAAAATGAAGATGGAACAGTGACAAACCTTGCTATGCCGGTATGGCACTGGGGTAAATTCTATGAGCAGATCATCCGTCTTGCATTTAAGAGTACAGAAGAGATCGAAGCCATGAAAGGCAAGAAAGCAGTAAACTACTGGTGGGGTATGTCAGCGGATGTGATCGATGTGATCTGTTCTGAAAATATGCCAAATGGTACCAGGCGGCTGATCGAGTTTTTGAAAAATTCCATTCGTGCCGGCAGCTTCCATCCATTTGACGGACTGATCTATGCCCAGGATGGAAGCACCAAATGCACCCAGGGCAAGAGCTTAAATGCAGAGGAGATCATTACTATGAACTGGCTGGCGCAAAATGTAGTTGGCTATATTCCAAAGATCGGGGAAATGAATGAGCGCGCCCAGGAACTGATGCAGCTTCAGGGCATTAAGGCAACGGAGCAGACAGAGATGGAGAATGAATAAATGAACATAATGATATTTGCTGATCAGGAATCAAAGCTGTTGTATGAATACTATGACCCGGAGCAGATGAAAGATATTGATCTGATCATTTCCTGTGGAGATCTTGAACCTGAATATCTTACTTTTTTTGCAACTCTGTGCCATGCCCCTTTATTGTATGTAAAGGGAAATCATGATACAAAATATGAATACAAACCGCCGGAAGGCTGCATTTGTATTGATGATGATATTTTTGTATACAAGGGAGTCCGTATTCTGGGACTGGGAGGTTCCATGGAATATATACCGGACTCACCTAATCAGTACACAGAGAAGATGATGAGGAAACGTATTCATAAACTTTGGTGGAAGCTGTGGCGCCACAAAGGCTTTGATATCCTTGTGACCCATGCCCCGGCATATAAGTTAAATGATATGGAAGATCTGCCCCATCGCGGATTTAAGGCATTTTTAGACCTGATGGATAAATATCATCCAAAGTACTTTTTACATGGTCATGTTCATGCTAACTATGGAAGCGGTTTCAAACGAAAAGATGTATATGGTACTACCAGGGTGATCAATGGATATGAATTTTATGTAATCGAATATCCGGGAGAGCCGGTAGTGCCTGCTGAAAAAACAGAGGATACAAATGCATAAAATAAAAAGTGGTTTCCTTGTAATTTTATAATTGGTAAGTTATAATTTATTTATAAAATGATATGACATACGTGACGAGACAGGAAGAGGAGTTTATATATCATGTATAAATATGAGATGATCGCGGAAGAGATACAGAAGAAAATTAAAGATGGAACTTACCCGCCGGATACAAGACTGCCACAGGAAATGGAAATGTGTAAGATCTATGATGCCAGCCGTATTACCATAAGAGAGGCAATGGAGCTTCTGGTAGCAAAAGGTCTGATCACAAAACGACGGGGTGCAGGAACCTTTGTAAAAGCCGTGGCTCCGGGCATGACGGACCAGGTGGGCTTTTCAAAATCCGGTCAGTTCAGTGGGTTTAGTAAAGACCAGGCAGGACGGAAGGTATCTTCGGATGTCCATGAATTTGGACTGAAAAAAGCAAGTAAAGAAGTGGCAGAAAAACTGCAGGTGGCAGAAAATGCTTTTGTCTGCTATATATGCCGTACCAGATTGGTGGATGGGAAACCTTATGTAGTAGAATACACCTACATGCCTACGGATTTTATTACAGGTATTACGGAAGATGTAGTAAAAAGTTCTATTTATTCCTATTTGGAAAATGATCTGGGCTTAAAGATACAAAGTGCCCATCGGATCGCCAGGGCAGACATGCCTACAGAACAGGAAAAAAAGTGGCTGGATATAGGTGATCAGGTCCTGCCTGTCCTGGAAGTGGAACAGGTAGCATATCTGGATGATGGACGTATTTTTGAGTACTCTATTTCCCGTCACAGGGCAGATCGATTTGAACTTAAAAGCGTAAGTATTCATTAAATTTTCAGAAAAATATCAAAATCAATGTGCAAAACAAATAAAAATATAAAAAGTAATTGTGCAAAGTGTCAGTATGCTGCAAACAGCAAACTGGCACTTTTAAAATTTCGCTTAAAAACTTAAAAAATACCCTTGCAATTCTTGGAAAATATTATATAATAACAAATGTCATAACAAATAAATAATTAAACATAACAAAACGAGAAAATGACATATAAAAAAGAAAGGGGTATGGGCATGGAGCTTAAAATTCCGGAAAACTTTTTTGTAGGCGCAGCAATGTCAGGTCCTCAGACAGAAGGCGCTTATAAAACAGGAGGCCGTCTGGAAAGTATCTGGGATACCTGGTCAGATCTTTCAATTTCTGATTTCTACAATAAAGTGGGAAGCTATGTAGGAAACAATTTTTATGAGAAATATGAGGATGACATTAAACTTCTGAAAAGCCTTCATATGGATTCTTTCCGTACTTCCATGCAGTGGAGCAGACTTCTTACAAAAGATGGAAAGCTCAATCAGGAAGGAGCACAGTTTTACCATAAGGTATGTAAATGTGCGAAAGAAAATCAGATCGAACTTTTTATGAACCTGTATCATTTTGATATGCCGACCTATCTGTTTGAAAGAGGCGGATGGGAAAGCAGGGATGTGGTGGAAGCTTATGCAGCCTATGCCAGAGCTGCTTTTCGTGAGTTTGGTTCAGAGATCCGGTACTGGTTTACTTTCAACGAACCCATCGTAGAACCAGATCAGCGCTACCGCAACGGTTTTTGGTATCCTTTTATAAAGGATGCAAAAAGAGGAATGCAGGTTCAGTATCATCTGTCCCTTGCCCACAGTCTGGCTGTATGGGAATTCAGAAAGGCAAAAGAAGAGGGCTATGTGAGAGAGGATGCAAAGATCGGCCTGATCAACTGTTTTGCGCCGCCTTATACAAGAGAAGATCCTACGCCAGAAGATCTGGAAGCTTTGCGGATGGAGGATGGGATCAACAACCGGTGGTGGCTGGATCTGGTGGCAGAAGGACATCTGCCAGAGGACGTTCTTTCTACATTGGAAGAAAAAGGTCTGGCTCCGGAAAGAAGGCCGGGAGATGAAGAGATATTAAAGCAGGGAAAAGTAGACTGGCTGGGCTTTAATTATTATCATCCATCCAGGATCCAGGCACCGAAAGAGAAGACAGATGAAAACGGTTACCCTAAATTTTCTGATCCATATGTATGGCCAGAAGCAAAGATGAATATATACAGAGGATGGGAGATCTATCCAAAGGGTATTTATGATTTTGGAATGAAAATGAAAAATGAATATCCGGATCTTAAGTTCTTTGTTTCTGAAAATGGAATGGGAGTAGAACATGAAGACCGTTTCAGGGATGCATCCGGTGAGATCCAGGATGATTACAGGATCGAATTTATTACAGAACATCTCCAGTGGATCTTTAAATCCATTGAAGACGGTGCAAAGTGTCTGGGATATCACTACTGGGGAGTGATCGATAACTGGTCCTGGAATAATGCATTTAAAAACAGATATGGTATGATAGAAGTAGATCTTATGGGGAATTATTCCAGAAAACTTAAAAAGTCAGCCCGCTGGATGAAGGGACTGCTAGAAGAAAGGGAGGCAAAAGTATGAAAGAGGTATCATTTCAGGAGTCAAAGTTTGTAGAGAAATTTACGATCTTCGCATCAAAAATGGGAAATGAGATCCATTTACGGTCCCTGCGTGATGCATTTGCTACCATTATGCCGCTGTATATCCTGGCAGGTCTGGCAGTGCTGATCAACAATACGGTATTTGTGTGGCTGTTATCCGGCGATACTCTTACAGGAGCCCAGTACTGGGGCACTGTGATCACAAACGGAACTTTAAATATCAGCTCCCTGCTGATTGCACCTGTGATCGGTTATTGTCTTTCAAGAAACAAAGGCTTTGATAATCCCATGGCAGCGGCGATTGTTTCACTGGCAGCCCTGGTAGTTATGATGCCAAATGTAGTCAGCGTAACCCCATTAGAAGGAGGCGAGAGCGTAGCAGTATCCGGCGCCTTAACTTTTGGAAATGTGGGAACACAGGCGATGTTTGCGGGCGTTATCATCGGCCTGATCGCAACAGAACTTTTTGTATGGATCTCAGGGATCAAAAAGCTGCAGATCGACCTGGGAGACAGCATCCCGCCGTCTGTTGGAAAATCATTTAACGTTCTGATCCCGTTCATCCTGCTGTTATCCGGTTTTGGTCTTATATCTGCAGTTCTTAACAATGTATTTGATACAAACCTGATCCAGATGATAACCACTCTGATCCAGGAACCACTGCGTACCGTTACAACCGGCCTGGTTGGCTGCGTGATCCTTTACAGCCTGGGAAATTTCTTGTGGCTGTTAGGTATTCATCAGTCTGTTATCTACAGTTCCATCCTGGAGCCGCTTCTGATCGTAAATATGACACAGAATATGGCTGCTTATGCAGCAGGTGAAGCGATTCCCAACATTATCAATGTAGCTTTGGTACCTGGATTTGGTATGATGGGAGGTTCCGGATCTACCATCTGCCTTCTGATCGCTACCTTCTTAGTTGGTCGCAACAAAGCAACAAGAGGCGTTGCCAAAATGGCATTCGTTCCGGGATTATTTAACATTAATGAACCGGTTATCTTCGGATATCCCATTGTATACAATATTTCCCTGATCATTCCATTTATTTTAACTCCTGCATTAGGTATTATTATTGCATATGCAGCAACTGCAATGCATTTTATGAATGAATGCGTGGTATATATTCCATGGACCACACCGCCTCTGTTAAGCGGATATCTTGCAACAGCAGGTGACTGGCGTGCTATCCTTGTACAGGCACTGATCCTGATCTTAGGTGTGCTGTTATATATTCCTTTTGTAAAGATCAATGATGTTGTTATGGCAAAAACGATGGGTGAAGAGTAAAGGAGAAGATGAAAATGAAGAAGATCTTATTAGTATGCAACGCAGGAATGTCAACCAGTATGCTGGTGGCAAAAATGAAGAAAGCAGCACAGGCAGATGGGGTCGAGGTTAGTATTGAAGCAAAATCCCTGGCAGACGCAAAGAAAGAGATCCAGGAAGCCAATATTGTCCTTTTAGGACCGCAGATCCGCTACGAACTGGAAAATGTAAAGAAGCTGGCAGGAAGTGTACCGGTAGAAGCAATTGACATGAGGGATTATGGCATGATGAACGGGGAGAAAGTGTTAAAGCATGCTATGGAGGTGATGGGATAATGGACGAAAGCATGGTTATGGTATGCATGCAGATCATCACAAATACAGGAAGCGCAAAATCTTCTTACATAGAGGCCATTCAGAAGGCAAAAAAGGGTGATCTTGGGGGAGCCGAGATCAGCATGAATGAGGGAGATGACCTTTATGCCCAGGCACATGAAGTCCACACTTCTTTAATACAGAAAGAAGCTTCCGGTGAAAAAACAGAGTTTTCCCTGATCCTGATGCATGCAGAAGATCAGATGGCAAGTACGGAAATGGCCAAGGTAATGGCAAGGGAGTTTATTGAATTATATAGAGAGATGAAGGAAAGCAGATAAGGTATCTGCGAATAGGAAATACCCAGGCGGGTTCGGGAAACGATCGCCTGGGTATTTTTGACTTTTAATCCATCATACCCATCCGTTCTCTGTATATTCTCCATTGATTTTCAAAGAAATAGTCAACATCAGGTAATGGACGTACAGGGCGTCTTGAGGCAGACGGTGTTCCCTCTTTTAAAGTTACTTCCTGGACTTCCTGGCCATGCATTTTCTGGTCCAGTCTGCAGCGATATAATTCTCCAAAGGTTTGGCAGCCTGGAAAGCCTGGGAGTTCTCCTGTGGAATCTGTATATAATGCGGAACCTCGGCTTCCTCCGCCTGCTTTTGCGTAGTCTAACATGGCAAACAGATACATTTTTTGAGAAAGAAGCATATCGTACAGCTTGTAGAACAATGAAAGTTGTGAAACAGAAGGCGATTTTGCTTTTTGCATAAATTGACATATGTCATCCTCTGTTTCTTTTAAAGCTGTTTCCATTTGCACCTGGTTGCGGATCATACCTGCAGCGGCACTCATTCTTTTAGAGGCATTTATCCACAGTTCGGACAATGGGCAGTTTCCTTCTGCATGTTCTGAAAGTCTGATCCGATCCAGCGCCTGAATGCGCAGCCTTTCTTTTATACCACTCTCGGTGGAAGGGCTCGCTTCTTTCATGTGTGTTCTTTTTTTAAGAAAAATTCCTTCAGCCGCCCGGACAGCACCTACCTGACCTGCATTTAAAGCAGTTCCGCCAGGTCTTGTAACTCCATGACTTGCACACACTTCTCCGATCGCGTAAAGACCAGAGAGATTGGTTTCCCATAGATGGTTGGTGGACAGACCACCGTTATTATGTTGGGCACATACGGCAATCTCCAAACGTTCTTTAAACAGATCTACATGGTGATCCTGATAAAAAAGAATAGCAGGCTCGTTCATATGCTTTAAACGTTCAATGGGTGTTCCGAAGCAGGCTCCGGCCTGGCTTAAATATTCTTTTGCTTCCGGGATCATAGATGCATAAGGAAGATCCCTGTCTTTTTCAAGGTTTCCTGGATTGACCCTGTAATCCAAAAATACTCTGCGTTTTTTTAATACAGTCTCCTGGTAAACCAATAGGTCGATCACCGAAGAGCCGCCAAAAATTTTATTTACATCAAATGGCCATTGATAACCTTTCAAAAAAACCATAGAAAGCAGATCTGGCAGTTCATTAAAATAATCAAGAAGAAATTCTTTTTCATCATTTCCGTCCTGGTCAGTAGAAATAAAGCTTGGAAGTACCTGCATATATGTTCCGCTTACATTCCATCTTGGATTTAAAGAAGCCATTCCAAATTGCCATTCTGTCAGGTTTTTCCCAGAAGCACCAGCTTCAAATGCCATACCTGTGGAGCCGGTTTGCGAAACGGGATACACACTGTCGTGATACATGCCAGCTGGTCCGCCTGTTGCGAGGATCACATTTTTACACCAGATGATTTTATAAGCAGGTTCGCTATGAATGTTTTTGTCCAGGCAGAGGATTCCCTTTACTTGGTTCATGTATGTAAGGATCTGAATAGCCTGCATCTGATCCAAAATCAGGATCTGTTTCTCTTTTACAGATCTTTCAAGGGCTTCCGTCATAAGCTTAGAAGTATAAGGACCGGCACTGGTGGCTCTTCTTCCTCTGTCATGATCTGTTTTATATCCCATAAATTCACCGTGCTCTGTGCAGGGAAAAGGAACTCCCAGCTCTGTAAGGGCAAAAAAACACCGGGCAGAAAGAGCCGCTTCACATAATGCCTGGTCTCCGTCTACACATTGTCCTGCAAACAGGTCTTCTGCCATATTTCTTACGCTGTCAGCATCGTTTCCTGACAATGTAAGCTTATAATAAGTCTGCTTGTCTGAACCGGTATTTCTGGAAGTACCTGATTTTATATTTTCTGTTATGATTGCCAGATCTCTTTCGCCGTTTTGATATAAGCGTAATGCGGCCTGAAATCCTGCTGCTCCACTTCCGATGATAATATGTGTAATCGTTTGTTCAGTTAGCTTCATCTTGTCTCCCTTTCTGATCATAAGAGATCACAGTAAAAAACGCCCAGAATAATCAGAAAGAAGATCCGAAAATTATTCTGGGCGTTTTTATTTTTGACAAAAAGATATAAAAATGAATTGCAGATGTAAAATTTAGCAAAGTAAAGAACGGACGGTTTCGCCGGAGATCACTTCAACTGGGGTAAGGACTTTTACAGGCAGACAACTGCCGTTGTTTAGCTGCCATATCATATGCATTACCGTAGATTCGGAGATAGCTTCGATATGTGTTTCCACTGTAGTGATCCGTGGGCTGATAATATTATAGTAGCCCAGATTATCATAGCCGATCACACTTACATCGTCAGGTACAGTACGACCGGTTTTGCAGATGGCATTGATGGCTCCAGTTGCCAAACGGTCATTAAATGCAAACAGGGCAGTAGGCATTTCGCCTGTGTAAGTGTTGAAAAAGTTCAAGCACACCTTTTCAGCTGCGTCATAAAGCCAGGAGCCTGTTTCTAAGATCAATTCAGGAGGAATAGAGAGTCCTTCTTCCTGGAAAGCCTGGAGAAATCCGGCGGTACGTTCCTGGTTACTTAAATAGCTTCGCACACCTGCCAGTAAAGCGACAGTTTTGTGTCCGTGTTCGATAAGATATCTGCCCGCAAGATAAGCTCCTTTGCGGTTATCTGATAAAACAGAAGGAAGCTTGTCGGAGTAGCTGTTGACTAAAACACAGGGTATTTTCTGACTGACAGCATATTCAATGTGTTTTTGAACAACATTACTTACAAAAACGATTCCGGAAAGACCAAGTGCTGTAATCTTATCTGCAATATTATCGGAAGCATCCAGTGTAGTGTAGATCAGGGAACAGCCGTTTTTCTGAAAATCACGTTCCAGTATATTAAACAGGGAAGAGTAAAATGGTTCGGTTATAATATTTTCTTTTGGGAGGAAAAAACCGATGTTTTTGTTGGTGATAACTTTTGGGGACTCTGGGGCAACCGGGACACTGCTTAAAACAATAGTGCCTTTTCCGGGGCATTTTTCGATCAGCCCTTCGTCTGCTAACATCTGCATTGCTTTTCGAAGAGTGCTGCGGTTGACATCGTATTTCAGGGAGAGGACCTGCTCTGTGGGGAGCAGGCTTCCTACCTTGTAGACATCATTCAGGATATCATTTTTGATGTCATTATAAATCATGGAATAACGAAATTTTTCTTTGCTCATATTTTACCTAACTGAATCGTTTGTTAATTTGTTGACTAATATTTATACATAAAGTATACATTTAACATTTTAACATGTTCAGCTCTTTCCTGCAATTCATGTTTTAAAAACCTGCCGATCAGTCTTTCATAGCCAGCTCATATGCTGCTTTCATCAGTTCCTCATTCAGAGGACGTGGATTGCAGGTAATATGTCCGGTAGTTCTCTTGATCACATCGATCAGATAATCCATGCTTGGTTCTTCCTTTATATATCCCTTTAAGCAGCGAGGAGCATCGATGGATTTCTGCAGAGAAGTAATTTTGTCTAACAGAGCCTGTACATTTTCTTTGTCAGAAGCACCTTCTTTGTCAGAAGCACCTTCTTTGTATACGCCGAATGCCTTGGAGATTTCTACATATTTCTTCTCTGCATATTCCTGATTCAGGATAATGGAAGCTGGCAGGAAGATGGAGCATGCATCGCCGTGAGGAATACCGTATTCGCCTCCTAAAGGCTGAGCCATGATGTGAGCAATACCAATACCTGCAGTGATGGCAACACCGCCGAAGTAGCTTGCAAGCATCATTCCGGCTCTTGCTTCCAGATTATCAGGATTGCGGTAAGCTTCTTCCAGATATTTGTTTACCAGTTCAATCGCCTTTAAGCCGTACATTTCGGTGATAGGTGTTGCGTTTAAGGAAACGTAAGATTCAATAGCATGACTTAAAGCGTCCATTCCTGTAGCAGCGGTAATACGTGCAGGAAGAGCTAAAGTCAGGCTTGGATCCAGAACAACAACATCAGCAATCATGGTGTTGTGATACAGACTCTTCTTTAAGTGGTTGTTATTGTTGATAACAACGCTGGTCTTAGTAGCCTCAGCACCGGTTCCGGAGGTAGTTGGGATAGCAATGAACAGAGGTGGTTCAACGGTAACAGCTTTTCCTCTCATCTGATAGTCTTCGGTGTCGCCGCCGTTAACAGCCAGCATACCGATCACTTTTGCTGCATCAACAACACTTCCGCCGCCTAAAGCAATGGTACAGTCACATCCTTCTGCAACGTAAATATCGCGTCCGTGGTCAATAATCTGAAGAGTTGGCTCAGTCTTTACTTCGTAAGGAACAACAGCCATACCGGCGTCTGTTAAAAGAGAAGAGATCTTCTTGAAGGCATCAAACTCAGCGCTGAAAGTTACAAAAAGAACTTTTTTCTTGTTGTACCAGTTTAAGATCCCCGGGATCTCTGTTACCTTATTTTCGCCGAAAATAAGACGTCTGTTAAAAACCATTTCAAAACCATTTGTGATTGCCATGATACATCCTCCTTAAAAATGTGTTTGTTTTGTTTGTTGATTTGTTGAGATGTCAGAAGAATTTTTACATTTGATAGTATACATGTTTTGAACAACAAAGTCAACAAAATAATCAACAAATTATTGAAAATGTTGCGAACATATAAAAACATATATAAAGAAGATAAATGAACAAAACGCCTATAAAAGGTGGTGAAAGTGAGAAGTATCTGTGAAAAATATAGGAAATATGAGGGGAATAATGGGCGAAAAAAGTAAAAACAACTAAGGGGAACGAACGAAAATTTAAAAATAGTTGACATTAATATTGACAACCTATTGAAAGATATGTATACTTAGTGATGTAAACAAATGTTGACAATGTTGACAATATATAAAAAGGAGTCAAGGTTATGAGCGAATGTTTCTATTGTGAAGACGGGGAAAAGAGAAAGAGTTTAATGATCGAGATCTGCAAGTTAAACTATTCTACGATCTACTTAAACAGAAATCAGAAATATCCAGGAAGATGTGTTGTAAAGCTGAATGAGCATAAGACAGAATACTTCCAGATGACCAAAGAACAGAGAGATGGATACTTTGAAGAACTGGCAGCTACAGCAAAAGCAATCTTTGAACTGTATCATCCAGATAAGATCAATTATGCAACATTTGGGGATCTGGTACCTCATGTACATGTACATGTTGTTCCTAAATATAAAGATGGTCCAGATTGGGGTAATCCATTTGATGATACACAGGGAAAGAAAGAACTGACCGATGCTGAATATCAGAAGATGGTAGATGAATTAAAAGAAACTATATTAAAGGAATTAAATAAATAATTTTAGGAGGATGGCAAAAATGAAAAAAATGTTAGCAGCTGCTTTGGCAGCATCTATGGTTATGGGACTTACAGCTTGTGGCGGTTCATCACAGCCGACAGAAACAAAGGCACCTGAAAGTGCAAAAGAAACAGAGGCAGCAGCAGAGGGAACAACAGAGGCTGCAGCAGCCGGAGATGAGGAAAAAAAGACCGGTTCTGAGATGACCTGGAAGCTGGCTACTGACGCAGCAAAAGATTATCCTACTACAAAGGCTCTGATCAAGTTTGCGGATGAAGTTTATGAGAAGAGTAACGGACGTATTGCAGTAGATGTTTACGAATCTTCTATCCTGGGTGATGAGGTTTCTTATATGGAGCAGCTCCAGGCAGGTACTGTTGACGTAGCTAAGTTATCAATCGGTACATTAAGCGGACTGTATGAAGATACACAGGTATTCTTACTGCCATTCCTGTTTAAGAACAACACAGAGATGTGGAAAGTTCTGGAAGGTGATGTTGGTACTACCATTAAAAATGGTCTGAATGATTACAGCATTCAGGGAATCGGTTTCACAGACTGTGGAAGCCGCTGCTTCTATACTACAACAGAAGTAAAGACAATTGATGATTTCAAGGGACTGCCGATCCGTGTACAGAACAACCAGTTAATGAACTCCATGGTCAGCAACTTAGGTGCTAACCCTGTAAACGTAGCTGCAAACGAAGTGTACAGCGCACTGCAGACCGGTGTATGTAAGGGCGGCGAGAATAACCCTAACATCATCCTTTCCGACAGCTTATATGAAGTTGCTCCTTATGTTCTGATGGACAACCATACAACTACTATGGACGTGATCTGCATGAACCTGGATCTGTGGGAGTCCTTAAGTGATGAAGATAAGGCAATCGTAGACGAAGCAATGGCAGATGCAACTGCATATGACAGAGAAATCTGGGATGCTTCTATTGATGAGTCTCTTCAGACATTAAAAGACAAAGGTGCAACTATTGTAGAACCAGATGACGCAACTTTAGATTCCTTCAGAGAGGCTATGGCTCCTATTTATGAAGAATACTCTGCAAAATATGCAACACTGTTAGATGCCATCAATACAACATTAGGAAAATAATAAGCTGGTTTGATAATTTTAAAGAGGGTATAGGCGATGAAAGAAAAAATTGAAAATGCGATCGGGCTTGTATATACCGTCGTAGAAGCGCTCTGCCGACTGGTGCTGATCTTTATGGTATGTACAGTAACAGCGCAGGTAATCAGCCGTGCTCTTGGAGGTAATATCAAGTGGTGCGAGGAGGTCATGCTGATCCTCCTTGACACCATGATGTTCTTACTGCTTCCGGTGGGCATAAAGGATGATCTGCATATTCGTATTGAAGTATTTGCGAAATATTTTCCAAGGAAGGTAAAGGTATTTCTTCTTTATTTCAGCAATGCAATACTGTTAGTAGTATCTCTTTGCATGATCCGTTATGGATTTTTCCTGATGGAAAAGACAAATTCTAAATTTACGATTACAGGTCTTCCAAGAAGATATCTGTATCTGGTCACCGTTATCAGTGGAATTCTGTGCCTGGTCATAGTTGTTGCAAAGTTCTTTGGTATGTTCCATACGAAATCCACAGACAATTTCCTGGAATCCAAAAGCGAGCTTGAAAATTAACAATGGTAAAGTGATGATAGAAAAGAGGGATTAACACTATGGATACAAATACAATAGCCATGATCATACTCTTTGCAACATTTATGATTTTTATGGTTTTGCGTGTACCTGTAACATTCAGTATGTTGGGTGCCTGTGTTCTGACCGCCCTTTACCTGGGACCGAAATATGTATCATCGGTATTCCTGCGTTTGGGTGACGGCGTACAGTCATTCTCATTTTTAGCAATTCCGTTCTTTATTTTTGCCGGTGATATTATGGCAGAAGGCGGTATTTCGGACCGATTGGTAGAAGTGGCCAACGTTATGGTAGGTCGTTTCCGCGGCGGTCTTGCCTATGTAAACGTAATCGCTTCAACCTTTTTTGGTGGTATTTCCGGTTCACCTACAGCGGACGTATCTTCCTTAGGACCGATCGAGATCGGTATGATGACAAAAAGTGGTTATGACAAAGACTTCTCTGTTGCAACTACAGTAGCAACTGCTACACAGGCTCTGATCATTCCTCCAAGCCACAACATGATCATTTATGGTATGGCAGCAGGCGGACTTTCTACAGGAAAACTGTTTTTGGCAGGTATCGGACCTGGACTTATGTTATGTGCTGCAATGTGTATCCTGGTAGCACGTATTACCAGAAAAAGAGGTTATCCAAGAGGACCTAAGTATACAGTCCGTGAGTCTTTAAAGATTGTCAGTGACGGTTTCCTGGGTGTTATGACCATTGTTATCATTCTTCTTGGTGTTTGTACCGGTTTATTTACAACCACAGAAAGTGCTGCAATCGCATGTGTATACGCTTTATTTGTTACCTTATTTATTTACAAGAGCATTAAAGTAAAAGATATCTGGAGAATTGCAAAGAAATCCTTGGGAACCCTGGCTATGATCTTAAGTATCATTGCAGCTGCAAATGCATTCTGCTATCTGATGAGCCTTATGCAGGTTCCTGCAAAGATCACACAGATGTTATTAACGGTTTCTGATAACAAGTATGTAGTTCTGATCCTGATCAACATCCTGCTGCTGGTATTAGGCTGCTTCATGGACGTTGCTCCTCTGATCCTGATCGTAACGCCGATCCTTCTGCCTGTAGTAAAGGCACTGGGAATGGATCCGATCCATTTTGGTATCGTTATCATGATGAACCTGGCAGTCGGTTCTTTAACACCGCCAGTAGGAACTACCCTGTTTGCAGGTTGTGCAGTAGGTGATATACCGATCGAAAAGGCTACGAAAGCGCTGCTTCCATATTATGCAGTTATGGTAGTTGCCCTGTTGTTAGTTACCTACATCCCTGCATTTTCAATGACTCTTCCGAATCTGTTAATGCACTGATAAAGCAAAGGAGAAGGTATGATAAGAGAGTGGAATGAAGAATCTTTAGATCATCGTAATGCGTTGCTGTATGCAATGGGAATCTCAGAAGAAGATGCAAAAAGACCGGTGATCGGTCTGGTAAATTCATGGAATGAAATGAATCCGGGACATTTTCCTTTTGATAAGACGGTCATCCAGGAAATGAAGGATGAGATCTATAAAGCCGGGGGGCTTGCTCTCGAACTTCCTGTTACAGGTATCTGTGACGGGATCTGCTCCAATACACCAGGAGACCGGTATACTCTTCCTGCAAGAGATCTGGTTTCCAGTGAAGTGGAGATGGTTGCAGAACTGAATATGTTAGAGGGAATGGTCATTATGGCTACCTGTGACAAGGTAGTGCCTGGTATGCTTATGGGAGCATTCAGAGTGAACATTCCAACTACAATGCTTACCGGTGGTTATATGGCAGCAGGCTGCTATGAGGACCGTATGCTGACACTGACCCACACAAAGCAGGCTTATGCAGCTTATGTGGAAGGCGACATGAGCAGAGAAGAATACAAAGCTATTGTTCGCCATGCATGTCCAACTCCGGGAGCATGTCCTTTTATGGGAACTGCCAATACTATGTGTGCCATGGCAGAGATCCTGGGATTTTCCCCACATGGAAATGCGTCTGTAAGAAGCCAGAGTGAGAAATGGCATCAGATGGCAAGAGAAGCAGCCAGAAAAGTAGTGGAGGCTGTGAAAGAAGAGAAACGCCCAAGTGATTTTGTGACCCAGAAGAGTCTGGAGAATGTAGTCCGCTATATGATGGCGACCGGCGGTTCTACCAACAGTTTGCTGCATATTCCGGCACTGGCAAGACAGATGGGATTTGATATTACCCCTGAGACTTTCGATGCCATCAGCCGTGAAGTCCCGCTGATCAGTACCATTTACCCAAATCATCCGGTATATACCATGGAAGAATTTGACCGTGCAGGTGGACTGGGTGCTGTTGTAAAAGAAATGGTAAAAGCTGGAAAGATTGATGCAGACGCAGACGGTATGTTTGGAACCATCAGACAGAAAGCAGAACTGGCTGAAAATATGGATACAGATGTGATTCATCCAGTTGCAGAGCCGATCAGTGAGCAGGGCGGTCTGGCTGTCCTTCATGGAAATATTGGTACAGACAGCGCCATTGTAAAGTTTAGTGCGGTAGCAGAATCTGCATGGATCTTTGATGGTCCTGCTAAATGTTATGATTCACAGGATGATGCATGGCATGCGATCCTGAAAGATGAAATAGAAGCCGGAGATGTAGTTGTTATCCGTTATGAGGGACCAAAAGGAAGCCCTGGCATGCCTCATATGGAAACCTTTATGGCAGCTGTCTTAGGCAAGGGACTGGGAGAAAAACTGGCCCTTGTATCAGATGGAAGATTTTCCGGCGCAACCGGCGGACTGGCTATCGGACATGTAAGTCCGGAAGCTTATGAAGGTGGAAATCTGGCTTTGATCCAGGATGGAGATATGATCCATATTGATATCCGTGCCAGAAAGCTGACAGTAGATGTAAGCGAGGAAGAATTTGAACGCCGCAGAAAAGACTGGAAGCCGGTGGAAAAGCCTGCTATGGGCTGGCTGAAGCTTTACAAGAATAACTGCACTTCTGCTCACAGAGGCGCAACCATTTACTGGGATTAATGTTAATAAGTATAATGTCTGATAAATAAAAACAGGAGCATTTAAACCTAACTTCCCTTGGTTTGGATGCTCCTGTTTTTATGATGTATTTTTATTGTAGTTTTATAATTTTGGCCAGCACTTTGGCAGCTTCGGGTTTTCTACCCGGACCGGTTCCGGATAAGTTTCACCGTAAAGTTCTAATTCTACAGTTTCAATGACCTGTGGCTCTACAGGTTTATTTACTTCTACTCCCGGGATCGGGAAATCTACGGGAACGGTCTTTACGGCTGCGATCCGGCGGATCTCATCCATACCGGAAATGACTTTGCCAAATACCGGATAGGTGCCCTTGTGGTCCGGGCAGTCCCGCAGGGGGAAGAAAAATTCACAGCTTGCCAGTCCCGCTTCCCCATATCCGCCCATGCAGACACAGCCTGGATGGGAGTCAAGAGGTGTAACATCCGGGTTCAGCGCAAATTCATTTGGGATCAGATACTGAAGCTCCTTATGGCCAAATGCCGTATAGCTTACATCCACCCAGTTACCCGGAACGATACGTTCGATGGCGTGATGGTCTAAGTAGCCGTGGGAAGCAGCGTAGATAAAACTGTTTACTGTGTTTGGCGCTGCCTCAGGCAGCAGTTCTATTACAATATCCGCTCCGTTTGCCATGTGGAGTGTAGCTTTTGGGTTTGTCATGGTGTGTCCTCCTGAGATGCTTTACTGCTTATTCAATGATCTGCAATTCCTTCGGATAATGGTTTAATACTTCCACACCATCTTCTGTAACCAGTACCAGGTCTTCTACGCGGACACCGGTATCGCCGGTTAAGTAGATCCCTGGTTCAATGGAGAAGATCATGCCTGGTTTTGCTTCCCATGTATTAGCGGAGGAAACATCGCCGAATTCATGTTCGGAAAGGCCGATAAAATGTCCAAGGCGGTGGTTGAAGTTTGGTCCCCAGCCCTTGGCTGAGATCAGATCTCTGGCTGCAGCGTCAAGCTGGCATAACGGTACGCCTGGATGGATCTTTGAGATAGCAGTCTCGTTGGCTGCTTTGGTGGTCTCATATACTTCTCTGTGAGCGTCGCTGACAGTCTTAAAATAGAAGGTACGGGTCATGTCAGAGCAGTAGCCGTCTTTGATGCAGCCTACGTCAAAGAGAACGCAGTCACCAGGTTTTACAACGGTATCGTCTGGAGAATGATGTGGGTCAGCGGCATTTGCGCCAAAGGCAACTAATGGTTCAAAGGAATAACCGTCTGCGCCAAGATCTAAGTAGATCTGAAGCATCTGGTCAGCTACTTCTTTTTCAGATACGCCTTCATGGATCAGACCTTTGAATTTAGCCATTGCTTTATCGTTGATAGCAGAGGAAATACGCATCTTTTCCTGCTCTTCGGTATCTTTTACACCTCTGGTGATATCAACGGCCAGAGAGCCGTTTACGAAGCCTGCAGCGGCCTTCATTTCCATAAGAGGAAGAAGGAAACGTGCCTTTAAGTCCTTGTCTACGCCAAGAACAGCATTTTTGTCCAGACGGGCAGCGACGATCTCCGGGACCGGATCTGTGTCAGAATACCATACTTTTTCAACACCTACATCACCAGGTACATTGAAAAGGTGGTTTAAGAAATAGTAATGGTGTCCGTCAGCCTTTAAAAGCAGTGCATAAAAACGCTCGATAGGAGCCATGGAAATGCCTGTAAGGTAGCAGATAGACATTGGATCGGTAATGAGCATCTGGTCTACGCCCTGTTCTTTTAAGGCAGCCAGAATGCGGTTTGCTCTTGCTTCGTTCATGATAATATTTCTCCTTTATTTAGGTTATAAACATATGACGCCGGGGCTTGCAAATAGCCTTCCGACGTCATAATACTGTACTATAATAATGTTGTCAAGCAACCTTACTTTCTGCATGCCTGCACGCAGGAAAGATGAGAAAGATTGCCATTAAAACTGAGTTCTTAATTTTGGATCTAACAGGTCTCTTAAACCATCGCCGATGAAATTGGCGCCAACTGCCATGGTAAAAATGGCAAGTCCCGGGAAACCGGCAACCCAGAATTTATTGAAGTAATCTACACCATCAGAAACCATCATACCCCATTCCGGTGTTGGCGGAGCGGAGCCAAGTCCTAAGAAGCTTAAGGTGGAGAACATCAGGATCTTGTTTCCGATGTCTGTGGTAGCCATGATCAGGACGGAGCTGACGCTGTTTGGAATGATCTCTTTCATCAGGATACGCATCCGGGAAGCGCCAAGGGCTTCTGCTGCATTGACATATTCGTTTTCCTTTACGCTTAATACAACGCTTCGCATCAGACGTGCGTAGGTAGGCCAGGAAACGATAACCAGGGCAAACATGGTGTTGAACAGGTTGGAACCCATAACTGCGTTGATGATCATTGCCAGGATCAGGGATGGGAAAGACAGGATCATCTCGGAAAAACGCATCATCACGTTATCCAGCCATCCGCCTACATAACCGGCCAGCGCACCGTAAAAGGTTCCGATAATACCTGCAATGATAACGGACAGACACCCTGCAAGAAGGGAGTAACGTCCGCCGTAGATCACACGGCTGAAAATGTCACGTCCGAAGTTGTCTGTGCCAAACCAGTGGATGGCAGAAGGTGCCTTTAAACGCATGGACAGGTCCTGTGCGATAGGGTCATAAGGAGCAACAACAGGTGCTAAAACAGCTGCTAAGATCCATCCAAGACAGATCAAAATACCCAGTGTAAACAGGTAATTGGATTTTAATAATTTTTTCAGGGAATGGATCATGGTTAATTGCACCTCACTCTTGGGTCGATGATGCCGTAGAGGATATCGACCACTGTATTGATGATCATATAATTTAATGCGATCAGCAGTGCCACGCCGATGATCGCCGGATAGTCAGCTGCCATAACAGACTCATAGGCAAACTGTCCCACACCTGGCCATTTGAAAATGGTTTCTACTAATACCATACCGCCAAGGAGGTTTCCAAGTCCCAGACCGATAACGGTCATAACCGGGATCAGGGCATTTCCAAGGGCATGTTTTAAGATCAGGCAGAGACTGTTTAAGCCTTTTGCCTTTGCTGTGCGGACATAGTCTGTAGACAGGGCGTCTAACAGGTTAGAACGGGTGGTTCTGGTGATCAGGCCCATGGTAAAGGCTGCTAAAACGATACTTGGAAGGATCAGGTGACGGACGGCATCCATGGCTTTTGCTGGATTTCCTTCGATCAGGCTGTCGATCACATACATTCCGGTAACGGAAGCCGGAGCAGAGAAAGAATTGCTTAAACGCCCCGGTCCCGGGAATATTTTTAACTTATAGTAGAAGAAGTACAGCATCAGCAGTGCAAACCAGAAGGCCGGAATGCTGACACCTGTTACGGAAATGGCCCGGACGATCTGATCTAAGATACTGTTGCGGCGGATGGCGGAAATGATACCAAACAGGATGCCGAAAACAGAAGCGATCACGATGGAAAACAGGGCCAGTTCCAGAGTGGCGGGATAACATCTTGCCAGATCGTCAAGTACCGGACGGCTGGTACGGATAGAGGTCCCCAGGTCAAAGTGCAGAAGATCACGGATGTAATAGATATACTGCACGATGAGCGGGCGGTCCAGACCGTGTTTTGCACGGTAGGCCGCTACAATCTCCGGATCATTTAAGGCTCTCTGGCTTAAGTTTGCAACCACCGGGTCGCCAGGTATCATCTTTGTAAGGATGAATACCAGGGTGGCAACGCCGAACAGCATAACTGCCAGATAAACCACACGTTTTCCAATAAATTTCAACTCTCCCATTTGGATCTGGTACCTTTCTAAACTATCTGATGTAAGTTGTCCCCGGCGGCGGTGCCGCGGGAAAACAGCAGATTTTGATATTTTGAGTGCCCTTGTTGGGGCAAGATCATGCGTTATGCCCCCAATGGGGCAAATGCAGATTTTCATGTTTCAGATGCCCCCGCAAAGGGGGCACCTGGATTTTTGTTTTATTACTTTACGTTGATCTCAGTCAGATCAATAGTGTAGGAGTCAAAAATATCTACCCCATCTAATCTGCTGCTGTGAGCAATATGAGCAGGAGCCTGCGCAATTACGATGAATGGGCCGTCCTCATACATTGCATCCTGGATATTTTCCAGGACCTGGGTGCGGGCATCATTGTCAGTTGCTTCCATTGCTTCCTGGTACATTGCAGCCAGCTCTGGGTTCATTTCAGCAGTCCAGCCGGCTCTCTGGCCTACAGTACCGCCTGGAAGGAATTCCAGCTGTACGTTAGGATCGCTGTAATCTACACCCCAGTACATAACAGTAAAGCCAAGAGTTCCGTTTCTGTAAGCATCGCCATAACCTGCTGCCCAGGCTTCAGTTGTGATATTTACATTAATGCCGATCTGGGATAAGTCATCCTTTACTTTCTGAGCCAGGTCAGTTAAAAGGATACCTTCCATATCCAGGTCAGAAACAGTCATATCTACGTCAAAGCCGTCTGGATAACCAGCGTCGGCTAACAGCTGTTTAGCTTCTTCAATATTGGTGTAATCATCCGGGCGTGTTCCCTTGCTTCCCATAAATCCGTCCTGAATGATAGAATATGGAGTTAAAGTGCCGTCACCGCAGATCATGCGGATTCCGGAGTAATCTAAAGCTTTGCGGATGGCTTTCTGTACATCTGGATTGGAAACAGGTCCGCCGTATTCTTCGTTCATGTTCATCATAACGAAACCGATCATCTTTGTGGTTCCGTTTACGATCTCTACATTTTCAGCAGATCCCAGTTCCTCTAAGGTATCATCTGTCAGATTTAATGCAACATCAATATCTCCAGTAGACAGAGTCATCATCTGGGTGTTAGCGTCTGGCTGGATCTTTAAAATGTATTTGTCTACGTTAGTAGAAGTGCCCCAGTAGTTCGGGTTCTTTTCCAGAACAACTTCCTCATCAGGAGTGTAGCTGGTCAGGATGTACATACCGCTTCCTGCACTTGCATTGTCAAGGAAACTCTGTGCAGTATCAGTGGAAGAAGCATCTTCTGCGTCAGTACCGCCATTTTCCTTTACAACAGCGCTGTCAAGGACAGCCAGAGAACTGTAAGTCAGCTTGGAAAGAATGGCACTGTCAGGCTGATTTAAGTGGAAGATTACAGTAGCATCATCCGGGGTTTCAATGCTTTCAATGGTATCGCAGATGAAAGAAGGATTTCCCTTTAAGTTCTTGGTACGGTTGATGCTGAATGCAACGTCAGCAGAAGTGATCTTATTGCCGCTTGCAAAAGTCAGGCCGTCTTTTAACTTAACAGTCAGTGTTAAGCCGTCCTCAGAAAACTCGTAAGTATCTGCCAGACAAGGCTGTGGTGTGCCATTATTTTCATAGAATTTAAACAGGTTTTCATAGCAGGCATTTACGATCAGCTGTGGGTACTTTTCGTAAACATAACCTGGATCCAGAGTGGAGAAACCGGAACCCATGGCAACGATAACGGTATTGTCGCCGGTGGCACTGCTTTCTGCCTGGGTGCTGTCAGAAGAACCTGCTGCAGAGGTGTCTGTGGATGCCTGTCCGCCGCCGCATGCTGTGCAGCCTGCTGCAACTGCCATGGAGAGGGCGAAAGCTAAGAGTTTTTTGTTTTTCATAATTAAATCCTCCTCTTAAAATAGTAAATATTGATACAGCTTTTGAAAGCTGCGATAAAGCAATATTTTATGTGCTGGTTAAATTCATTTACTGGTATAAATGACATGCCACAAAATGGCCTTTTTCGATCTCTTTTAACTGCGGGATCTCTTTGGAGCAGATATCACAGGCTTTCGGACAGCGGGTGTGGAACGGGCAGCCGGAAGGCGGATCAGAAGGACTTGGAACTTCACCTGTTAAGTGGATGCGTTCTGTCCTGTCATCTGCGTCAACCTGGGGGATAGCAGATAAAAGAGCCTCTGTATAAGGATGATAACGTTTCTCATACAACTGGTCATAAGCGGCGATCTCCACCATTTTTCCCAGATACATAACTCCTACGCGGTCGCTGACCTGGTAAACAACGTTTAAGTTGTGGGAGATGAAGAAATAAGTCAGTCCCAGGCGTTCCTTTAATTCCTGGAGCAGGTTTAAGACCTGTGCCTGGACGGATACGTCAAGGGCGGAAACTGCCTCGTCACAGATAATAAGCTTTGGCTCTAAAGCCAGCGCTCTTGCAATACCGATACGCTGTTTCTGTCCGCCGGAAAGCTCATGAGGATAACGGCTTAAATGATAGGTGTCAAGACCTACTAAATGAAGCAGCTCCTCGATCCTTGCATCTACATCCATGGAACCGGTCATATGGTGGATCTGGAACGGTTCCATAAGGATCTGGCGCACTGTACGTCTTGGATTAAGACATGCGGACGGATCCTGAAAAATGATCTGGGCTTTCTTACGCATCTGTTTTAAGGCTTTGCCTTTTAATCCGGAAATATCTTCCCCGTCTAAATAAACATGGCCGTCTGTAGCCGGGATCAGGCGGATCAGGGTGCGTCCTAAGGTACTCTTTCCGCAGCCGGACTCACCAACTACACCAAAGGTCTCACCTGCGAAAATATCAAATGAAATATCGTCTACGGCACGTACTGTGCCGGATTTCTTGTCTTTTCCTTTAAAATATACTTTTACATGGTCTGCGTGGACCAGTACGTCTTTGCTTTTGTTTTCATCAGCCATTGGTTACTGCCTCCTGACTTCCATTATCTGCCTGTGCGTAGAGCCAGCAGCGTACCTGACGGTCTTCTCCAACAGAAAATACCGGTGGTTCTTCCTTACGGCAGCGGTCGCAGGCTTTTGGACATCTTGGCCAGAAACGGCAGCCCTTGATGCGCTCTACCGGGTTTGGAACCATACCTTCAATAGTGGATAATGGTTTGCGCTCTTTGGTGATCCTTGGGATAGCGCTTAAAAGTCCCTGTGTGTAAGGATGAAGCGGTTCGCGGAAAATATCCGTTGTAGGCGCTTTTTCTACGATGTGGCCGTTATACATAACAATAACTGTATCACAAAGCTCACTTACAACACCAAGGTCATGGGTGATGAATACAACCGAGGTGTTCATTTCCTGGTTCAGATCACGGATCAGGTCTAAGATCTGTGCCTGAATGGTCACATCCAGAGCCGTTGTAGGCTCATCTGCGATGAGGATCTGTGGCTGACAGGCCAAAGCCATGGCGATCATTACACGCTGGCGCATACCGCCGGACATCTGGTGGGGATATTCATAAGCACGGGCCTGTGGATTGGCAATACCAACGGCCTGCATCATTTTAATGGCTTCTTCCATGGCTTCTTTTTTCTTCATTCCCCGGTGAAGACGTAAGGACTCTGCGATCTGCTTTCCGCAGCGGATGATAGGGTTTAAAGAAGTCATAGGTTCCTGGAAGATCATGGAGATCTCATTTCCACGGATCTTCTGCATTTCCCGTTCAGAAAGTTTTACCAGATCCTTTCCATTATATAAGATCTGTCCGCCGGTGACTTTGCCCGGAGGATTTGGGATCAGCTGCATCATAGCCAGGGAGGACACACTTTTTCCGCTTCCGCTTTCCCCTACGATGCCTAACTTCTCACCGCGGTGGAGCGTATAGCTTAAGTGGTCTACTGCGTGTACCGTTCCGGCCATGGTCTTGAATTCCACACACAGATCTTTTATTTCAAGTAATATTTCTGACTGGTTCATGGTTTTCTCTCGTTTCTACAGGATTTTATTAATAAACGAACATATTATCCGACTACTATGCTGGATGTTAGCAATACGTTTGTCAGTTTAAAGCGACAAAGTATCAACGCAAAAAAAAATAACTATATATAGTACAGATACAATTGTTAAGGCTTAGAATACCATATTTTCTAAGGAAATTCAACTGGGGAAATGATGTTCTTTTGATATTTGTTCATCTATTCTTCATTGAAAACAAACGTTAGTCTGGTATAATGGTATCACATAGTTACAAACGAAGAATATTTAATTTTATGAGGTTTACATATGAAACGAAAAACAGACCGGGGGAGAATGAAATTTCGGGCGTTTATGGTCTGCGTTCTTTCTTTTCTGGTCGTTACAGGCAGTGCCTGTTTTTTAAACCGGGAACAGGAAAAGGAAGAAAAATTAAAGGCTGTTTATGCAGCGGAGTCCACAGTAAGCAGGGTAAAATCCCAGTTGAACCGGTATCTGGCGGAGTCAGAACTGGTGAAAAATATCATAGAGTCAGGATATGATATTGATGGAGAAAAATTTTCCATTTTATCCCAGATGATGCAGGATAAGCAAAATGTGATCGAAGCCCATGAACTGGCAAAGGACGGTATTGTTTCCCATATCTATCCCATGAAAGGGAATGAAGAGGCCATGGGTTTAAATATGCTGGAGCATCCGGACAGAAAGAAAGAGGCAAATCTGGCAAAAACAAGCGGTCAGTATACCATTGCAGGACCGTTTCCACTGGTCCAGGGCGGAAACGGCGCACTGCTTTTTGATCCTGTTTATGTAAAAGATGAAGCAGGGGAAGATACGTTTTGGGGCTTTTCCATTCTGGTATTAAACTGGGATCATTTTATGGAAGAAGTGGAAACATATAAACTGGAAGATACGTCCTATCAGTATCTCATATGGAAAAATGGCACAGAACCGGGAGAAAAGCTGACGATTGCCCAGAGTGAAAAATTTTCCTTTAAGGACACACTGGAAGTAGCCTGTGATGTGCCTAATGATACCTGGTATTTTGAGATCGAGCCAAAAGCCGGATGGGTACCGCAGTCACAGATCGCTTTTGGGATACTGATCGCAGCCCTTGTTTCAGGAGTGTTGACGGTTGGTTACTGGCAGTATGAGATGCAGCGTTATAAAGAGGCACTGTATGCGGAAAAGATCGAACGGGCAGCAAAACGGGCGGAAGAAGCAAGTGAAGCCAAAACAAGATTTCTCTTTAACATGAGTCATGATATCCGGACTCCGATGAATGCGATCATTGGTTTTTCTGATCTTTTAGAGAAACATCTGGATGATAAAGAAAAAGTCCATGATTATATTAAGAAGATCCAGTTATCCGGTTCGTTTTTATTATCCCTGATCAACTATGTTCTGGAAATGGCGCGGATCGAAAGCGGAAAGGCGACATTACGGACAGAAGTTGGGGATGCCCAGGAACTGTTAGGGGCATTAAATGCAGTTTTTGAACCGGCAGTGGAGAAGAAGCGGCTGAAATACAACTGTACGTTGGATGTAGAACACAGGTTTATCATCTGTGATGTGACAAAAGTGCGGGAGATCGTATTAAACATTATCAGCAATTCTGTTAAGTACACCCCGGAAGGCGGCAGCGTTACAGTACAGATCAAAGAGATCCCATGGGAGAAAGAGGGATGGACTGCATACCGTATTCTGGTAGAAGATACGGGAATTGGCATGGGTGCAGAATATCTGCCTCATATTTTTGAAGAATTTACCAGAGAGCGGACCAGTACGGAAAGTAAGGTAGTAGGTGCCGGCCTGGGTCTTCCGATCGTAAAAGCCCTGATAGATCTTATGGGTGGAACGATCCAGGTAGAAAGCGAAAGGGGCAAAGGCAGCAAGTTTGAAGTTATTTTGCCTTTTGAGATCGCTTCTGAGGAAGAGGTCAAAGACAGTTATGTAAAGAAAGAAGAAAAGCCGTATAACAGATCTAAGGAGAAGCGCATTCTTCTTGCAGAAGATAATGAGCTGAATGCGGAAATTGCCATAACCATACTGGAAGAAAATGGATTTAAAGTTGAGCGGGCAGAGGACGGATGTAAATGTGTGGAACTGTTTTCAGAAAAGCCGACAGGTTATTACAGCACCATTTTAATGGATATCCAGATGCCAAATATGGATGGCTATACAGCTTCAAGAAAGATCCGTGGCATGGAACGGGAAGACGCAAAGGTGATCCCGATCATTGCCCTGACTGCCAATGCTTTTGATGAGGACCGGAATAAGGCGTTTGCTGCAGGTATGAACGGACATATTGCGAAACCGATTGATGTGGGGAGGATGGTCAGAACCATTGGAGCGTTAGTAAAATAAGTGTTAGTGAGATAAATGTCAGTCCAACAGAAAAGGATATTGTCAGGCGGTATAAAAACAGTCTGGCAATATCCTTTTTAGTTTCCATGCATTTGCAAGAAGCTGCCGTTGGCAGGTTCTGTAAATGGGGGTGTAAGTTATATGAGTTACATGATCAAACTTAAAGCGGCTTCATCTGCGATCACGGTTACATCATTGTGCAGCTGTAAGATAGATGCCGGAACAGATGGTGTAATAGGGCCATAGAGAGAGTTCTTTAAGGCTTCTGCTTTTTCCTCGCCGCCAGCGATCAGCAGGATCTTCTTTGCCTGCATGATGTTTTTGATGCCCATGGTGTAGGCCTGTTTTGGAACATCATCTTCAGAGGCGAAGAAACGTTTATTTGCTTCAATGGTGCTTTCTGTTAAGTCTACACAGTGGGTCTCTTTTTCAAAAGCAGCGCCAGGTTCGTTAAAGCCGATATGTCCATTTCTTCCAAGACCTAAAAGCTGCAGATCGATACCGCCGTGGGAGCGGATGATCTCATTATAGGCAGCGCAGGCTTTCTGTGGATCCGGTTCTAAGCCGTCTGGAACGAAGGTGCGGGCCTTGTCGATATTTACATGGTCAAACAGGTTGGTGTTCATAAAATAGCGGTAGCTCTGGTCATTGTCCGGGCCAAGTCCTTTGTACTCGTCCAGGTTAATGGTGGTGACTTTGGCAAAGTCCAGATCCCCCTTGTTGTACCATTCGATCAGCTGTTTGTAAGTGCCAATCGGTGAAGAACCGGTTGCTAACCCCAATACGCAGTCCGGCTTCATAATGATCTGGGCGGAAATGATGTTTGCAGCCTTGCGGCTTAAGTCCTGATAGTTTTTTGCTTTGTAGATAACCATAAGTGTGTCCCCTTTCTTTGTTGCTTCTCCTTATGATACCAGTATACCTGGTTTGGCGGGAAATTCAATAGAAAGGAGGCAAGAAAAAAACTGACAGGGATGTAGAAGTATGGTATGCTAGGAAAGAGTGGACCATCTGCGTCAGCAGACATAAAAAACGTGCCAGCGCAGGGTTCATAAGTCTATAATAACCACCCCAACGGAGGATTAAATCATGGAAATCACAGGACGCAATGTAGGAAAGACATGCCGCACCCATTATAAAGGTACTTTTAATGATGGAACCCAGTTTGACTCTTCTTATGACAGAGGCGAACCATTAGAGTTCGTATGCGGCGCAGGCCAGATGATCAAAGGCTTTGACGCAGCAGTGGCTGATATGGAAGTAGGAGAGGTAAAGGATATCCATCTGATGCCGGAAGAAGCATACGGCCAGCCAAACCCGGATGCGATCTTTGAACTGGAGATCGAGCAGCTTCCAGGTTCTGAGGATCTGACTGTAGGCCAGCAGGTATATCTGACCAATCAGATGGGCCAGCCATTCCCTGTAAAAGTTACTGCAAAGACAGAGAAGACCATTACTTTTGACGCAAATCATGAAATGGCGGGAAAAGAGCTGAACTTTAAGATCGAGCTGGTAGAAGTGAAATAATAAAAATTTAATTTCTGGACGGAAGTAAATATAGAAAGCAGCAGTGTATATTTTACCCGCATTTCCACATACTACCCATAAGACACACAATATGGAAACAGAGATGTTTTGTGGTATGCAGGAGGAATAAACGTTATGAAAGCTACAGGAATCGTAAGAAGGATCGATGACCTTGGACGTGTGGTGATCCCAAAAGAGATACGAAGGACCTTGCGTTTGCGGGAAGGAACACCTTTAGAGATATTTACAGACCGTGAGGGGGAGATCATTTTAAAGAAATATTCCCCTATGGTGGAGCTGGCTGCGTTTGCCGGGCAGTATGCAGAAGCCATGTCCCAGGCGACTGGGCTGATCGTGTGCATCACAGACCGGGACCAGGTGATCGCAGTATCCGGCGGTGCCAGAAAAGAACTGCTGCAAAAAGCCATCAGCCCTTCCCTGGAGCGGGTGATCGGTGAACGCCAGGTCGTGCAATCCGGAAAAGATGAAAAAAGCTTTGTCCAGCTGGTAGATGAAGAATTAGAAGGTATTACCGCCCAGGTGGTAGCACCGATTATCTGTGAAGGCGATGCTATTGGTGCAGTAGCCATTATGAGCCGGGAGCCAAGAGCGCGGTTTGGAGAAATGGAAATGAAACTGGCTGCCACTGCCTGCGGATTTTTAGGACGGCAGATGGAAAGCTGACAGGTAAAGACAACATGGATAAACAGTATTTATAGCAATGCAAAAGCCCCCAGGCAAAACCTGGGGGCTTTTGGCAAGAGAAAAAAGTTAAGTACCTAATATGAGAAAGGGCAGTCAGTCCCTTTTCATCAGATTAAAAATGTACAGAAGGTTTCAGAGAATACGCAGCAGAAGAATACAGCCACATATCCAATGAGGAATGGAATCTCTGCTTTTGCAATATCGCCCATTTTCAGGCCGGATACGGTAGAAGCAGAGAAGATGTTTACTGCAACCGGAGGTGTCATGGTACCAACTACGTTGGAGATGCACACGATCATGCCGAAGTGGATCACGTCAATGCCCATACTCTGGGCAATAGGCCAGAGAACCGGTACTAAAAGAACGGCAATCGCGGTTCCTTCCATGAATGTACCGAAGATCAGCAGGATAATGGCAACTACGAAGCAGAACAGCGCGGAATTTAAATGCATGCTGATAACTGCGTTTACCAGTGCCTGGGAAGCGCCTGAGAAGGTGAATACCCAGGAGAAAGCGGTAGAAGCTGCGATGATGAATAAGATCATGGCAGAGCTTTTCGCGGAATCTTTTAAAATGGGGACCAGTTCTTTTACAGTCAGTTCTTTGTAGATGAACAGTCCGGCAATGGCAGCCCATACAACTGCGATGGCAGCACTTTCTGTTGCTGTCAGCATACCGGAGTAGATGCCGCCAAGGATGATGATGGGGGTCATCAGCGCCGGGATGGCATCTAAGAAGATCTTAAAGATCTCAGAAGGGCTGCGCTTTACAGCCTGTTTTGGCCAGTTTTCCTTTTTTGCGTAAAAGAGAACTTCTGCCATTAATACAAGCATGATCACAATACCGATGAGCATGCCCTGTTTAAACATATTTCCAACAGAAGCGCCTGTTAAAGTACAGTAGATGACCATGATGATAGATGGGGGGATGATCGGTCCAAGACCACCGGATACAACTAACAGTCCGGCTGTACGGTCACCTGGGTAGCCAAGCTTTACCATATCATTGTAGAGCATGGTACCGATAGCAATAACAGTTGCAGGAGCGGAACCGGATAAGGCTGCGAAGAATGCGCAGGCTAAAACCAGTGCCAGGCTCATTCCGCCGCGGACATTGCCTACCAGGCAGTTGGCGAAATTTACGATACGGCGGGAGATACCACCTTTGGTCATCAGATTTCCGGCAAGTACGAAGAAAGCGATGGCCATAATGGAAGTAGACTGCAGTCCGCCGAAGATACGCTGCGCGATAACGGTGGAGGAAGCGGACAGACCGCCGAATACTACGGAGCAAAGGGAAGCCACTCCCAGGGAGATGGAAACCGGAACTCCTACAATAAGACATACAGCAAACGCTGCGAAAAGGATGATACCTGCACTCATGCTTCTGCCTCCTTATTCTTTAAATCGATGATCTTTTCTACGAGGATCACAGTCTGGATCAGTAAGATTAGTCCAAAGGTAAGTACCAGTGAGAAATACATGGCAGACATAGGGATCTTTAATACAGGAGTTGTCTGACCAGTCTGGATCTGTTTTAAAAATAAGGCGGTGCCGGCCTTTAACATAACAGCGGTAAAAATCTCTAATACGATCTGTTCAACAATGGAGACCACTTTTTTTGTGATTCCGTGAAGCTTTTCAATAATAGCGGTAACAGCAACCTGTGTGCCGTCACGAAGACCTACTTCTGTGCCTAACAGTGCCATATAGATCATACTGTACATGGCCACTTCTTCCGTCCATGGCATGGAGGCTTTGATAAAGTTGCGGTTGATGACTGCGACAAAGTAAGCGGCCACCATGGCAATAAATGCAATGATCATAATGGCATATTCTACTTTTGTGACATAGGACAGTAGCTTTTTAATACCTTTCATAGTTCCCTCTCCAATCTCATTTTCCGACCTCTTTCAGAGCATGTTTTCAGTTGTCTGCCAGCAGATGATTTTGATGCAAACATTTTGTTGCAGTTCAGTCATGACATCTTCTTGTTTCCATGTTCATGAAAACAAGAAGCATGGTGGTTCACCATATGCTGATTTGTATGAGAAAGCGCTTATGCAAGCAGGCTTGCAACACACTTTTTCATACAAACCAGCGCATGACTGAACTGTAACAAAATAATAAGATGTCTGATGTAATTAAAATACCACATCAGACATCTTACGTCAATATATTATCAGAAAATTAACATGATTTTAATATCAAAAAGATGATATTATATTTATTAACGACATTTTAACAACAATTAATATTGTTTTCAAACAAATCTAATTGCTGCTGCCATTTTGTATCAGCCACTGTGTAAAATAATTTCGGATCACACTGAAAGGTGCCGGACCTATATCCAGGAGAAAGCGGTTAAATTCTAACAGGGAGAAGTTGGCTCCCAGTCTTTGCTGTGCTTCTTCTCTCATATTTAAAAATTCCAGGTAACCAGTGTAATAGGAGAGGTAGTTGGAAGGATTTTCCACTACTTCATAGTAAATGGAAGAGATGACAGAAGGATCATCGATCTGGAAGTACATAGTCAGATAATCATTTACCTGGTCCATATCCCAGCCCTCGTAGTGGATGTTAATGTCCAACAGGGCATAAAGGGCAAGTGTAAAGGCGGCATTGTGCTGCAAAAGTTCACCTACCTGCTCCTCCATGCCATGATCCAGTGTGTAGGCGTAGTATTCCGCATAAGTACCCCAGCCTTCTACATATCCCTGAAAATCAAGGACATTCCGCAGGTTACAGGTGTTATGCTGGTTAAAGTAATTGGTCTGGTACATATGTCCCGGATAACCTTCATGGGCCATGGTGGTGTAGAGGGAGCCGGCATCTGTACTCTGGTTATTAATGTAAATGGAATTGTCTTCCGGCCGGTCAATAGGTACTGTAAGATAGAAAGCAGGGCTTAAAAAGCCTTCTAATGTTTTTGGCACATTTTTAATGGTATAGTTACAGTCATTTACAGGCGGGAAATCTGCCTGGGACTGGGCTTTCAGATCCTCTAAAATGTCCTTAGGTTCCGTCAGGGTAAAGGGGGAAGAGTCCAGTTTATCGCCTAAAGACGGATCATCGCTTAACAGCTGGTTCACGGCTGCCAGTTCCTTTGACATCTGCTTGTTAATGGCCTGTTTTAAGGCAGAAACATCACTGTAGGAGGTTCCGGTGCTGGCATTTACCAGATATTCATAATATTTCCGGCCTTCCGGGTAGTAGTAAAGTCCCTTGTCATTGGAACCTGTTCCTTTTAAACTCTCCAGACCGCTGATCAGCCGTTCATAGGCAGGTACGAAATGTTCGTCGATGGCTTTTTTATTTTTTGCCTTATAATCGGCTTTTTCCTGGTCTGAAAGACCGCCCATTTCATCTAAACGGGAAGAAAAAGTCTCTGCCATAAAGCTGTGGTCTGCGTCAATAAGATAAGCATTGCAGGAGCGGATGATATTGTCGATAACTGTATCACACATGCCAAGATCCGCCTGGGCCCGCTCTGTCTCAAAGGCAATGAGAGAGTCATAATAGGCGTCAATGGATGACAAAAGAGACAGGTAATCATCTACATCCTGTTTTCTGTAAAAAGTATATTCAGATAAAAGGATAGGGAGTTGGGACTGGATGCCAAGGGTGGTGGATAAAGGCTGGTCATACAGCTCTAATCCATCAGAGGACAGAAGAGTATTAATGTAGGAAGAAAGAATGGTATAGGTAAGCAGCTGGTCTTTGGATAAAAGACGGGTATCCATAGCTTCAAGGTCTGCTTTGATCTGTTTTGCCTCTTCAAGGTCCTTTCGTGTATCTTCAGCGGAAGCTGTTCCAAGAGTGCGGTCATAATCGGTAATGCCGTAACTTTCCGGGTCTGCAAGTGTATAGTGAAGGGTAAGAAGGGACTGGGAGGCTTCCTGTTTAAACAGGTTTTCCGTGTACTGGTCAAAGGCTTCCCGGGCTGCAGCCAGGGCTGCTTCGTCTGGCTGACTGGCGGAGTCGTCAGAAGAGTTTTCAGTTGCTTCTTCTGCAATGGTTTCCTGAGAGGTATTTTTGTCTGCTTTCGGTGCAGAATTTGGAAAAAGTGAGCAGCCGGTAATAAGGCACAGGGATAACACCAGTGCAAGGATGGCATGCAGATATTTTTGTGTTCTCTGTTTCATAAAAATCTCCTTTTTGGGATACAATGATCGTCCATGATACCGGATTGCTACGTGCTTTGCACTCTAGCATCGGATTTTAGACCTTTTGACACTGGTGTCATTATATATTATATGTAGGAAAATTACAACGTATGTGGCATAGGGCGTCTTGACGAAAGCCCTGTAAACGCTTATACTTACATCATTAGAATGCTCCAAAAGGGGGCTGGAAAGAGGGATTTAAAATATGTGTCAGGATTGTAAGAAAAAACCGTATTATATTACAACTGCCATCGCATATGCTTCCGGTAAGCCGCATATCGGCAACACCTATGAGATCGTGCTGGCAGACAGTATTGCAAGATATAAGAGAGCTCAGGGATACGATGTGTTCTTCCAGACCGGTACCGATGAGCACGGACAGAAGATCGAGGAGAAGGCAGAGGCTGCAGGCATCACTCCAAAGGAGTTTGTAGATAAGGCTGCAGGCGAGATCAAGCGTATCTGGGATCTGATGAATACTTCTTATGATAAATTTATCCGTACCACAGATGCTGACCACGAAGCACAGGTACAGAAGATCTTTAAAAAACTCTATGACCAGGGAGATATCTACAAAGGTGCTTATGAGGGACTTTACTGTACTCCATGTGAGTCTTTCTGGACTCCATCCCAGTTAGTAGACGGCAAGTGCCCTGACTGCGGCAGAGAGGTTAAGCCGGCAAAGGAAGAGGCATATTTCTTCCGTATGAGCAAATATGCACCTCAGCTGATCGAGTACATTAATTCTCATCCAGAGTTTATCCAGCCTGTTTCCAGAAAGAATGAGATGATGAACAACTTCCTTCTTCCAGGACTTCAGGATCTGTGTGTATCCAGAACTACCTTTGACTGGGGTATTCCGGTAACCTTTGATCCAAAGCATGTTACCTATGTATGGCTGGATGCGCTGACCAACTATATTACCGGTATCGGCTATGACTGTGATGGAAACAGCACTGACCAGTTTAAGAAATACTGGCCTGCAGACCTGCACCTGATCGGTAAGGACATTATCCGTTTCCATACTATTTACTGGCCGATCTTCCTGATGGCTTTAGGCGTACCGCTTCCAAAGCAGGTATTTGGTCATCCATGGCTGCTTCAGGGCGATGGCAAGATGAGCAAGTCCAAGGGAAATGTTCTCTATGCAGATACTCTGGTAGATTTCTTTGGCGTAGATGCAGTACGTTACTTCGTGCTTCATGAAATGCCATTTGAAAATGACGGCGTTATCTCCTGGGAGCTGATGGTAGAGCGTATGAACTCTGACCTGGCAAATATCCTTGGAAACCTTGTAAACCGTACCATTTCCATGAGCAACAAGTACTTTGGCGGCGTTGTAGAAAACAAGGGTGTCGCAGAGGCTGTTGACGAGGATTTAAAGGCTGTTGTATTAGATGAAGTGAAGAAGGTAGACGCAAAGATGGCCCAGCTGCGTGTAGCAGATGCCATTACAGAGATCTTCGGTATCTTCAGAAGATGCAACAAGTACATTGATGAGACAACTCCATGGACTCTTGCAAAGGACGAGGCTAAGAAAGACCGCCTTGCAACGGTTCTTTACAACCTGACAGAAGCGATCACCATCGGCGCTTCCCTGTTAGAGTCATTTATGCCTGAGACTTCTGAGAAGATTCTGGCTCAGTTAAATACAAAGAAGAGAGAGCTGGATGAAATGGATACCTTCGGTCTGTATCTTTCAGGAAATAAGGTAACAGACAAGCCTGAGATCCTCTTTGCACGTATGGATATCAAGGAAGTTATGGCAAAAGTAGAGGAAATGCGCGCAGCTGCAGCAGAAGCTGCAAAACCTGCAGAAGAGGCAGCTGAGGATGATGGCATTGACTTAGAGCCAAAGGCAGAGATCACCTACGATGATTTTGCAAAACTGCAGTTCCAGATCGGTGAGATCGTTAAGTGCGAAGCAGTACCGAAGTCCAAAAAGCTTCTCTGCTCCCAGGTAAAGATCGGAACCAAGACCCGCCAGATCGTAAGCGGTATCAAGGCTCATTACTCACCAGAGGAAATGGTAGGAAAGAAAGTTATGGTAGTAACCAACTTAAAGCCTGCTAAATTAGCCGGAGTCGTATCCGAAGGCATGATCCTGTGTGCAGAAGACGCAGAGGGAAATCTGTCCTTAATGGTACCGGAAAAGAAGATGCCAGCCGGAGCTGAGATCTGCTAATTGATCAGTAAATAAATGTGTTTCATGTTTGTAATAGTAGAAATTTGGGCGCATATAATTGAAATATAAAGAGATAAAGGGAGAGGGAAAATATTCCCCTCCCTTTTTCGCGCATATACTGGACATTTTAAGAGAAAACTGCTATTCTGAATATAAGCAGGATTTCAAATATATTCTAAATATTCTATATTTCTAAGCTGTATCCAAAACAGCATCTTATCTGAAACTCTTTGCTTAAATCACAAACCAATGAAACAGGCAGAGAGTACAGAGAAAACTTTCTGCCGACTAACAGAAAGGACGATGCCTATGTCAAACAGTGTATGGGAACCGGAAATAACCGATCATGAGATGTAGCTGGAAAATAGGGAGTTTAATCTCTGTGATTTTGCCTTATTTTTATCTGTTATGAAAAACAAAACAGCACACAGAAATGTTTTAAGTATTATAACAGGGGAAAAAAATTTAAAACTGAAGGAAGTACATGTAGAAGAGGTGATCCTGAATAAGAGCGGGCAGCGGGCAATCCGTTTAGACGCAAGGGCAACAGACATTTCAGGACGCAATTTTGCAACGGAAATGCAAAATGATACAGAGCAGGATGATATGCGGCGCAGGGCGAGATTTTATCAGGGACTGATCGATACGCCTTTATTAAAATCGGGAAGAAAGACCCGGTATAAACATCTGCCACCTACGATCATTACATTTATCACCCAGAAGGATATATTTGGAAAAGGGCTGGCAAAATATACTTTTACAGAGCAGTGCGAAGAAATAAGGGACTTGCATCTGGAAGATGGAACTAAAAAGATATTTTTAAATATGACCAGCAAAAAGGGAGAGCCTGTATTAGTAAGCCTGCTGCAGTATATGAAACATACGACTTTGGAAAATTCTGAAATTTTAGTAAAAGATGAGCGCATAGCGCAATTAGATGAGATTGTGACAGAGATAAAGCAATCAGAAGAATGGGAGGCTGTAAGGATGAGCATTTTATCTATCGGTTTGGAACGTGGAATGAAGAAAGGAGTGGCTTGGGGAATAGCGAAAAGTATTTTGGATATACTTGAAGAAACTGGTCCCGTATCGGAGAAAACCCGTGAAATGATCTTGACTGAAACAGATGCAGAGCGTCTAAGCGCATGGGTTAAAAAGGCAGCCAGATCGAATTCGGAAGAGGATTTTTTAAGTAAGATTTGATGTGCCTAAAAGAAAAATAAGTGACATAGATTTACGCAAAACAGCCCCACGAAAGGGGCTGTTAAGTTTGAAGTATGTGTTGAAAGTTATCAACAAAATCTCTTTACAGTCGGAACCAGCACTTTCTGCATAGGTTTCATCACTTTTCCAACTAACAGGGCGCACAGTACAGTTCCTTCCCGTATTCCCTGAAGTTCTCCAAGGAAAACAAAACACAGGACAATACCTACAACAACTGCCGTACAATCCAGGATCACTTTTACTTCATGAAAGGCTTTTTTAGGAAAAACAGTTTTATTCATGGCTGCGGTAAGGCCTTCCATAGGCATGACGATCAGGTCGGTGTCCAGATACAGGCAGATGCCAAAAGCAACGAGGAAAATACTGATGGCAAGCATTACAAGCCTTCCGGGATAGCCGGGAAGGCAGAAGCTTCCAAGAAGGGTTTCTGTCAGGTCAACGAAATATCCAAAGGCAAAGGAGCAGAGGATCTGGGCAAGATCCAGAGGGCGGAAAGCCTTTCTTAAAAGCAGGATCTGGATCAGGATATAGCCGATAAAGATAACGGTCACACAGGTTCCAAGGTCTTTTCCAAGGATCCGGCTTACCACATAGGGCAGTGAATTGACCGGAGATACGCCCAGATTGGAATTGACGGAAAATGCAACTCCCAGGGCAACGAAAAACAATCCGGCCAGATAGATCACAATACGTTTTACAAATTTCATATACAAACCACCTTATAAAATACAGGGCCCCAAACTGTACCCGGACTGGCACAGATGGGTCCCTGTTTGTCAGTTACTATGTAATATTTCAGGAGAGAATTATCAGCAATAAGTTTTAATGGTTTCCAGCAGGCTATTTCATTAACAGTGGATACAAAAATCCCAGCCATACGACCATCAAAGCACCGCCAATTCGTGTAGAGATAGAGGCAAATGCCAGAAGGTTCATACGGTCAGCAGCTGTTAAAACAGCCAGATTCCCGCTTCCACCGATGTTACAGCAGCAAAGACCTGCAGTTACACCTGCTTCGTAAGGGAACAGCCCCGCCAGTTTGGCAAATATCATGGCACCGATAAAAGCACCCAGGACGCCAAAGAAGATAACGGCAAAGACACCAGGGCTGAAAAACTTGGTCAGGTCGGTGATCTTTAAGGAATTGATGCCAATTCCTGCAACCAGCATAGGCAGGAGGGCTTTTAAGGCAAAATTCATGGAGTAAACACAATTATCAGCTATATCATCAGAAAGAATACCCGTACATTTAATTACAATCGCGATAATAATGGACCATGCCAGGCCGGCGATCACGCTGGTTCCCGGAAGTTTGCCTAAGATATCACCTAAGAGGTAGATCACCAGTGACATAAAAATGCCACTTCCCAGTTTTTTGTAGTCGGCACTGGTGCCGGCCCGTTTTTCTTCTTTTAATTCTTCTGCGCTCTGGCTTACCAGTATCCTTCCGCCACCGTTCCAGCCGCTCATTTTAGCAGTTACAGCGCCGCCTACAGCTGCCATGAGCACTGCAAGGATATTGGCGATAGAAGCGTAGCAGAGGAATTGTCCTGCCATACCGGTCATGTCCTGTCCGGATAAGGCGCTGTACAGAGAAGGAAGGGTAGTAATAGCACCTGCGGAACCGCCGGACATACAGGGAGCGCCGATATAGAAAAGACCTTCTTTTGCTCCAAAACCAGTAATGGCACCGCCGATCATACAGAAACCAAGAGCAAAGACCTGGCTTCCGATGATGGTTGGCAGATAGCGGGCGGTTGCGCTTAAGATCAGTTTCCGGTCCATTACAAGAACAGATCCGATAAGGAGCATGGCAACGTACATATCCTGGAAACCGCCCTTCATGACCATGCGGACACCATTTGCTAAAGGTTCAGGTACCAGTCCCAGATAATTCATCAAAGAGGCACCAAGGAGTGGCAGAAGACAGGCTCCGCCTAAATAGTTATTTAAAATAGGAATGGTATTTCCAAGCCAGAAAAAGACACCGCCTACTGCCATAAGAAAGGCTACAGACCCGACAAATGTAGTTGCAGTAAAGGCACCTGCCGAATTGGAATAAATGGTCACAGTAGGCATAAATCCCAGATAGGCACTGACAAAAACAACGGCGAAAAACAGTACAAAATGCTTGAATGAAAGTCCGCATACATCAAAATTGATCTTTTTACGGTTGGAATTGCGTTTATTATGTTCTTCGCTGACGGAAATACCGAAACCAACATAGTCTACACCGGCAGCTACCGCATCATCTACACCACGCTTATTTAAAGCAAGGCCGATGGTTTGACATCCCTTTTCTTTTGCATAAGGCTGTACCAGGGCAACCAGGTCCTTGGCATTTGCCATCTGTGGAACGGCTTTTGGATTGACGAAAGAAGTAACTTCGATCTTATCAGCGCCGGCATCGATCATTTTTTTCACATATTTTGCTTTTACCTCTGTTGGGATGATCATAGCTTTATGGTTCTGCCAGCCGTCTCTTGGGCCTACTTCTGTAATTTCAATTCTTTTTGGTAATGACATATGCGTTCTCCTCTCTGTATTGGATATACGATCCAGTTCCTGTTATCATTAAAAGCAAAAATGATGCCAAATTGAGAAAAATAAGAGAAAACGTGATTGTTCCAGTATATGTGGGCGTAAGATGAATGGGAAAAATGGTAGAAATGCAAACTTTTATTTACATCAGTTTACATTTGCCGGCGAGCTGCAGATAGATATGACGTATTTTCTGCCATCCAGAAGAAATGTTAAATTGACAGGGGTTTTATTTCAGGTATAATATTTTGTGAAACGATATACAAAGATGGAAATGTCGAAGAAATTTGGCAGGATACAAAGAAATTTTAGCAGCATAAGCAAACACAGGAGGAACGATCATGCGCATCAGTTTGGAACAGGCATTGGATATCCTTATGGATCATGTAACACAGGGAAGAACAGAAAGAAAACCTTTGGAACAATGTCTGGGGCTGGTGCTTTCAGAGGATGTGTATGCGCTTCTTGATATGCCTCCTTTCAGTCGGTCTGCCCAGGATGGATATGCTTTATGTTCTAAGGACAGCGTGGGGGTAGATGCAGAGAACCCGGTTAAGTTAAAAGTTACAGGAAAGATCTATGCAGGAGATTATCTGGATATACAGGTCAGATCAGGAGAAGCGATCCGCATCATGACAGGAGCAATGATTCCTGTCGGTGCCGACTGTGTTCTCCGACAGGAAGATACTGATGAAGGAGAAGATGCAGTCCGGATCTACAAAGAAGTAGAACCTGGTTGCAGTATCTGCTTTAAAGGAGAAGAGTACAAAAAAGGTCATATTCTGCTCCATGCAGGTACTAAGATCGATGCGGCTGCTCTGGCAGTTGCCAGTGGGAATGGTATTATGGAGCTGCCTGTGTATGAACGGGTGAGAGCGGCAGTTGTTTCTTCCGGCAGTGAAGTAGTAGAGCCGGGAACACCTTTGACGCCTGGAAAAATATATAATACGAATACTGTATACATGAAGGCACGTTTACATCAGTTGGGCGCTCAGGTGATGATGAGTCAGACTGTGGGAGATGATCTGGAGGTTATGACTGGGGCTTTAAAAGAAGCAGCCAACCAGGCAGAACTGGTGATCACTACCGGTGGTGTTTCCGTGGGACAGAAAGATCTGACAGAAGAGGCATTGCTTTCCATAGGAGCAAAGATCCTCTTTCATGGTATTGCCATGAAACCGGGAATGCCTACGCTTGCAGCTGAAAAAGATGGTGTTTTGTTTATAGGGCTTTCTGGCAATCCATTTTCTGCAGCAATTCCATTTGAAATGTTTGTACGTGAGATCTTGTCATTAAAAATGGGTGATCCAGAGCTGAAGCTGCGTCGGGAAACTCTTACTGCTGTAACCGGTTTCTCAAAGAACAGCAGGAGACGTCGTTTTTTAAGAGGAAAAGCGGTCGGAAAAGAGGTCTGGCTTCCAGACCAGCAGGCAAATGGGCAGATGCGCAGCATGGTAGGTTGTAACTGCCTGATCGAGATACCGGCAGGCAGTGGGCCGGTACAGGCTGGGGATAAGGTAGAAGTGCTGTGGCTGTAAGTGTAGAATGCGAAAGCTGACATTTATCTTTTCTTTAGCGTTTGGTAATTTAAAGATGAACGATTGCACAAAAAATGTAAATAATTAACAAATTTATTGTATAATATATACAAAAATAAAAAATATTTTCGACAATTATTGTCAATAGACACCAGACTTTTTTGACTTTATAATAAATATAACTTCATAAAGCAGATTTCATATGTATATCCCGGAGATGGGTCCGGAGTTTCTACCAACTGCCGTAAAGAGTTGACTACATAGTGCATATAACAGGTACGTACTTGTTGTATGTTACTGTGTGCGGGTTTGGTGACAGATGAAGATCGATCCAGTAAGGAGCCGCGCATGTGCGTGGCTCCTTTTAAATTGCCATGCAGCTATAAGAAGCTGCCAGCGACAGATTTTTAATGTCTGTAAGTCCATGAATATGGATCAGAACATGAATTACTTTGAGCAACGGGGAAGCTTAAAGACTGGAGATATCTTAAAAGATCACAAAAGGAGGCATAATGAATACCAGAACGCAGACGGGCTGTTAGTGAAGGAAATATGTGAAAGTGAGGCTTTATTTTATGGAAAAAAAGGGAAGGTTTTTTCGGAACCTTTCTCTGTGCCGTCTATGCTAAAGTACCCTTGGCTCAGGCACCGGGAATAGGACTTTTTATTACGATCATAGGACTGAAAAATGCAGGTATCCCGTTAGGAGTAACAAAATTATCATCCTTTGACTTAAATCTGGCAAATAAATTCAGGGATTTTGGGGAAGTATCCCTGTTTAAGTTAGATGTAGCCGGATTATTTGAAGGAAAAAGCGTAACAGAAGCAGTATTTATTATCATCATGCTGGTGCTCAGTTTCTCACTGGTAAATATGTTTGACTCTATGGGAACACTGATGGGAGCAGGAAGACAGTCTGGTCTGATCACTTACTGTCTGTTAAAGGTTTTCACGAACAAGGCAAAAGATGTAGAAGTACTTACGTCGGTGATAGCAGTGGTTTTCGTTTTCCGTTATGCATTTATGACATTGGGGTAAAGATGTCAGGGGTTTCTGAGATCGAGGAGGAAACATATGGAAAATAAAACATTTGCTTTAAAGGGAAATATTGTATACACAAAAGATAAAAATGAATTATGCATCAATGAGCAGAGCTATCTTGTCTGTGAAAATGGAAAGGTCCGGGGAATTTATAAAGAGCTTCCGGACGAGTTGAAAAATGTCCCTGTAGAAGATATGGGCGATCAGCTGATCATCCCGGGACTTACAGATCTTCATGTTCATGCTCCTCAGTATTCCTTCCGGGGTCTGGGAATGGATATGGAGCTTCTTGACTGGCTGGAGACCAATACGTTTCCAGAGGAAGCGAAATACAAAGATCTGGAATATGCGAAAAAAGCATACGGCATCTTTGCAGAGCAGATGAGAAAAAGCGCCGCTACAAGGGCATGTATCTTTGCAACGATCCATAAAGAAGCGACCATTTTGCTTATGGATCTGATGGAAGAAAGCGGTCTTTCCACTATGATCGGAAAGGTAAATATGGACCGCAACAGCCCGGATTATCTGCGGGAGCCGTCAGCGAAAGACTCAGAAGAAGCGACCAGAGAGTGGCTTAAAATGGTGGCTGACAAAAATTACGACCATACAAGACCGATCCTTACGCCACGGTTTACACCAAGCTGTACCGATGAACTGATGGAGCGGTTAAAAGGAATTCAGAAGGATTTTGACCTGCCGATGCAGTCCCACCTGTCTGAAAATCCGGGAGAGATCGCCTGGGTGAAGGAATTATGCCCCTGGTCTGAATTTTACGGGGATGCTTATGACCATTTTGGACTGTTTGGAGGAGAGTGTCCTACGATCATGGCCCACTGCGTTTATTCCGGTGAGGAAGAGATTGCCCGCATGAAAGAAAGAGGTGTATTTATCGCCCACTGTCCTGACTCCAATACCAATCTTTCTTCCGGTGTAGCACCGGTGCGCCGGTATCTGGAAGAGGGAATGAACATAGGACTGGGAAGTGATGTGGCAGGCGGAACAAGTGAGAACCTGTTTGCAGCTATGGCACAGTCCATCCAGGCATCCAAGCTTCGCTGGAGATTGTTAGATGCTTCCTTAAAGCCACTGACCATTGAAGAAGCATTTTATATGGCAACCAAGGGCGGCGGAGCTTTCTTTGGAAAGGTGGGAAGCTTTGAGCCTGGCTATGAATTTGATGCAGTGGTCTGCGATGACAGCCGTCTGGAACATCCCCAGCCGCTTACTGTAAAGCAGAGGCTGGAGCGTATCATTTATCTGGGGGATGAGAGAGAAGTTGCCGGAAAATATGTAGAAGGCAGAAAGCTGTTTTAATCATGCGAAAGTAAGTTGGGTTCAGCTATTTGCATCGTATAAAAAGCAGTCGGATACAGGAAAATACAGCCTGTTCCGGCTGCTTTTCTTGTAAACCACCCGGCTTCATGTTATTATGTATACAACGATCTGTTGCAGAGCAACATGATCCTGTATCCGTGTAACAGGCTTGCAGATATAAAAGGAGTAGATCGATGATGTATTGATGTATTTGATCCATTTGGGATATCTTGGATATGATCAGGATGCGCAGACAGCATTTATCCCAAATGAAGAAATACGCCAGGAGCTGACAGCAGCAACAAGGCGCAATCCCAAGAACATCAGTGTATCATTGAGAAATTATAATAAAAATATTGCAGATAAAACTGTTCTGAGCAGCAGAAAGGACGAAAATACAATGAAATACGATTTTACAACAATTTTAGACCGAAAGGGAAAAGACTCGATTGCAGTGGAACCTTTTGAGGCTGACTGGATCAAATGGCCGGGGAAGACGAAGGAAGGTTTTGATATTATCCCAATGTGGGTGGCAGATATGAACTTTCCGGCTGTACATACGATCCCGGAAGCGATTATTGAGAGAACAAAACATACTACCTATGGTTACTTTTCTCCAAGAGAAGAATATTTTGACGCTATCATCAAGTGGCATAAGACCAGAAATGGCATAGAGGGACTGGAACCAAAGCACATTGGATATGAAAATGGTGTTTTAGGCGGTGTGGTCAGTGCATTAAATGTACTTTGCTCGAAAGGTGACAGTGTACTGCTTCATTCTCCCACTTATATCGGTTTTACAAAGAGCCTGACCAACAACGGTTATCACATTGTCCACAGCCCGTTAGTGAAGGATGAGAATAATGTATACCGCATGGATTTTGAGGATATGGAAAAGAAAATCGTGGAGAACCATATCCATGCAGCTATTTTCTGCAGCCCGCACAACCCAACCGGCCGTGTATGGGAGCGCTGGGAGATCGAGAAGGCCATGGAGATCTACAAGAAACATGATGTATATGTAGTTTCTGATGAGATCTGGTCTGACCTTCTCTTAAATGGACATAAACACATTACAACCCAGTCTGTATCGGAAGATGCAAAGCAGAGGACCGTAGCACTTTATGCTCCGTCTAAAACCTTTAACCTGGCTGGTCTGATTGGCAGTTATCATATTATCTACAATGACTGGTTAAGGGACCGCATTTTAAAAGAGTCCTCTTTAAGCCATTATAACAGCATGAACCTGTTATCTATGTATGCATTGATCGGTGCTTATAAACCGGAAGGTTATGAGTGGGTGGATGAATTAAAAGAGGTCTTAAGTGGAAATGTAAACTATGCCTGCGATTACATTGAAAAGCATTTTGAAGGAGTCAATGTTTCCAAGCCGGAAGGCACCTACATGCTTTTCCTGGACTGCACAGAATGGTGCAAAAAACATGGAAAGACTATTACAGAGCTTCAGGCAGCAGGCATTGAAGTAGGCGTGATCTGGCAGGACGGAGTAGCTTTCCACGGCCCATGTCATATCCGTATGAACCTGGCTCTGCCGCTGTCCAGGGTAAAAGAGGCCTTTGACCGCCTGGACAAATATGTATTTAATCCGCAGGAGGCATAAGCAACATGATATTTGATACACATGCCCATTATGACGATGAAGCCTTTGACGAGGACAGGGAGCAGCTTTTAGCCAGTTTTAAAGAAAATGGCATTGACGCTGTTACAAATGTAGCTGCCAGTCTTTCCAGCTGCAAGACTACACTGGAGCTTGCCAGAAACCATGATTTCATGTATGCTGCATTAGGTGTACATCCAAGTGAAAGCGCAGAACTGTCTGATGAAGGCTTAAAAGATATTGAGACCTGGTGCACAGAAAGACAGGACGGAAAAGTCCGGGCTATTGGCGAGATCGGCCTTGATTATTACTGGGAAGAGCCGGATAAAGAGATCCAGAAAAAATGGTTTGTGGCCCAGTTAGATCTGGCCCGCAGGTTAAAGCTTCCGGTGATCATCCACAGCCGTGATGCTGCAAAAGATACCCTGGATATTATGAAGGCAGAACACGGATCGGACATCGGTGGTGTGATCCATTGCTTTTCTTATACAAAGGAAATGGCAAGGGAGTACCTGGATATGGGATTTTTCCTTGGCATTGGCGGCGTACTTACTTTTAAAAATGCCAGAAAACTGGTAGAAACCGTTGAATATGCTCCTTTAGACCGTCTGGTACTGGAAACAGACTGCCCCTATCTGGCCCCTGTTCCAAACCGGGGAAAG
>ERZ780144.392-NODE-392-length-61720-cov-5.934501_pt1 | contig 61720 bp, 58 predicted proteins | sample MGYA00511380_ERZ780144 | MGnify/ENA primary metagenome ERZ780144 (study PRJEB29588, sample SAMEA1965858) | human gut metagenome | biome: human gut; feature: human-associated habitat; material: faeces | place: Denmark | collected 2008/2010 ... | reverse complement strand
CTCCAAAGTAACAGATTTTTATATTTAATCTGTCTACTTTAGAGGTATCATATCATTATTTGCACTAATAGCGGCTGTAAATGTTATTATTGTTATAATAATCTATATTCTGTTTTTTTCAAAAACAGTTCCAATCAGCAGATAGCTTTTCCAAGCTCAATGCAGGCTGCCTGAGCCTCATCATCTGGCTCTTCGTTGCAGATTACACTATCAACAGCAAGTGCAACGCCGTCGTTCTGGCATTTTTCTTCCCAGCTGCGCATCCAGTCGCCATCTCCCCATCCGTAGGAGCCGAAGAGCGCTACTTTTTTGCCTGCAAGCTTTGGCTCACATGCTTCGAATACCGGCTGGAATACGGAATCCTCAAGCTCCTCATCTCCCATTGCAGGGCATCCGAAAGCTACACCGTCGAAACCGCTGATATCTGTTCCGTCAAAATCGTCAGCGCTGATCACTTCTACTTCAGCACCAGCAGCTTTTGCACCCTCTGCTACTTTATTTGCCATTTCCTCTGTATTGCCAGTTCCGCTCCAATATACAACTGCTACTTTACTCATAACTTCTCTTAACCTCTTTCTTTTATAATTTTATTGCCAGCCTGCGAGATTATTTATGTTTGTTTCCTCCACATCCGGCGCTTTAATAACGAAAGTCAGCTTTTCCGCGATCCTTATCGCTTTTTAGCTATCACCCATAGGGGACTTTCATTGTATGTTAAGCAGCCACTGTCAGCTGCAGAACACTCCTGCCTTTTGCCCATAAATTCCGATAAACCTCACGGCATTTATGGTACTTCTGAAACATTTTCAATGCTTCACATTCATTACAATATACTTTCCAGCATCCGGAACATTTATAATTCTGTCCGCCATTCTGGATAAAACCAATTACGTCCCCAAGTGGATAATCAAGAAAAATTCCAATCTCATGTGGAAAATCCTCTGATGCCTCAAAGCGCTTCTTCAATAATGCCAGGCACTGTCCCGGTTCTGTATTTTCATATCCATATTTTTTCAGAAACCGGGCAACTCCGGGACGATTCAGATTCCGTACCAGCTGTTTTTCCCGGTATACATAAACCAGAGAACGGTTACCACGGCTGCGAAGTGCCAGCAGTTTCACACCTTTGGGATTCATCAGCTGATTCCACATGGAAATCTGAAGGTCTATATTTTCTTCCTCTTCACAGCAGGCATTGAAAAGATTGGCTGCTTTCAGTGAAGCAAGGGTAGGAGCACAGTGCTCAATGAGACATTTCTCGATCATGATAAACTCCTCACCTTTTTATGCCATCACCGCATGCTCATCCAGCGCACACTTTAAAGCGCTTGCGCTGCTGGTATGGATGCGCGCTACCGGAATGTTATTTTTCTTTGCTTCCTGTGATGCACTGATAACCATTTTATGGGACACTGTATTGGTGAAAAGAACCATCAGATCCGGACATCCGATTTTCTTGCGGATTGCACCGTTCTCCTTTGGAAAAACTTTCGCCTTATATCCATAGTCTTTGCAGATATCGGTATACTGATATACCATTCTCTCATTTCCGCCGATGATTACAATACTCATGTGAATTGTCCTTTCCGGGTTTTATGAAGCTTCTGAAAATGAGAAAACACCCAACTTCCAGGCAATGTTTTCTTCTTTTTCGTTAGTCTTTTCTAACCCTTTGTTAAAAAAATTAGAAGCTTTCCGTTTACTGTTTACAACCTTCACAGTAACGCCTGCACTTCTGAAATATGTTTTAGTTGCTACAGTCCTTTACATTTTATTTTATGTAAAAGGTGCTGATTATATATTTTTATAGTTCTACGCTTTAGTTAGCTTGTGCTAACTTTTATGATGTTAGTTTACACTAATCCTTTATTTCTGTCAAGTACAAAACAAAAAAAGAGAGCTAATGAAAAACAGTCTCATTAACTCTCTGATATATTCAAAAGTTACACGTTCACCGCAGAGCGTGTTTGAAAAATCATTCCCGCAATCTGCACCCGATTTTTTTACAATACCCGGGATGCATACCACATCCATTTAAATTTCCTCAGTACTCACCAGATTCTTCATGCTATTCATACCGATCAATAGTGTAGAAGTATTATGAAGCAGCGCAGATGTAGTCGGCTGCAGGATTCCGGCAACACCAAGCAGGATCAGGCCAGTGTTAAATCCTACGATCGTTCTGTAATTATTGTGAATACGCTTCATCAGCGCGTCACTGATATGCTTCAGAATTACGATACCTTCCAGATTATCCGCACCGATAGTGATGTCTGCGATCTCTCTTGCAATCTCGGCGCCTTCACTTACCGCAATACCTGCGTCAGCTGCAGAAAGGGCCGGAGAATCGTTAATTCCATCACCAAGCATGACAACCTTACGTCCTTTTGCTTTCTCTTTTTCCACAAAGCTTGCTTTATCTTCCGGAAGAACCTCAGAATAATATTCGTCAACGCCAACCCTGGCTGCAACAGCCCTGGCTGTACGTTCACTGTCTCCGGTCATCATAACTACCTTGCTGAATCCGGCTTTCTTCAGTGCTTTTACAACTGCAGGAGCTTCCTCACGGAGAGGATCCTCAATACAGATAACAGCTGCAAGACTGCCTTCAATTGCAAGATACAGATGGGAATACTCATTTGGAAGATTTTTAAAACGCTCCTCCATCCCTTCCGGAATGGTGCATTTCTCATCCTCAAATACAAAATGGGAGCTTCCAATGATTGCTTTTTTGCCCTCAATGGTTGTTGAAATACCATGAGCAACAATGTATTCTACCTTAGAATGCATTTCCTCGTGATCCAGTTTTCTCTTCTTCGCTGCATCTACAACAGCTTTCGCCATGGAATGAGGAAAATGCTCTTCCAAGCAAGCTGCAATTCGTAGCAGCTCATCTTCACTCTGTCCGTTAAATGGAACAATCTCAGCCACTGTAGGTTCTGCCTTGGTAAGAGTGCCAGTCTTGTCAAATACGATCGTATCGGCATCCGCAACTGCCTCCAGGAATTTACCGCCCTTCACAGTGATTTTGTATTCTCCTGCCTCCCGGATAGCGGAAAGTACGGAAACCGGCATTGCCAGCTTCAGGGCACAGGAGAAATCAACCATCAATACGGAAACAGCCTTGGTTACATTTCTGGTAAGCAGATAAGTAAGTGCAGTACCGCCAAGTGTGTATGGGACCAGTCTGTCCGCCAGGTGCTCGGCCTTGCTCTCAAGACCGGATTTCAGTTTCTCAGTATCCTCGATCATGGCTGCGATTTTCTCATAACGGCTGGAACCACCAACTGCTTTTACAGTAATGATAGCCTCGCCCTCTTCCACAACTGTACCTGCGTATACGGAATTTCCTTCCACTTTTCTTACAGGAACAGATTCACCAGTCAGGGAAGCCTGGTTTACCATAGCCTCGCCCTCTGCGATCAAACCGTCAAATGGGACCACATTTCCCATATGTACTACAACCATATCTCCGGCCTGGATCTTGTCTGCGTCCACCAGCACTTCCGTACCTTCACTGCGAAGCCATACCTTACCAGTGTTCAGAGACATGGTACGTGCCAGATCATCCACAGATTTCTTGTGGGTCCACTCCTCAAGCAATTCTCCAATTCCAAGCAGGAACATAACAGAACCGGCTGTGGAGAAGTCGCCGCGGAAAATGGAAACACCGATTGCAGTTGCATCCAGAACCGGAACCTCGATCTTACGCTTCCAGAGTGTCTTAACCCCCAGCCAGATGTATTTCACAGACATTGCAGTGGTATAGATTGCAGACAATGGATATGGCAAAAGCAGCTTACGTCCGTAATGGAAAATAACTTTATTTACCAGCTTCTCCTTATAAGTCTCATTTAATTCTCTTCCGGAATTCTCCAGCACCTGGGCCGGTACGCTGACACGGCTGTAACCAAACGCCTGAATTGCCTTCAACAGTTCATTCCGCTCTCCGGTGTAGTAAATAAGAGCATCACTGGTACGGTTAAAGACCTGAGCCTTCTTTACTCCATCCAGATTTTCCAGATAATACTGAAGGGTATCTGCCTGGGTAAAATTCATATATTTCTGAAAAAGATGGACTCTGATACGTCCTTTTTTCTCATGTTTAACTGTAAATTTCAACTTGTTCACCTACTTTTTCTTCAAAGCAAAAGTTGCTGTTCATTACGTTCACCACAATCACTTCGCGCTACACTCTTCGCGTTTTCAGTAAAATTTGTTCACCCAAAATATCCGGCAGAACTTTTCGAACGAACAGCAACAATTAAGAGGACTGTCGCAAAAACGGCAGTCCCCAATATGTTTGCAATGTATTTCACTGCCATCTTACTCAGCAGTTTCCTCTGTCTCAGCTTCTTCAGTTTCTTTAAACTCAGTCTCGCTCTCAGCTACCTCATCCTCAAACGGCTCCTCAGCTGCTTTTCTGTCCTCATTGATCTGCTGTGCATCTGCATAGATATCACCTGCATTTTCCTGAACAGTTGTAACCGTCTTCATTACACAGTCCTTTGCTCTTAAAACAGCTGCTGTGCACTCTGTGTAAACTTTTTTCGCATCTTTACTGGAAAGAAACTTGATACCTGCAGTTCCGAATAAAACACCTGCTGCAAAAAGTCCTGTCTTGTCCCATTTAAAACTTGCCATGATTAAATTCCTCCTTATAGTGAAACGTTATTGTTGTTAGTTGTTTTTCAATATTTTGGTATTATATATCAGTTTTTCTGAAATTCCCAGTGCTATTTTGCTTATCGAGAAATATTCTCATTATCTCCCTGTTTTAGAGCGTGTTTGAAAAAAAATCTAGTTTTCTTCCCCAGATAACTGCTATTTTTATATGCCTTCATTCTGTCACTGCCAGATTTCAAGCCCTGCACTTTGACATGGTCATCTCAATACTTTCAATATCCTGATCTCCGATATAGCCCATATTTTTCAATCCAGCTCTTACAACCTGTTTCCAGACTTCAGAAGGCAGCTTACAGACAGTATCATCGCTGAGTCTTACAGTGCAGCCATTTTCCTGGCAGCATGCTTCACAGCTGAAAATCCGGTACATGTTCTTGCGGCTGATGGCGCCGATTTTTTCCAGCATATTTACCATGCGGTAAATTGTGGCCGGTCCAATATTTCGATCTTTCTCCTGCACCTTGTAATAAATTTCCTTGCAGCAGGAACACTCCTCCTCCAGAATAATATCCAGGATCAGCTGGCGCTGTCTGGTGATCCTGCAGCCCTGTTCGCGTAATCGTTCAAAAATCATATCTTTCTGCATTTGTGTGCGCTGATATGCTTCCTGATTTTCATATGCTTTTTCTTCAACTGCATTTTTCATCATTTTCATCGCCATCCTTTTTGATTTCTGTGTGATTTTATGTCAGGAGCTGGAATTTCTATATAAAGAGAAATCATAACGGTTCGCGCCTTCACTGCTGCAGAACATCTCTTTTCCAAAACGAAATACTATTGTGATTTCCCCTTATATAAAAATTCCAGCCTGTATCTCTTTAAGGGATACAGGCTGAATTATTTAAGAACTTTGCTTAAGCAATACTCTTTGTATTAACTTTTAAGCTGTTGCTCTCTTTATATGGTCTGAACAGCAGGTACAGGAATGCTGCAACCAGAACAAATGCTACAACAGTTCCGATTCCAAATCCGCCGCCTGTAAGCAGTGTACCAATCTGATAAATGCAAAGTGAAACTACATAAGCAAGACCACACTGATAACCGATTGCAAACCAGAACCATTTTGCGTTGTTCATCTCTCTCTTGATTGCACCCATAGCCGCGAAGCACGGAGCGCAAAGAAGATTGAATACCAGGAATCCGTAAGCTGCAATTGGAGTCATAACCTGTGCAAGATTTCCCCAGATCTCAGCTCCATCCTCTGCAACCTCTGCAAATCCGAAGAGCATACCAAATGTAGCAACAACGTTCTCTTTTGCAATAAGACCTGTTACGGCTGCAACTGCCATCTTCCAGCCCTCTCCTGCTTTTGTCCATCCAAGAGGAGCAAAAATCCAGGCGATAGCAGAACCAATCTTGGCAAGAATACTGTTGTTCAGTTCTTCTACCATTCCGAAGGAACCGCCTTCCCAGCCGAATCCCATGAGGAACCAGAGAACGATTGTGGAAAGAAGAATGATGGTACCAGCTTTCTTGATGAAAGACCAGCCTCTCTCCCACATGCTTCTCAGAATATTGCCGACTGTCGGCCAGTGATATGCCGGAAGCTCCATAACGAATGGTGCCGGCTCGCCAGCGAACATTTTTGTTTTCTTAAGGATGATACCGGAGCAGATGATTGCTGCGATACCAACAAAGTAACAGCTTGTCGCAACCCATCCGCTGTTGTTAAAGAATGCACCTGCAATCATTGCAATGATCGGGAGCTTCGCACCACAAGGAACAAATGTTGTGGTCATAATTGTCATTTTACGGTCACGGTCGTTCTCGATTGTACGGGAAGCCATAACTCCAGGAACACCACATCCGGAACCGATCAACATTGGGATGAAGGATTTTCCGGAAAGACCGAATTTACGGAAGATTCTGTCCATGATGAATGCAACACGAGCCATGTAACCGCAGGACTCAAGGAATGCAAGGAACAGGAACAGAACCAGCATCTGCGGTACGAAACCAAGTACAGCGCCAACACCGGCAACAATACCGTCAAGGATCAGTCCCTGCAGCCATGCAGCGCAATTTACAGCTTCCAGAGCAGACTCAACTGCCGGAGGAATAATCTCACCGAAGAGTACATCATTTGTCCAATCTGTTACAATAGTTCCAACAGTGGTTACAGACACATAATAAACAACCCACATTACAACTGCGAAGATCGGAAGCGCCAGCCATCTGTTGGTTACGATTCTGTCGATCTTATCGGAGGTTGTAAGCTTCTTTCCTTTAGAGGATTTTGTATAGCACTGTCCAATAATGGAAGAGATGTATACATAACGCTCGTTTGTGATAATACTCTCTGTATCATCATCGAATTTATCTTCCAGAGCCTTTACTTCGTAAGACACATCCGGAACGCTCTTCATCTGCTCTACGATCTTGTCATCTTTCTCAATGAGTTTGATTGCAAAGAAACGTTTCTGAGCCTCTGCAACAGTTCCTGTCAGCTTATTCTCAACAGATTTGATCGCATCCTCAACATCCTGTGCAAATTCGTGAACCGGAACGGTTTTCTTTTTGCTCTGTGCTGCGCTGATTGCTTTCTCAGCAGCTTTCATAATTCCGGTTCCTTTCAGAGCGGAAATCTCAACTACTTCGCAGCCAAGCTTTTTGCTTAATTTGTCAATGTGGATCTTGTTTCCGGATTTCTGAACCAGGTCCATCATGTTGATAGCCATAACTACCGGAATACCAAGCTCCATGATCTGTGTGGACAGATACAGGTTACGTTCAAGGTTTGTACCATCTACAATGTTGATGATCGCATCTGGCATTTCATTGATCAGGTAATTTCTGGCAACCACTTCCTCAAGTGTGTATGGGGAAAGGGAATAAATACCAGGAAGGTCCATGATGGTTACATCCTTATGACCTTTCAGTTTACCTTCTTTTTTCTCTACTGTTACACCGGGCCAGTTACCAACGAACTGGTTAGAGCCGGTCAGTGCATTGAATAATGTGGTCTTGCCGCAGTTAGGGTTACCTGCAAGTGCAATCTTAATCGACATTTTCATGCCTCCTCTTTCTTTCCAGATTTTCTTTTTCCGGGCTTATTATATACAGCTTCTGCTGATTTTAGTTGCCCTGTGCTGCCGATTGTTTTAATCAGCTTTCATTTGTTAGTGTTTCAACCTTTTATTAGGTTTCGCTAACCAATCAGGTAAAAAAAATTGCCTGTTCACTTCCAGAACATGCAATTTCATGCTGTGCTGATTTTGCCACTGTTCATATGACAACATTTATAAAATGTTTCTCAAAAATATGTGAGCAGTAACTTTTCCCTTATGTACACACAGCAAAGTACTATATCCTGTACAGTATTTATTCTACCTCTATCATTTCTGCATCGACTTTTCTCAGAGACAGTTCATAATCTCTCACGGTTACCTCAATAGGATCTCCAAGCGGTGCAACTTTACGTACATAGATCTGTACCCCTTTGGTGATTCCCATATCCATAATACGTCTCTTTACTGGTCCTTCACCGTGCAGTCTCTTCACTGTGACAGTCTGACCTACGCCAACTTGCCGTAATGTTTTCATAATACTTGCTCCTTTTTTCTGGATTTCAGACCATGATCCGATTCGCCATATCCTTGCCAATGGCAACTCTGGAATCTTTCACATTCACGATCATGTTACCGCTGATCTCGCTTACAACGGTTACTGTGGCTCCCTGTACAAACCCAAGATTTTCAAGGAATTTACGGGTTTCTTCTTTACCGCCGACTTTTTTAATCACCTGCGGCTCTCCTTCGTTTACCATTGATAACGGCATCATATCATCCTTCCTTTTTTGTGTTTTAGAAACATCTATTCATTATTATGTTTTGCTTACGTTGATTAGTATATTCTAATTTATATAAGCTGTCAATAATTTATTTGCACTTTTTTCTCATTTTTTTTCACTGCAATTTCGTAAATTTTGACCAGTGCTTTTTGAAAATGTTTCGGGATTCCAGAGTGTGTTAAAAAAAACTTCTACAAAATATACCGCAAAGTGGGGCGTACAGATTGCGGAACGTTACCAGTGAACATTAACTGCGGGAATGCTTTTTCAAACACGCTCCAGTATGAATGGTGGATTTATGGGGAATTATTGTTTATAATGTAAAAGAAGATAAAAAGTGTTGAATGAGCGTATTTTTATGCTTCATACATTGTTTTAGATAGTAAAATCTGTGAAAAAGTTACATGTATAAAAAAATCACATGCACTTTATTGAAAAGAAAGGATTACTTTTTATGAAACAGGGAAGCAAAATCGGGATTGTCTGTTGTTCCAACGGACTTAGGCCAGAACAGGCCGAAACAATAAAAATGTTGGTGCAGATTCTGGAAAAATCCGGACTAGAAGTAGATCTTAGCCCTTACCTTTATGGAGATGAAAACGGACAGGCTGGAACTGCCAGGGAACGTGCCGGGGCTCTTATGAAATTTTATGAGGATGATTCTGTCACAGATATTTTTGACGTATCTGGCGGGGATATGGCCAACGAGCTTTTATCCTATCTGGATTTTCAGACCATTGCTTACGGAAAAAAGCATTTTTGGGGATATAGTGATCTGACAACAATTATAAATGCCATTTATGCCCGAACAGGGAAATCTTCTGTCCTGTACCAGATACGAAATCTCACCTACGATCACAGCCAGTCCCAGATAACGGACTTTCTTAATACTACCTTGGCGGGATCCTCTTCTCTTTATGATTTCCCTTATGAATTTGTGCAGGGAACTCATATGGATGGAATTGTAGTAGGAGGAAATATACGGTGCCTTTTGAAGCTGGCTGGCACGCCCTACTGGCCGGATATGCGAGAGAAAATCCTGCTTCTGGAGTCCTTTGGAGGAAAACTGCCGCAGATGGTGACTTATTTAAGCCAGTTGAGCCAGATGGGAGTATTTAAGAAAGTAAATGGGATTTTGTTGGGGACGTTTACGAAAATGGAGGCGGATAACTGTCAGCCAGATATGGCAAAACTGCTTCTTGAATTCACAGAAAAAAAGACGCCCATTGCGAAAACACCTTTGATCGGGCATGGAACGGATTCAAAGGCAATTCGCATCGGGCATCGTTTAAAGTTATTCTCCGCAGAAGAAAACAAACGGATATATAAAGAATTTTAGATCCTAGCCACTCCGCTCTTAATGGCAGCTTCAGCAGTAGCCTTCGCAACCGCATCTTTCACTCTTGAATCAAATGCTGCTGGCAGAATATAATCAGCGCAGAGTTCTTCGTCGCTTACCAGGCCTGCAATGGCGTAAGCTGCGGCAATCTTCATTTCATCGTTGATGTCAGATGCACGGACATCAAGGGCACCACGGAAGATTCCCGGGAAGCAGAGAACATTGTTCACCTGATTCGGGTAGTCGGAACGACCTGTGGATACTACCGCTGCTCCTGCTGCCTTGGCCTCATCTGGAAAAATCTCAGGAGTCGGGTTTGCGCAGGCAAAGATGATCGGATCTTTCGCCATAGTGCGAACCATATCCGGAGTAAGGGTTCCAGGTGCGGAAACACCGATAAATACGTCAGCGCCTTTGATCACTTCACTCAAGGAGCCCTTCTCATGATTGGCGTTTGTGATCTTCGCCATCTCTTCCTTGATTGGGTTCAGACCCTCACGACCTTCGTAAATTGCACCTTTACGATCTGTCATAATAACGTTCTTAAGTCCCATAGAAATAAGAAGTTTGATAATCGCGATTCCGGCAGCTCCTGCTCCGGAAGTAACGATCTTAATGTCTTCGATTTTCTTGCCAACAACCTTCAGCGCATTGATCACACCTGCAAGTGTAATAACTGCAGTACCATGCTGGTCGTCATGGAAAATCGGAATATCACAGCACTCTTTCAGCTTCTTCTCAATCTCAAAGCATCTCGGTGCGGAAATATCCTCCAGGTTTACACCGCCGAAGCTTCCAGCCAGAAGGCGAACGGTCTGCACAATCTCATCTACATCCTTGCTTCGAACACAAAGCGGAATAGCATCTACATCACCAAACTCTTTGAACAGAACGCATTTGCCCTCCATAACCGGCATACCAGCCTCCGGACCGATATCTCCAAGTCCAAGAACAGCGGTACCGTCAGTTACTACAGCAACCGTATTCCAACGCCTGGTCAATTCATAACTTTTATTAATATCTTTCTGAATCTCAAGGCAAGGCTGTGCAACACCAGGGGTGTAAGCAAGGCTTAAAGCATCCTTGGAATCAACCTTTGCTCTTGAAACAACTTCAATTTTACCTTTTAACTCATAGTGCATCTTTAAGGATTCTTTTGCGTAATCCATGTTCGTATCTCCTCTTCTTAAAAAATTCTATGCGGGCACTTTCTACTGCTATTATATCCAGCTCGTCCCGCCCGGATACAAAATATCCACTTTGGGCTACAAAGGAAAGTATATACGAAATTTTACCAAATCACAACATGAAAATATGAATAAATCTCTCAATAAACAGAACACGTTACTGCTCACTCCGTTCACAGCAACGCGCTTCGCGATGCACAGAAATCATGCATTCGCATGATTTCGCGCCGCACTTCTCGGGTTTTCTGTGAACTACGTTCACGAAAAACACCTCGCGGAATGTCACCAGTGAATAGTAACCTATTTCACACATCCGATCAGCTCATTAATATCTTCCACTTTCTGTCTCTCAAGGAATGCAGCCATACCATCCACAACCTCCTGAGTAGTATATGGATTAATGAAATTTGCAGTTCCTACAGATACTGCAGTGGCGCCCGCCATAATGAATTCCAGAGCATCTTCAGCACTTGCAATTCCACCCATTCCGATGATTGGGATCTTCACTGCATTTGCCACCTGATAAACCATGCGTACTGCCACAGGCTTCACAGCCGGACCGGACATACCACCTGTTTTATTTGCCAGTGCAAACGTTCTGCGGTTAATATCAATCTTCATTCCGGTAATGGTGTTAATAAGGGAAACCACATCTGCACCGCCTGCTTCTGCTGCCCTTGCCATCTCTGTAATATCTGTTACATTAGGACTCAGTTTCATAATCACCGGCTGTCTGGCATATTTTTTTACTTCTCTTGTAATGGCCTCCAGAGCCTTGGGATTCTGTCCAAAGGCAATGCCACCTTCCTTTACATTCGGGCAGGATACATTGATCTCCAGCATATCTACAGGCTCATTTCCAAGACGTTCCACAACCTCACAGTAGTCCTCTGTGGTCTTTCCGCATACATTTACAATGATCTTCGTATCGAATTTCTTCAGAAATGGAATATCTCTCTCACAGAAAACATCGATTCCGGGATTCTGAAGACCGATAGCATTCAGCATTCCTCCTGTGGTCTCTGCTACACGGGGTGTAGGATTTCCAGGCCACGGTACATTTGCCACGCCTTTTGTCACGACTGCGCCAAGATTATTCAGGTCTACAAATTCACTGTATTCCGCACCGGAACCAAATGTTCCAGATGCAGTCATTACTGGATTTTTCAGAGTCACACCTGCAAGATTTACGCTCATTTTGCTCATAACTCCACCTCCGTACTTCTGAACACCGGGCCGTCTTTACATACGCGCTTATTGTGTACATGAGAATGGGCATCCGTTTCTGTGGACTGGCATACACAGCCAAGGCAGGCACCGATTCCACAAGCCATGCGCTCTTCCATGGAAACCCAGCAGGGGATTCCCTTCTCCAGTGCATAGGCCTTGATGGCGCGAAGCATAGGCTTAGGACCGCAGGCAAAAATCACGTCTGCTTCCAGGTCATTCTCCCGGATCGCATCCATTACATTTCCTTTGGTTCCGGCAGAGCCGTCTTCTGTTGCAATGTATACCTCACCATTTTTTTCAAATTCCTCATTTAAAAACAGCTCATCACGATAGCCAAGAACTGCAATCTTCTTAGCATCCAGCTGCTTCATGGTCTCCAGCATAGGCGGAACACCGATTCCTCCGCCCATAAGGAATACCTTCCTGCCAGCAGCCTCTTCCAGTGGAAATCCATTTCCAAGAGGTCCAAGAAGTTCAAGCTGTGCACCTGCATGCAGTCTGGAAAAGCTTTCTGTACCTGTTTTCGGACCTGTTACACGATAGACAAGGCGAAGTGCACCTTTTTCTTTATCAATTTCACAAAGACTGATAGGGCGTGGCAGCAGTTTGCTTCCATCTTGTGTATAAACGGAAACGAACTGTCCCGGCTTCGCATTCCCTGCAATGGTCTTTGTCTGAATCCACATGCTGTAAATGTCTTTTCCAATACATTCCTGGCTGAGGACTGTACAGGTTTCTTTTACCTTTGTACCCATTTTCTTCCTCCTAGCGGTTCTCAAGTGCAGTGCTGATGTCAAGAATCATGTCTTTCACTGCCTGACGGGAAGCATCTGCATAGTTCGCTTCACCAAACTTAGCGTATTTCTCCTGCTTGTAAGCTGCAATAATTCCTCTGGAGGAGTTTACGATAGCGCCAAGACCATCTTTGTTAAAGAAATGTACAAGATCTGCACCCTTACCACCCTGTGCGCCATATCCTGGTACCAGAATAAAGGTTTTTGGCATAAGTTTTCTTAATACTTTGCCCATTTCCGGATAGGTAGCACCTACAACTGCGCCTACATAGCTGTAACCGTCTCCCATAAGCTCATCTCCCCATTTGGCAACTTTCTCACCAACCCACTCATAGAGAGGACGTTTTTCAATTATTCTGTCCTGGAACTCACCGCTGGACGGATTGGAGGTCTTAACCAGAACAAAAATTCCTTTTTTCTCTTCTTTACAAACATCCATGAAAGGCTTCACTCCGTCTGTTCCAAGATATGGGTTTACAGTTGCAAAATCCTCATTAAATGGAACATAAGTCTTGCTTCCTACCTGAACCTTTCCAAGATGTCCGACGGCATAAGCTGCAGATGTGGAACCGATATCACCACGTTTAATATCTCCAATTACTACAAGGTCTTTTTCCTTGCAATAATCTACAGTACGCTTGTAAGCCATAAGTCCCGGAATTCCAAACTGTTCATACATAGCGATCTGCGGCTTCACAGCAGGAATCAGATCATGTGTGGCATCCACAATTCCTTTATTGTACTGCCAGATTGCTTCTGCAGCACCTTCCAGCGTCTCTCCGAATTCCTTGAATGCAGCTTCCTGAATCTGCTTCGGAATATAATTCAGCATTGGGTCAAGGCCTACTACAATAGGGGCTCCTGTTTTCTTGATATTGGCAATAAGTTTGTTGATCATGGGTGTTTCCTCCTTAATATGTTTTCCTGGAAATTTCATTTTTTTCTTATTTAGCAGCAGAATCCTTGTACACAATCTTACCGTCGCAAATAGTGTATAGAATCTTTCCTTTCACCTCTTTGCCCTCAAATGGTGTATTTTTGCCTTTGGAAACAAAGTCCGCTTTGTGAATGGTATATGGATTCTTAATGTCCGCGATTATCACATCTGCCGGATGTCCTTTCTGTAAGGTTCCACATGGCAGGTTCAGAATCTGAGCCGGATTGTAGCTCATCTTCTCTACAAGCTGGGAAAGAGTGAGGATTCCAGTCTCTACAAGAGCAGTATAACTAAGTGCAAAGCTGGTCTCGATTCCCACAATTCCGAAAGCTGCGGTTCTCATGGAACCGGTTTTGTCTTTCTGGGTGTGTGGGGCATGATCCGTGCTGATTACCTGAATGTAGCCCTCCTTCAGACCTTCAATCAGCGCATCCACATCTTTCCTGGTACGGAGAGGCGGATTCATTTTATAGTTTGGATCATCTCTTTCAATATCATCAGATGTGAGTATAAAATGATGGGGGCAAACTTCTGCTGTTACATTCTCAACGCCTTCTGCCTTTAACATCTTCATCATAATTGCAACACCTTTTGTAGAACAGTGGCAAAGGTGCAGCTTAGCGCCTGTCTCAATGGCAAGCAAAGAATCTCTTGCCGCAATGGTATCTTCTGTGGAGTTGCAGATTCCTGGAAGCCCAAGACGTTTGGCGTTCTCATCCTCATTCATGCAGCCGTTTCCACGAAGAGACATATCCTCACAGTGATCAAAAATAGGAAGTCCGGCTTTCACGGCTTCTTCCATCGCCTGCTTGCAAAGGCTTGCTTTCATAACAGATTTTCCATCTTCGGAAAGAACAGGTACTCCCGCTGCTGCCATGCCTGCAATATCAGAAAGCTCTTCCCCAAGTTCTCCCTTTGTCATGGCTCCTGCCTGGAGCACATGAATAGCGGAAACCTGCGCAGCTTTATTTTTCACATAGTTTGCACGGTCAGGGCTGTCAATAACCGGTGTGGTGTTCGGCATCGCCACTACAGTAGTCACACCGCCTCTTGCAGCTGCATGGGAACCGGTTTCAATGTCTTCCTTCTCCGTCTGTCCAGGATCACGAAAATGTACGTGAAGATCCACAAGGCCTGGCATTACTACCAGTCCCTTAGCGTCTATAATCTTGTCATCTTTATCCTTTGCTTCCAGCTTCTCTCCCACTTTTTGGATTACGCCGTCATCCAGATAAACATCCGCAATTTTATCAATCTGAGCAGCCGCATCCACAACACGTCCGCCTCGAATCAGAATACCCATTTGGTTCTCTCCCTTCTGGTATAACGTAAACTTTGTCACAACCTATCATACACGAATTTTTTCATTTAATAAAGAGTTTTTTTCCCTTCCGGCATTTTTCCTTATATCTTCCACCCAATTATATTTTTTGTTGCACAATTTTAATTATCCTTGACTTTTTTTAGTTCAGGTTATATAATCAATCCATGTCGAAGATTATTTAATGTAAAATCACTAGTTTTTAGAGATTATATATTTACATGATATAGTCTGTAAAATCTGGTGATTTTTTTCGCCAGAACATCTTTTTAATTTTTTATTTTTTATGGAGGTAACTCAAAATGAACAAGGGCACTGTAAAATGGTTCAACGCTGAAAAAGGTTATGGTTTCATCACAGGAGAAGACGGAGCTGATGTATTCGTACATTTTTCTGCAATCAATGGTGAAGGCTTCAAATCTCTTGAAGAAGGCCAGGCTGTAACATATGACTTAACAGAAGGCGCTCGCGGAATGCAGGCTGCTAATGTTACTAAGTTATAATTGAAGCAACTGAAGCAGAAATTTCCCCTCGGAATCATATCCGAGGGGATTTTTTATGCAATAAGAAATTCCCTCAAAATTTCGTATTATTAAAAAAGCCCTATCTGGCAGGATTCTTTTTATTGTTATTATATAAACAAAATGGGGACAGATTCAAAATCCATCCCCATAACTTTACGCTGCCTCAGGCAGTTTTTTCTTATATTTTCTTATATTTCAGACTTATTCCGCCTCTGAATCTGCACTAAGTCCATTCAGATAAGAATCCAGTGCAGAAGTATCCATAACAGTCTCTGTCGTCACAGTCTCCTGACCTTCTGTAACCTTTCCGTAAACAGAATAACCAATCCAGCATACAGCAACCATACACGCAACAAGCGCTGCCAGTTTCTCAATAGTAAGGATCAGTTTCTCCTTTTTCATAATTTTCTCACGGTTTGCTTTTTCTGCTTTATAGGCATCTACTTTCTTCTGACTCATAGCCGCACGTCTCCTTTGGGATAAAATATCAACTTAGATGAGTATATCATATTTCCCAACAAAATGGAAGTATATTCACTTACAGTTCACAAAAAACGCCTCGCGAAATGTTATCAGTGAATACGCTCTAGAGCATGTTTGAAAAAGGCTTTCTGCAAGATGTGCGTCATAATTTGTGGGAGATTTTGTCCGGATGAGGGCGCCGTAGCGGGCTACGGCAACCGAATTCGGGCAAAATATACCGCAAAGTGGGGCGTGCAGATTGCGGGAATGATTTTTCAAACAGGCTCTAGCATCAGACAGCTACAATAATTCCACCATCATTTGCATACATACTGCTGACACCAGCTGTGTCAAGAACCACAATGTCAGACAGCTTCATTTTCTCCTGGATGGCTTCTTTAAGCATATTTGCTTTCTTCGGGCTGTTGCAGTGGGAAATGGCAAGAATTTTGTTCTCACTGTTTTCTGTCACTTCCACAATTTTATCCACCATTTTCACAAGCGCCTTATTCATGCCTCGTGCCTGATCCAGCTGGCAGATTGTCCCCTCCGGAGTAGATCCCATGATCGGTTTGATCTTAAGGGCTGTTGCCACAAGCGCTTTCACACGGCTGAGGCGGCCATTTTTACGTAAGGTTTCCAGATTCTCCAGCACAAAAAAAGTGTGCTGTTCTTCAATATATTTATTCACAACGCTGACAACATCCTCAAACGGAAGGCCGGCATCTTCGCACTGTGCAATTTTCATTGCAATCAAAGTCTGCCCGATAGAAGCAGAACAGGAATTGAAAACATGAATCTGAACGCCTTTTTTCTCCTCATGAAGAAGACTTGCTCCGAGCACTGCACTGTTATAGGAACCACTGAGTTCAGAGGAAAGAGTAACGCAATATATATGTTCAGCTTCGCAGTCAAATGCCTTTCTGTAGCTCTCAGGCGACGGGCAGGCTGATTTCGGACATTCCGGGCAGGCGGCAACTTTCTGTAAAAAATCTGCCTGGTTAAATGTCTCATCATCTATTATATTCTCACTTCCAACAGTCAGTGTAAGCGGTACGGAAGCAAATCTTTCATCCTGTTTCCACTGCTCCAGAAGTTCTCCACAGCTATCTATCACAATTTTATAACTCAATTATATCGTCCTCTTTTCCGTAATATGTAGTTTTAAATACCACATCTATATTAACACATTACTATGTGTTTGAAAAGAGTTTTTTCTTCCATTTTCCCCCAAATTGCTTTATAATGGTTATTGTTCATTAGCAACTGATTTTCATATATTGATGTCGTCGACAGGCGACATGCCCTTTAGAAAGGAGGTCCTTATGCTCGCTTTAAAAATCACTGACCAGAAGAATTTTACCAATAAGCTTTTTCTTGGAGATACCTTCGATCTCTTCTGGCTAAACCAGGCAGAGATCATTACCAGCAATGTTTTTTCCATTGACGGCAAACTCCAAACTGATTTTTTCGATAATGATGAGCAGGAATTTTTAGCTTCCAGCCACCGTACATTCTCTCTCTGGAAAGAAGTAAAACCATTTTGTTATTCTGTTATCCGTGGAAAAAAAGCGCCTCTTTCTTTCAAAATCGTGCTTCAGTTTTCTCCGAACAAGACCGCTGCATTATTGCAGAGTTCTGCATTTTCACTTTCTCCCGAACTGATAACAGGTCTGTATTTGAATCTCCAATATAAGAATAAGACCTTGTTTTGTATTACCGGAACATCTATGAAAACCTTTCTTCCCGGTAAAGAACTGGACCACCTTTGGGAGCAATATGTGATGGATTTTTTTCATCGCAGCGGATTATCCGTAGAAGAAGTTTAATCCTGTCAGAATAGGTTCTCCATTATTTTTCCAACAGAGCCATTCTGGCATTCCACGTCTGGAACCTTGCTTTCTTTTTCATCTCCCAGATAAAAGGCGATCATATCTACAAATTCACTGTTGGTAGGTCTGTATTCCAGAGGATATCCGGCAATCTCTTCCAATCTTTCCCGATGATTTTCCCAACATACATTTACAATTGTACGAATATCATGCTCAATATTAGATGGCTTGGATTTAAATTTCTTTGCAAGCTTTGGATAAATATCTTTTGTGATCTTCATTGGTCTTTCCTGAAATTCCATTGTCATGCGTATGGCTTCCGCCACAAAATAGTATCCTTTATATTTCGATGTCGCACCAAGTTTGCGTATCGTGCCGTATACCTCTCTCATTTTTTGTCCCTCCCACAATAAGTTATACTTCTGATTCTGCATCTGCAGTCAGCCCTTGATTTGCCTCTACATATAATACGAGTTAAATTTGCCTTTTTTAGCATTTCGAGACAAAAATTAAGAGAATTGTAATATTTTTTAGGAATTTCGAGATAAAATCTATAAAAAACCGAATAACAGGATAAACTTTTCCAATTTTTTCATATAAAAAGGACAGGCGTCCTAAATGCAATACTCATTTAAACGTCTGTCCCTTTTTGTCATAACTTATTTTGTCAGCATAAGCAGAATTTCATTGCTTCTCTGAACAAATCTGGTCATCTCTTCCGGTGAAAGCTGTTTATGGCTCAGCATAGCAAGATCATACAGTTCCTCGCAAATAACCGGGGTCTTCTCAGAATCCTTGTTATCTGCTACAAACTGAACCAGCGGATGTTTCGCATTCAGAACCAGAGTTTCCTGACCGCCAAACATAGATGGATCCATGCCGTACATATTGTACATCTTCATCATATCCTGCATACGGCGGCTTTCTTCAGAAAGGGTCATCATAGCAGCAACTTTTTCATTTTTCAGATTCTCAACCTTCACTTCCAGTTTGTCATTCTTCAATGCTCCTCTGAATACTTCTGTAAGAGTCTTGGAAGTTTCCTCGTCAGCAGCTTCCTCTCCACGCAGTTCTTCTGTAAGATCTGCATCAATTCTTTTAAACTGGATAGTCTGATCCTTCTGCTCCAGATGGGAAATAAAAGCGCTGTCAATATTGTGTTTCAGAATAACAGCATCCTTCTTTGCCTCACGGAACATGTTAATATACTGACTCTGCTGAACCTCATCTGTTACATAGAAGATAGTAGTCTTCTCAGGCTCTTTCTCGTCTTTCGCGCCGTCCTCTTTCTTCTCTTCTGTGGATTCAACAGTCTCTTCTGTCTTAGTCTCAGCTTCTGGTTTCCTGTTCTCTTCGATGCAATCTTTCAGAGTCAGATATTTGCCATCAATGTTCTTGAAGAGGATATAATCATTCATCTTATCTGAGAACTTACTGTCCTTAATGCAGCCATATTTGATAAATGGACTGATATCATCCCAGTATTTCTCGTAGGACTCACGGTCTGTTTTACACATTCCGGTAAGCTTGTCCGCTACTTTCTTTGTAATATACTCGGAAATCTTCTTCACGAAGCCATCGTTCTGCAGTGCGGATCTGGATACATTCAGTGGAAGATCCGGACAATCAATTACACCTTTCAGAAGAAGCAGAAATTCTGGAATTACTTCCTTGATGTTATCTGCGATAAATACCTGGTTATTGTACAGTTTGATCGTACCTTCAATGGAATCATATTCTGTATTGATCTTCGGGAAGTACAGAATACCTTTCAGGTTAAACGGATAGTCCATGTTCAAATGAATCCAGAACAAAGGCTCCTTATAATCCATAAAGACTTTACGGTAAAACTCTTTATATTCCTCATCTGTACAACTGTTTGGATGTTTCATCCACAATGGCTCCGGATCACTTAAAGATACCGGACGTTTGTTGATTTTTACTTTATCTTTCGCAGGAGATACTTCTACGACTTCTTTCTCACCTTTGTCGTTCTCTTTCTCCTCAGTCTTGGCCTCCTCGTGGATACGCTCTACAATTACATCATCATCACGAAGCTCAGCCTCATCAATGGTCTCATACTCCTGCGGTGCATTTTCCTTAGACAGATAGATATTTACCGGCATGAAAGAACAATATTTCTCAATAATCTCTCTCATACGATATTCGTTGGAAAACTCTGTACTCTCATCATTTAAAAACAGAGTAATTTCAGTACCAACTGTAGTCTTATTGCCTTCCTGCATATCATACTCTGTACCACCATCACAGGTCCAATGTACTGGAGCAGCGCCCTCTTTATAAGAAAGAGTATCAATATGAACTTCATCTGCTACCATAAATGCTGAATAAAAGCCAAGTCCAAAATGACCGATGATCTGATCATCCGTGGTCTTATCTTTATATTTGGAAAGAAACTCAGTAGCTCCTGAAAAAGCAATCTGTGTAATATACTCTTCCACTTCATCGGCCGTCATACCAAGACCTGTATCAATAAACTTCAAAGTCTTCTCTTCCGGATTCACAATAACTTGTACTTCAGCTTTGTAATCATCCGGAAGTGTGTATTCACCCATAACATCAAGTTTCTTAAGCTTCGTAATTGCATCACAACCATTGGAGATTAACTCTCTTGCAAAAATGTCGTGATCAGAATATAACCATTTCTTTATAATTGGAAAAATATTTTCACTGTTAATTGATAAACTACCATGCTTCTCAGCCATGCAGCTCACTCTCCTTTGTCTTCTTAATTATACAAACTATAGTAATACCAAACTGACTAAAAGTCAAGGAAAATTTAGCACTCATTTTAATTGAGTGCTAGTAATATTACTGTTCACTGGTAACATTCCGCGAGGTGTTTTTTGTGAACAAAGTTCAAAGAAAACCCGAGAATCTCAGCGCGAAATCATGCGAATGCATGATTTCTGTGCATCGCGAAGCGTGTTACTGGTCACGGAGTGAACAGTAACCTAGTAATTATTATTAAAAGAAGGGAGACCATTTCTGGTCTCCCTCATTCGTTCTGCTCTCATTCACAATTACTGTTTATTTGAGAATCCACTATTATTTTTTCTTATTGCGGTAAACAAGAATTCCTGCAATTAAGACAATCGCAACAATCAGAATAATTACAAATGGGAGGATTGGAGTATTATCCCCGGTCTTTACTGCATTCTTCTGATTTGCATCTGTTTTGTCTGCAGCCGGTGTCAGAGTCTGATTCGGTGCAGCATTTACAGTGAAATTAACCTGCTTGGTATCCTGTGTTCCAGTGTTTACCCAGTTGCTTCCATCAAACTGCTGCTGATTATATGTGACAGTCAAAGTATAATTTCCATTCTTGCCCATGCGGAAAGTTGCAGAATATGGTGCGCCGTCCCAGCTTCTTGCCTCAAGAACCTCCCAGTTCAGCGGCTGATATCTTACATCTCCCTTAATCGGATTTTCAATATCCATACCTGCGCCAACTGCAGTGAAAGTAATCTTGGTCTCTGTAGTATAGTTTCCATCGGAGCTGATTCCTGTGATACTGTTATTCCCTGCATCAGATACAATCGGTCCACGGCTTACAGTGACATTAACAGATACTACAAGGCTCAGGTTATCCGGATTGGTAACACCGTCTGGAAGAGCAGCAGTACCTTTCACAGAGAACTTCTGTGCTTCTGTACTGTTCTGATTATATGCACTGCCCTTTACATCCCATTTTACAGAGGCATTCATATCGCCCTTGTTTGTAGTAATCTTAACAGTAGATGGAAGCTGCAGTCCAGCTGCTGACTTCTCAACCCCGTTTGCCAGACTGATATCAGATACTTTGCCTACAGCTGTAAGCTTGGCAGTAGCTTCTGTTACTGTAAAGCTTACTGGAATATTCAGGTAATCTGTCTGATCTGTCTTAATGGAAACAGTCTGTGTATAGGTTCCTGCTGCCAATCCAACTGCCGGTGCAACAGTAAAGGATACAGACTGGTTTGCATTTGCCTCTAATTCTGAAGCAGACGGAGCACTTACTGTAAATTCGTTTCCGCTTACACTTACAGCAATACCGGTTAATTTCACATTTCCAGTATTGGATACATTGATTGTAACTGCCGCCGGTGCTTCTTTGTAACCAGCTTCTTTACTGTCGAATTTCACTTCGGAAATGTCGGTAGTAAATGAAGGAGCTGGAGTAATCTCCGGAGTCACTTCCGGGGTGACTTCTGGTGTTACTTCCGGAGTTACCTCTGGGGTGACTTCTGGTGTCACTTCTGGAGTTACCTCTGGGGTGACTTCTGGAGTGACTTCTGGTGTCACTTCTGGAGTTACCTCTGGGGTGACTTCTGGTGTCACTTCTGGAGTTACCTCTGGTGTCACTTCCGGGGTGGTTTCCGGTGTAGCTGGTTTCTCTGCTGGCTGCTGATCTGTATTCGTATCATCCTGCTTCTGCTCAGCTATTGTAAGCTTTGCAATGAAGGAAACCTTTACACCTTCCTCTGTTTCATAAGTGATCGTATCACTATATTCTCCAACAGCTGTACCTTCTCTTGGCATAACCCATGCATCAACTGATTCTCCAGCCTCAAGAGAACCCAGATCCTTCACCATAAAATGTTCCGGACTGATTTCTTTGAAATTAAGAGTGCTGTTGCCAGTATTCTTAACAGTTACAGTCTTAGTCATAGAAGAATTCGCATTTTCCTGTGTGAAACCTGCATTTACGGTTCCAAAATCAAGTACTGCAGTACCATCTTCTGCAGTATTTTCTGCAACAATTTCTGCTGTATACACAGGTTCCTGCTGGGCAGGGGATTCAGCTGATGCTCCCTGATTTGCAGCCTCAGCCTGTCCATTTTCAGGAACTTCCAGATAGTCTTCTGTTCCAATGTTAATCACACTGTCATCTGTAGTGATCTCAGACTGGGAATTGTCAGCAGAATTCTCTGTGTCCTGTCCATCTGCCGGCTGCATAACATCAGCGGAAGAATCAGTTGGTTCATCAGCACCAATGTCAATTACTTCCTCGGTTTGTGTATCTTCTGCTACATCCTGAGCCGGCTGTGTGTTCTCATCTGTCTGGGAACCTTCCGCAGGTGTATCCTCTGCTGCGATCTCCTGAGCAGGGGTTTCCTCTGCCGGTGCAGCCTCCTGCTCTCCCTCTGGAAGCTCTGTTGTCTCTTCCGGAGCTTCTTCCGGTGTAGCCACAATTTCAACTGTATTTACTTTCAGTTCTCCGGTTATGCCCATTTCGGCCTTTCCGGTAATTTTCAGCTCGATCTTATTTCCAAGATCTTCATCAACAAGCTTATAGGTCTTCTCAGTGCCTACTTCAGTAAGCTGATCTCCAACTTTTCTTGACCAGCTGAACGTTACATAATCGTCTGTAAGTCCTTCCGGTGTAACCTTTTCATAATCGGCGCTAAGCTCAGAGCCTACAGCTGCAGTTCCCTTAATCTTAAGCTGACCTCCAAGTTCTCCCTCTGGTGCTGCTGCCGCAAATACCAGAGACGGAAGCAATGAAAGCATCATAAGAAAAGTCATGACCATTGCTATAATTTTCCTAGGTCTCATATGCCATCCTCCTTTACATTCCCCTTTTAGGCTGACCTGTAACATTATTGTAACATATTTTAAACATTTTCACAAGCACTTTTATTTTATTGTAATTCTTACAGTGCATGTGACAGTGCTACTGTTCGCTCCGCGCACCGCAACCACTTCGCGCTGCACAGGAATCATGCATCCGCATGATTCCGCGCCCAGATTCTCGGGTTTTCTGTGAAATTTGTTTACAAAAAACACCTCGCGGAACATTGCCAGTGAACCATAACGCGATAGTTGCTGGTCACTTCTTTCTCCGGAAAACATCTTATGGGATGTATCTTCTCTTCTGAACAGTAACACATTATGTTCTCTTGTTTAGTGTCATTATAGCAACCTGATTTTATACTTATGTAATATGAATTTATCCGATAACTGTTCGGAATTCCAACCGGACATACTGCCTTTTCGCCAGTTTCATCACCTTATGTGAAAGTCAGTTACTCTGCAGCTGCAAACCTCTGCTTCAAAAGATCATCCCTCCACAATCAGATATTTTCCATCTGGAAGGGCAAATACTTCACTTGCTTCTTCTAATTCTTCATTACTCATGCCATCCACATCTGCACCCATTCCAGACAGATATTTTCGCACTTCGTCAATAGAATCTGCAACTACAGCCATGCAATCCTCCAGGAATTCCTCTGCTTCTTCGTAAGTTTCTGCAACCGGTTCATCAAAAAGCTGCTCCTGTTTTTCCAAAAATGTCTGAATACACTCCTCTGTATACATTTTTCCGACCTCCTGTTTTATAATAAAAGTTATAACTGTTTAGAGCATGCTGAATAATTATCAAAATTTTACTCTTCGCATTTTTCCTCATATAAATCAAGAATATCCTCTGGAGAATCCACAAGATAGTCCGCTCCATTTTTCAGCAGTTCTTCTTTTTCCCTGTATCCCCACAGAACACCTACCGTGTACATCCCGGCTGCTTTTCCAGTTTGCATGTCTGTTCCGGAGTCTCCCAGATACATACACTCTTCTGGCTTAATTCCAAACTGCTCCGCGATTTTAAGCGGACCATCCGGTGCTGGTTTCTTTCTTACAGAATCACTCTGTCCCATAACTGCATCAAAAATCTGAGACCCAAACATTCTTTCTACCACTTTCACGGCTGCTTCATGTGGTTTATTTGAGCACACCCCCAGCTTCACGCCTCTTTTTTTCAACTCTTTTAAGGTTTCCGGCATTCCCGGATAATGCTGTATTTTGTAAAATGGGTCTTTATCAAATTCTTTTCTATATAACGCTCTTGCTTCCTCATAGTGCAGCAATTCCGGATCTCCTGCATCGACCAGAAGTCTTTTCACCAGCATGTCAGCACCGTTTCCGCAATAGTATCTGTAATTTTCTATAGGCATTGGTTTCAAACCGTATTTTCTTACAACTTCATTTCCTACAACAGCCATGGAATCCAATGTGTAGGCTAAAGTTCCGTCCAGATCAAAAATACATGCTTTTATCATTTTCTCATTCCCCTTATATTGATTTTCATTTTCTTAAGTTCATAAATCAGTCTTCCTACAGGAAGCCCAACCACATTATTGTAGTCTCCGCAGATTCCTTTTACGTAAATTCCAAATTTCCCCTGGATTCCATAGCTTCCTGCTTTATCCATAGGCTCCCCTGTTTTTATATATTCCAGAAGCTCTTCTCTTGAAACAGGATAAAATTCAACATCGGTCCTTTCACTGAAAGTATAAGGTTTCCAGATACCCTGTTCTTTTACAAGAAGAGTTACACCGGTATAGACCTGATGGGATTTCCCCTGAAGTTTTAACAATGTATCTAATGCATCTTCTTCATCTGACGGCTTTCCAAGAATCTTTCCTTCAAATGCAACTACGGTATCCGCACCAATGATCAGACAAGGTTCACTTTCATTTTCAAGTCTGTCTGCAACCGATATTGCTTTATCCTGCGAAAGCTTTTCCACCGTTTCCGCTGGATCTGTCAGGTTGGTGTTCTCTTCCCCATTGCTTACAACCACAGAAAAATCCACACCGGTTCTTGCAAGCAGTTCCTTTCTTCGTGGGGACCCCGAAGCTAAAACAATTTTCTCCATAATCTCTCCTTTTCTGTCTTAACAGTATAACCCTCCATTTATATGGGTGCAACGATTTTTTTCTTTTCTTTTTGCGTAAAAAGTATTACAATATAGACAACTCCATTAAGCTTTGTTTAGACAGATGGAAAATACCGAAAGGAGCAGACAATATGGCTAAGATTAACAAATATTGGGGAATGGTTGCACTCGGAGCAGCAACAGCAGCAGTAGCCGGTGCCGTAGCAGCAGCTTTTGCCAAAAGACATGCTTTGGAAGAGGCAGCTGACCTTGAAGATGATTTTGAAGATGAGCAGGAAGATGACGAGCAGCCTGAAGCAAAGGATGTCCACGAAGATTTCGTAACCTGGGAAGCTACTTCCGAAGATGAAAAAGATGATGAAACCGAAGGCTCTGAGGAGCCTGATTCACAAGAAAGTTCAGAGGATACAGAAGAGGATTCTGCTGAAAATGCAGAAGAGCAGGATAATGCTATAGCCGATGCTCTTGAAAAAGCAGCGAAAGATGAAGATAAATTCGAGGAAGAACTTGCTGAAGCTGAGAAAGAGCAGGACGAAGAAGAAGCTTCTATCCACATTGATTAATTGCAGGTAAATTCATAATTATTCCACATTTTACAAATAGTGACAATCAGGCTTGCCACTTTCGTTGACAGTATTTAGATTTCACTTTGCAAGAAGAAGTTCCAACAGAATTTTCTATTGTAAAACCCCCCACGGCAATTTGAATATAATTTTCCGTGGGGGTTTCTTTTACGCTTTTGGAAGTTTAAATGAACTCTTAAGAGAAACAATACGGTTAAATACCGGTGCCCCTTCTTTAGAATCATGAATGTCTGCACAATAAAAGCCATTTCTTACAAACTGGTAACTATCCAGTCCTTTGGCTTTCAGAAGCTCTGGTTCAACATAAGCAGACATCTCTATAAGAGAATTCGGGTTCAGATTCAGTTCTCCTGTCTCTTTATCATAAACACCCTTTTCCTCATCTACGATATTCTCATAAAGACGTACCGGAACCTTACCTGCATTTGACGCTTCAACCCAGTGAATGGTTCCTTTTACTTTACGTCCGTCAGGTGCATTTCCGCCCTTTGTTTCCGGATCATAAGTACAATGTACAGCAGTAACTGTTCCATCATCCAATGCCTCGAAACCTGTGCATGTAACAAAATATGCATTCATAAGACGAACTTCCGTACCAAGGAAAAGTCGTTTGTATTTCTTTGGAGGATCGATCATAAAGTCTTCTCTTTCAATATAAAGTTCCTTTCCAAATGGAACCTTTCTGCTACCAAGGGCTTCATTTTCCATATTGTTCGGAGCATCCAGATATTCCACCTGTCCTTCCGGATAATTGTCAATGATCAGTTTGATCGGATCAAGGACTGCCATATAGCGAGGAGCCTTTAATTTCAGATCCTCACGGATACAGTACTCGAGCATTGCATAGTCTACTGAACTGTCAGCTTTGGATACACCACAAAGTTCCACAAACTTCTGAATAGATTCAGGTGTGTAACCACGGCGACGTAAACCGGAAATAGATACCAGTCTTGGATCATCCCATCCGTCAACAATTCCATTCTCTACCAGCTTCTTAATATAACGCTTACCTGTTACTACATTCGTCAGATACAGCTTTGCAAACTCAATCTGCTTCGGAGGATGTGGATATTCCAGTTCTCTTACAACCCAGTCATATAATGGTCTGTGATCTTCAAATTCCAGAGTACAAATGGAATGTGTAATTCCCTCAATTGCATCCTCAATAGGATGAGCAAAATCATACATCGGGTAAATACACCAGGTATCTCCTGTTCTGTGATGGCTTACATGAGCTACACGATAGATAACCGGATCTCGCATGTTCATGTTTGGAGAAGCCATGTCAATCTTTGCTCTCAGAACTTTCTCACCATCAGCATATTTGCCTTCTTTCATCTCTTCAAAAAGCTGAAGATTCTCTTCTACAGTTCTGTTGCGATACGGACTCTCTTTGCCAGGCTCCTTTAAAGTTCCACGATATTCTCTGATCTGGTCCGCAGTTAAATCGCAGACATATGCCTTACCCTTTTTAATCAATTTTACTGCAGCTTCATACATCTGTCCGAAATAATCGGAAGCGAAGAACAGTCTGTCCTCCCAGTCAGCTCCCAGCCATTTGATATCGGCTTTAATGGACTCAACAAACTCAGATTTCTCCTTAGTCGGATTGGTATCATCAAAACGCATGTTGAATTTACCATTGTACTCTTTCGCCAGTCCAGCATTTAAAAGAATGGATTTGGCATGTCCTATATGAAGATAACCGTTTGGCTCTGGCGGAAAACGTGTATGAACGGTGTCATAAACTCCTTCTGCCAGGTCTTTATCAATGATATTCTCAATAAAATTTTTGGAAACCTTTTCGTTCTCCATGGTTCTCCCTCCTGATATCAACTCTTTTATAGCATAAATTCCAATATCTGTCAGAGCATGTTAAAAAATTTTCTTCAATATGTGTATCGGGAATAATTTCTCAAACATATTCTGTTCTTTGATGATTTATCTTATCATAAATAGGTGCATTTTAAAAGTTTTTCTTACAAAAATATTGATTTTTATCCCTATCTATGAGAATATATTAATTTATGCCACAAAAAAATCCCTGATATATAATCAGGGATTAAAAAGAGCTGATGACGGGAATCGAACCCGTGACCTCCGCCTTACCAAGGCGACGCTCTACCGACTGAGCCACATCAGCACTCTCATGTCCGGCATTTCTGCCGCTCACAGTTGATTATATTACCAGAAGGTTATCTTATTGTCAACACCTATTTTCAAATTTTTTCAAAAAATATAAAATAATTAAAATTCTTTGCTGCAGCACCTGCCGCTGCAACCTGGCAGGTACTGCTATACTGCATTTTTCATTTTTCAGGAATAACAATATTCCGCACATAATCTGTATCTGTCAGTAAGCCATCTCCGCTTTTCTTGTTTGTAAAGGAAGCGGTCCCATTCTGATTTCCAGACAGATCAAACTGAACAGTATTTCCCTGTACAGTTCCATTTACTACCTGGTCAATTTTCTCCAGTTTATACCGCATAACTTTACTCTCTTGAACCTGGTATTTCCCTGCCGGAAGTGCGAATACAGCCCTTTTGCTTACATCTGCCCGGGTGTCTGTGTTTTCTTTTGTAAATTCCACAGTTTTAGAGTAAATACGTTCTTCTCCATCCAGATCTGTTCCTTTCACCGTGAATGTAAAGGCCGGATTTCCCTGTCCCCAGACAATTTCATCTCCATGAAGAATTTTGTTTATTGTAAGAGTCACCATCTTCACATCTGTCATCTGGAACTTCTGAACTCCAGATGTACTTTTTACCGTACAAATCACCGGTTTTCCTTTTTTGTAACCGGAAGGAGCTGTTATTTCTGTAAGTACATATTCTCCGGCTGGCAGTTTATTAATCCTATGAGCAGTTTTCCCGGACGTCCAGGTGTCGATCACTTTTCCGCTTTTATCCGTCAACTGCATAACAGCTCCTGCAACAGCTTCACCTGTCACCTTATCCGTCTTTAAAAATTCCGCTTTTATATAACGGTTTTCAATTACCATTGTATAACCTTGCTCATTCTTTACCAATCCATTTACATCCACAGTAAATTTATGAACTGTGTTATCCAAAACATATCCGGCAGGTACTGCTGTCTCCTGTATACAATATGTGGCAGGTGACAGCCCTTCCAATTTTATTAATCCGTTTTTGTTTGTTGTGTATGTTGTTCCCGCCGAATCTGCATTTGCACTGCTTTCCCATAAACGGAATTTTACGCCTTCAATAGGAGGACGATTTCCTCCTGCTTCTTCCGTTTCTGTTACTTTTTTGATGTACAGATGCATTTTCTGATTTCTGACAAGGATCGCTTTTTCAGGCTCTGTTTTGCTTAAATTCGCCTCAAATACCTGCCGGCTGATTGCATATCCCTCCGGTGGTCTTACCTCACTTACCTTATATTTTCCAAGATAAATATCTTTTGAAATGGCTGTTCCATTTCTATCCGTTACTATAGTATCTGCTACAGTCCCAGCTCTCAGCAAAATATTTCCAGAAGCAGAACGGATGTCCTCCAAAGCTGTGATCTGAAATTTTCCATTCTGCAGTGCCTTTCCTGTCTCATCCACTTTTCTTATAGTAATATGACCTTTTGGAACTTTTTCCTTTACAATCACCCTGGTCTTTTCTGTATTTTTTGATGTGGAAGAAGGTTCTCCTCCAATCCAGTTAAAAGTACTTGTAGCAATATTGTATATATGGGCTTCCAGTACATCCGGATCTTGATTTGCTACATAGTACTGCTGTAAGTCACTGTTACTCTTCAATCCAACAGTAAGTAAAAGACGCACGGATTTTCCATAACAGCGCCCTGGCAATTCTGCCACTGAAAACAAGGTAATCGAATTTCCAGCAACATTCAGACTCCAATCTCCGCGTACACTGTCAGAAGCGCCAAATGAAGCTTCTACTGTCTGATCAAGATATATCTGAACCCCTTTCAGTTCAAAACAGTCTGCCAAAGTATCCTGGATTTTAAATTTGGAAATTTTCCATTCTCTTTTATTGGAAGGAATTTCCTGAACAATTTCAAACACACTTTCAAAATCTCTGCCATTATACTCTGCAGTAACTATTCTCTGATTTTCCCTTAGAATCCATTTTTGAGGATTCTTTGGTTCGGTTCTGTTTACGCTTGCCCTATCTGCAACATTGTTCGAGGTAATTGTTACAGCCTGCGAGTCTCCTTTATGCTGTGTCGTAACAGTAAAATGATTGCTGGTCACATAAGAAGCTACAGTTCCGTTATAAGTACAGGAAATCTCTCCTGGTACCATTCTGGCGTTAAAAATCACATCATAGGATTTCCCATAAAATCCTCTGTCACCAAGAGCAGCTTCTGTTGCCTTTAAGGTAATGTTCTTTCCATTTACAGATATCTGGAACCGTCCATCCACTCTGTTCTGCCCGTTTTCATAAACCTCCGCTGTTGCAGCTGTCAATTCTGCTCCCGCCGGCAATGTATCTGCAATTTCCATTCTGGTCATATACCCGCCAAATTCATTATCCGGCACATTTATATTCAGTTTATATTTATACTCACTGTCCGGACCTGGAAGAAGAAGGTCTTCTCTCCATACCCCATCCTGCAAATTGGCAGTATACTTCTTTACAGAGGCATTCACTACTTTGTTTTTATATCTTGTACAATCTGTAGTCACTTCATCTGACCAGGAAGTTCCTGCGAGCCCATTTATATGCTGACAGGTAATCGAAGCCTTATTTTTTACCTCATAACGGTAACTGTCACCACTGTAAACCGGTGTTATTTCAGTAGGATCCATTCTCACTTTTATCTGAAACTCATATGTTTTTCCATAAAAGTCCGCCTGTGACAATGCTGCCTGTGTAGCCTGAAAATTTATCACATCCCCATCTGTAGAAATACTAAACCATGAGGTTACATCATTCTCTGAAGGCAGCATCTTTACAGCTGCGTAACCAGCGAAATCGACTCCTGCCGGCAGGGTATCACTGACTTCGCAAGAGCTGTAATAATACGCTGAATGCTCTTCCGGGATATCTGTCTGCAAGGTATAATAAAATTCCGAGGTACTGTCAGACAAGGTGTTTGACGTTCCCTGGGAAGCCAGTGTATTTCCAGTCTTTTTTACAAGGCCAGGATACTCTACCGGACCATAGCCTTTCGCATCCCAGTTAAGTCCGGCAGACGTTTTACAGGTTCCAGTCTGTACATCAGCAAATACACTTTTGATCCTGCTTGCTGTTTCAATAGAATAAGCTCCGCAACCAGGCCGCAGAATTGCCAGATAGAAGCCGGATGAATTGTCCAGCTCATAGACAACTGTATTTTGCGGAATCTCTCCGTCAACGGCAGGTGCCGGTGCGGTAAGAACTTCAAAGTTTTTGGAAAATAAAGTTTTCTTCACTACATTTACTACAGAATCAGTTGTCGCATACCGGTGTCCTATAGAACCATTCTGAAGATTGATTCCAAATCTCTGGTACAAATCAATATCCAGCCATCGAAAACGATAGTTGCCTGCAACCGGAATATCTGTACCGCTTTTTACAATATCAATTTTGATTTCCTGTGCAGAGAGCTCATCCTTAAAGCTGATCCACAATTCATTTGAATTGCTGACACCAAACATAGGATAAATTCCCGTTATTTTATTTCCCTTGTAATCGTAGGTATAATCCTGATAATTATTACAGGTAAGAAGAAGGTCTACCTTCGTATTTGCTTCTTTATTGTATCCTACATGTGTAACACGAAAACCAAATTTTCCTTTTGCATTGTTATTAAGTGGAACAAAATACGGTCCCTCTACCATTGCTCCCTGCTTCATTCCTGAAATAACGTCATTTCCTGCATTGTTCCATGAATAAACCTGGGTATCCGCATTCCAGCCAAGTCTTGTATATTTGCTGCTGAAAAGCGTACTTCCATTTGCAACAGCGGTAAAACCGCCCTTTCCTTCTCTTACAGGAGTTCCTTCCTGTGCATAATTTTCCGGAGCAACATATGCATCAATCAAGTCATCTGTGCTGCCATCTTCAAGCACTTCCAGACCATCTTGAAAAAACATGGAATCCTCTCCTGAAGTTTCTATTTCCTCCAAAGAAGACAAAAATTCTCCATCCTCATTTGCAATCAGTCCACTCTGAAAAAATTTCTCCTCTTCTGAAACATTCCTGTCGGCTTCTGTACTGTCTGTTTCTGTACTATCTGTTTCTGCCCCATCCATTTCATCATAAGCAGGATTTTCTTCACATTCAGCTTCTTCAGGCGCTGTATTGTCTTGCATTACTTTCTGCGCTTCCGTTTCAGTTGACACCATCTCATCTTCCTGCGCCCTTACTGCCCAGCCAGGATAGGAGAACGCTACAGGCACAGCCAGAGCCGCGGCCAATATAGTTTTTTTCAGATTTCTTTTTCTCATTCCCTCGCCTCCTTCTGGTCAATATCAGCCTGTTTCAAATATTCCTGATAGATTTCTTTCATGGTTTTGCTTCCATCCTGTTCCTGAATAACGCTGGCAATCACAGGTACATCATAGCTTACGCTTGCATCCAGTTCCCCCTCTAAATAGGAAACAGCAGCTATTTTTCGAAATAGCGGTGTAGTGGATTCTCCTGGGTTCAAAACACTTTTATAGCCGTAAATATATTTTTTGTTTCCCGAGGTTTTCTCCTGATAAAGAAGAGCCCACTTCGTCTCGTCTGCCTGAAATGTAAACAATTCTCTGTTTTCTCTTATTGTTTTTCTGCCTGTACTGCCATCCAGAACAGCTATACTTCTCATAGGAACATTTACCTCCAGAAAAACATTTGCACTGTTTTCCCCTATATTTTTCACAACCGGATCTTTCTCCAGGCTCTGACCGGGATAAACTTTTGACGCTTTTTGCGTATCCCAGTGGGCTTCTGTAAGCTGCGCCTTTACAGATCCTGCCGTAAAAACATTCTTTACTTCGCCAGCGGATTTGCTTAAATACGCAGCTGTTCCCCCGGCAAAAGACATAGTTCCGACAAGCAGCCCCATAACTGCCAAAAAGCTTCTTTTTTTCCTCAACTTATCTCACTCTCCTTTTTGTCTGCCCTTCAAAAATTTCTGTTGCCAGATAAATTGCAAACAGGAAAAAGACTGCCGCAATTTTACCCGTTCTGCTTCCTGTAAAGTTCAGCACATATCCGGCAAAAGGGATGCAAAATACAACCGTGCCCTGCAGATTTTCCCACTTTACCGGTTTTGTATCCTGATATTGATTGGAATCCCCTTTTGTTACAAAAAAATGCTTTTCCTTATTGTTTTCAGCTACCCGGTGTGTAATCATTGTTCTCCCTTGTTCCGTGGTAAATGTAATGATCTCCCCTTTTTCTACTTTTTCCGGCTCCTTTTCCTTCACATATATGGCGCTTCCAACTGGCAAATCAGGGCTCATGCTTCCAGACATTACGCTGTAACATTTCATGCCATATATCTGGGGAAACGAAAATCCGACTAACAAAATGGCAAAAATCACCCATATGATTTTCAACAGACCTTTTCCCCAGATTTTTAATCTCATCTGTCTTTTTCCTTTCTGTACAGTTTTCTTGCAGTTACTGCAAGAAACACCGCAGCTGCAAATAGCGCAAACCATCTTGCCAGCAGATTTGTGTTATCTCCGGTTTTAGGGCTTGCAGACGCAGTTGCATACACTTTTTCTCCTGCTGCTCCATTTAAGCTTTCCCCTCCACCATTGTATCCACTTCCACCACTGTTTCCGTTTTCGCCATACTTTCCATTTCCGCTTTTATTTCCACTTCCGCCGTTATTTCCGTCATCTCCATTGTTCTCATCGTCATTGTGCCCCCGGTCACCATTTCCATTTTGACCGGAAGATGAATCCGAAGAGGCCTGACTCGCAGAAAATACCCATTTCACTTTTCCCAACAGTTCCTGATATTCATTATCCATCTCTTCACTTAAAGACAATTTTACAATCAGATTTTTTCCTGCTCCTGGTTTAAACTCACCAAGGGAAATGTCTTTTTTCATGCTCCAGCCTTTTTTCGTCAGATTTCCATCTACAGTTCCATGATAAAGAACTTTATTGTTCTCCAGAATTTCAATCTTTGCATAACTGGTAAGAAGCTTCCGTATCAGCTCCAGATTCTTTTTGCTGTACTTGTTCTGTTTGGCAGCTTCCGCCCGAAGGCTCATCTTAATGTTTAAATCCGAGTTATTAGCAAGCCTTATTGTCTGGCTTCTTGTACATCCAGGCTGCAGGTTCTTAAAATTTGCAAACAGATCTGTTTTCTCGCCGCCAATGATCAGCTTATGATTTTTGTCAAAAATCACACTGGTAACAACTTCGCAAGTACATGGCTGATAGGTAATTCCAAGATCCTTCTCATTTTTTCCCCATATTGCTTTCATTTCGCCGCTCTCTGCCTGTATACTCTCCAGATTTACAATAATTCTTGCCTCTTTGTTCTTATAACGGTTGTCTGCTTTTTCAGAGAGATAGTAGCTGTCCATCAGAGGCTTTTTCGTGGTTTTTCCTGCCGGCAATACATCCTTATAGTACCAGTAGCCGTCCTCACACAGCTTCCAGAGATCGGTGTTGTAATGAATTTCGATCATCTCAGGATCCAGTTCCCGATTTTCCAGAAACTGACCGGTTTCACTGATACTCCCAAACACTCTTCCAATTTTTATCCGGACAAAGGAATCCACAGTTCCTTCATTTTTTATATTTACCTCTTTCACCACTTTCTGTCCCGGATCTACATGATCTGGCCTTACATAATTTTCCTGTATGGAATTTTTGTAAGAGGACATGGACAGCAGATTTACTGCATATTCAGATACATTCCAGGCAGCCAGCGCAGTACCGCATGCAAGCAGCAGTACTGCCACCACAGTTATGCAGATACTTGTGCACTTATGCTTCTTCATGGTATCTCTTCCTTTCTGATCAGTTCTCACTGCCGCGGTTTATTTCCTGCAAGGTTCCTCCTTTAATTTCTTCATCCAACATGCGGTAAGCTTCTGACTGGGTAGCAAATCCTTTGCTCTGAATTGCCTGTGCTGTTACTTTCAGCTGATAATTTCCAACTTTCTGCATCTGTGTCTGGTTCCAGTCTGTAGGAATCGCAATATTGGTAAACAGGGTAGACTCCTCTCCAATATTTAAAATTCCATCCCCTTTTGCTCCCATATAATTGAAAACAAGTTTTGAAGCAGTGGAGCGTGCCGTGTCCTTTGTCCACAATGGATTTACCATTGGATAGGCTGCCAGCTGTGCAAGGTTGTAGCCAGGAATCCTATCCTGAATCAGTCCGGTAGCCTTACCTTCTTTTTTGTCATATCCACCGGTAAAAGTCTTATCAAAATAAATGGTTTTATAAATCAGATTCAACGCCTGATCGTCTGTGATCGGTGTCCCCTGACTATTCAGAATGTCCACACTCATTCTCACATAACAGGGCTCGTCCCCGTTTTTGTCGGAGGTGATGTTCTTTACAGTTGGATTTTTGTATACCGTGTATCCCGGATACATATTCTTTCCATCGTTTTCATTTGGATCCCAGTCCGGTTCTTTCAGACCAATATCAAGGTCCCCTGTGGTAAAAACATTGGTCTGCACAGAATTTTCCGTGAAATAAGCCATTGTGTTTCCAATTCCAAATAACATAGCACATGAAAGTACTCCCGCAAATAATACATTTCTTTTTCCTCTGCTCATTTTCATATTTTCTCTTCCTTTCTCTCATTAAAAATGAAACAATCCTGCTTCATACGCACTTTTTGGATTGTTAAGACCAAAATATTCTTCTCCTGTCATCTGCTGAAGAATCTGTCCGGAAATCTTAATTTCCACCCCGCCCATTTCCTGAATCCAGGTCTGCCTGCGGTTATTTACCTTTTTATCCACCCAGACCTTTGTAAATAGAGGAACAGTTGTTTCTCCTGTACCATTCAGGTTCCTTTTCAAAACTTTCGAGTAGTAAAAATACTGTACAGGGTCTGTCTTTTTCTGCTCAGCAAATCGCACCCATTCTCCTTTAGCGGCATCATCACTGTTATAATCAATGGTATAAACTTGGACTACTTTTTCCATATCCTGAGCGCTTAAGACTTTTCCTCTTTTGCTCTTATCCGGGCAATTCTGACTGTAAACGAACTCACATTTCAATGCTGCAAGCTCATTCATATTCAGTTCTGATGTATTGGTTATCTGAGGATCTTTTGCAACAGAAGAACCTGGAACAGTAAGTAATCCTTTCTGTGGATTCCATGACGGCTCTGTAAGAACTGCATCCAGGCCTTTTTCCCCGGCAAATGTCAGCCTGTTTGCAACTTGTCCTGTGTCACCAAGATAAGCAAGTGTGCCGCCAGTTCCCACAGCCAGACATAACCCGGTTCCAAAGATCAGTGCTGCCTTTTTCATTTTTTTCATGTGCACCTCCTTACAGTCTTGCAAAGGCTTCTTCCGGAGAAGAAAATCCTTCGCTCTGAACCGACTCTTCATACACAAGAATATCAAATGGAACTAAATCTTCTTTTTTTACTATGTTTTTTATAACAATATTATCAAAAACCGTATCTGTTCGCTGTCCTGGCTGAAGCTGTTTCTGATAATAATAGTATCCGTCTTCTCCTGTTTTCCAACTGTCTTTTATCTTAAGAGGCTCACACTGCGCCTGTGCATCCAGATTGCTGAATACTACCCTGACCCGGACATATACCGGAATCACAGAATCATTTACAATACATGGCTTTTTCTTTATGACCGATCCTGGTCCAGGATCGGCCGGAGGATCAAACTCTTCTTCAATGTGTGTCTTATTCTCCACTATCTTTATCCTGTTAACAGTTTCCTGGCGGTCAATTAAATAGGCATACACCATAGAACCTACTGCTCCCGCCAAAAGGCAGAACGCTAGTACAAACAGCATCCATTTCTTTCTCATGGATCAATCACGGCAGGAACCGTTCCTGCTTACTCCTTTCCTCCTGGAATTTCTGTTATTTTGCAGACCTGCTGCAAAACAGCTACTGCTCAAAAAGACCAGTAACCATAAAATCAGCACATGGGTACCACCTCCTTTACAAAGAACCAGAACGGTCATATCTGTCATTAGGGATTTTTTCGAAAATTAAATAGTAAAAAGAATAAAAGATTTGATTTATAAATACATCTGAGATCAGTGAAATAAATAGAAACTATAATTATTAATATTTTAACAATTTCTAAGATACAATAATTAATTAAATGGATTTTAATAACTGAATTAACAAATTTGAATTAAAGATTAAATTGACGCGTCTTCTGTGACGCATTGATTAATTGATATGATAACATGTTTTTTGAAAAAGTCAATACAGGAAATAGAATTTTTCTATTTCCTGTACCAGCTCCTGGACTAGAAAAGGCTCTAGCTTATTACCTCGCGGATTTTGGAGCGAATTCTCTGCAGAGCATTATCAACAGATTTTGGAGATTTATTCAGGATTCCTCCAATTTCAACATATCCTTTTCCCTTCAGATACAAATCCAGCACTTTATTTTCCATAGGACTTAAATAATCTGAAATTCTTTTCCGAAGATCCTCTGTAGTCTCCTGATCAATAATGATAGATTCCGGATTCTCCACGCTCAGTTCCCAGATTGGACTGCTTTCATCCTCCTGATTCAACGATACATAGGAATTCAGAGGCTGGTGCTTCTGGCGGTTAGAATTCTGAATGGCACTGTATATCTGCCTGTCAATACACACTCTGGCAAAAGTTGCAAAAGATGCCTCCTTATCTGTCTGAAAATCCCGGACTGCTTTAAACAAACCGATCATTCCTTCCTGAATCAGGTCATCTGTATCTCCTCCGATGAGGAACATGGCCCGGGCTTTCTGACGCACCAGCCCCTTATATTTCTCCATCAGATAATCTTCTATGGCTGTCTCTCCAGCCCGCAGACGGGCAATCAGTTCTTCATCACTTACACCATCGAACTTTCCCATATTTCCTCCGGATTTTATTTCATTCTCTGGCGAACCACCTCATAGGCAAGGATTCCTGCTGCAACAGACGCATTCAGAGAATCAATATCTCCCTTCATAGGAATAGCTGCCACAAAGTCACATTTTTCCTTTACAAGACGGCTCACGCCCTCTCCCTCATTTCCGATTACCACACCCATAGGACCGGTAAGATTCAGATTGTACATCAGATCTCCGCCCATATCTGCGCATACGAACCACATACCCTCTTTTTTCAGCTCTTCGATGGTCTGTCCAAGATTAGATACCTTGGCAACTGGTGTGTAGTTCAAAGCCCCTGCAGAAGTTTTTGCAACTGTTGATGTAAGCCCTGCCGCATGTCTTTTCGGAATGATAACACCATGTGCGCCTGCAAGGTTGGCAGTACGGATAATAGCTCCCAGATTATGGGGATCTTCGATATCATCAAGAAGAAAAATGAAAGGTGCTTCTCCTTTTTCCTTTGCTTTATTTAAAATATCCTCAACTGTGGAATATTCATATGCAGCCACCTGCGCGATCACGCCCTGATGGGCGCCTGTCTCGCTTAACTGATCCAGACGCTCTTTCTGTACAAAATTAATGATCGTATCTTTTTTTCTTGCCTCACGGATAATGGTGCGTACTGGTCCATCCTGGCATCTGTCCAGAACAAAAAGCTTGTCCACGCATTTTCCTGAGCGAAATGCCTCTAATACCGCATTTCTTCCTTCAATCTGCTCGCTCATTTGCAGCCTCCTGTCTCTTATTGCCTTTGTAAAATCATTGCTGTTGTTCTTTATAAATTCTCTTCCGGAATTCCTTTTCTCACCAGTTCCACAATTCTGGAATAATCTTCTTTCAGGTACAAATATCCCATCAGTGCCTCAAAGCCTGTAGCCCTGCGGTAATCTGCCATTGTAGCATGCTTGGCCATTGTAGGGGAATGTGCATTTCTGCCTCTTTTATAGACAGCCAGTTCTTCTTCTGTAAGATCAGGTTCCAGAAGCTCCATCATCTTTGACTGCGCTCCTGCCTTTACCAGGCTGCTGGCCTTTTTATGAAGCTGATTCACCGGACAGTTGCCTTTTTTAACAAGGATTGTCCGGATCACCAGTTCATAAACACCATCTCCAATATAAGCCAGTGTCAGCGGGGAATAGGTTCGCAGATCCCTGTCTTTCAGTTCAAACAGTTCTTTTAATTCACTTAAGCCCGTTTCCATTTTACTCCTTCACGTGTATCTTTAAGAATGATTCCCTTTGCAAGGAGTTCATCACGAATCTCATCTGCTCTTGCAAAATTCTTTGCCTTTCTTGCCTCCTGGCGCTCTGCAATCAGATCTTCGATTTCTTTATCCAGAATTTCTTCTTTCTTCACAGCAGCAAGTCCAAGCACATCACAAAGCTTCACAAGAATTTCAAGAATTCCTTCTGCAAAAGCGGCGCTGCTTTCTTCTGTTACATTTGTATTGGCAAATTTGACCAGTTCAAATACAGCTGCAAGCGCATCAGCTGTGTTGAAATCGTCTTCCATTGCTTCTTCAAATTTCTTTACATATCCTTCTGCCTCTGCAAGAAGTTTCTTCTCAGCCTCAGTAAGTTCAACAGCAGATGCCTTCTCCTTACGGTCTTTCAGGCGTCCTGCTGCCTCTGTAATTCTCTCAAGGGCATTCTTGGAAGACTCCATAAGATCAGCACTAAAGTTCAGCGGACTTCTGTAGTGTGCATTCAGCATGAAGAAACGAAGCACCTGCAGGTCATACTGCTCGCTGATCTCACGCACAGTACGGAAGTTTCCAAGGGACTTGGACATTTTACGGTTATCAATATTCAGGAATGCATTGTGCATCCAGTATCTTGCAAATTCTTTGCCGTTGGCAGCTTCACTCTGTGCGATCTCATTCTCATGATGTGGGAACACAAGATCTTCTCCACCAGCATGAATATCGATCTGTTCGCCAAGATATTTTCTTGACATGACAGAACACTCAATATGCCATCCCGGACGTCCGTCTGACCATGGTGATTTCCAGAAAGGCTCCCCTTCTTTTTTCGGTTTCCAGAGTACGAAATCCAGCGGATCTTCTTTCTGGTCCTCTCCTGATACCTGAAGTGCACGGAATCCAGATTGCAGGTCATCCAGGTTTTTGTGGGAAAGCTTTCCATATTCTTTAAATTTCTTTACACGGAAATATACAGTTCCGTCTGCCACTGCATAAGCATATCCTTTATCCACAAGAGTCTGGATCATGCTGATCATGCCGTCAATTTCCTGAGTTGCCTGAGGATGTGTAGTAGCAGGCTTCACGTTCATTCCTGCCATATCCTTTTTGCACTCTTCAATATATCTCTGGGAAATTTCTTCTGCGGAAACTCCCTCTTCGATTGCTTTCTTGATAATTTTGTCATCTACGTCTGTAAAGTTGGATACATAGTTTACTTCGTATCCTTTATATTCCAGATAACGGCGGACTGTATCAAAAATGATCATTGGACGTGCATTACCAATATGGATCAGGTTGTATACAGTAGGTCCGCAGACATACATTTTTACCTTTCCCTCTTCAAGGGGTACAAATTCCTCTTTCTGACGGGTCAGCGTATTAAAAATCTTCATTTTATTTCTCCCTCCGGTCAATTTCTCTAAATGTTATTTCGCAGCTGCCAATTCCAGACTTCTGCAGCATTTTGTGCTTGTGCGCACAACAACATTATTTCTTGTATAAAAGGCAGACTGCCTGGGAAGCAATTCCCTCTTCTCTTCCGGTAAAACCCAGCTTTTCCTCTGTGGTAGCCTTGATATTCAGACAGTCAGGCTCCATATGCAGCGCTTTCGCAATGTTTTCCTTCATCTGTGGAATATGAGGTGCCATCTTCGGCTTCTGGGCAATGATCACAGCGTCAATATTTCCTACACCATATCCTTTTTTTTCCAGAAGAGAGGCTACATGTTCCAACAGCTTTACGCTGGAAATCCCCTCGTATGCCGGATCTGTATCCGGAAAATGCTGTCCAATGTCTCCAAGAGCTGCAGCTCCCAAAAGAGCATCCATAATCGCATGAATCAGTACATCTGCATCTGAATGTCCCAGCAGGCCTTTCTCCCACGGTATCTTCACACCGCCAAGAATCAGATTCCGGTTCTCTGTCAGTCTGTGTACATCATATCCCATTCCCACTTTCATAAGATTATCCACATTTCGTCCCTGCCTTTCTTCTTGAAAGGGATTTTCCTGCATAGCAAAAAATCCCCATGCTATCGTTCGCTATTATACATGATTTCCAATTAAAAAGCAATCCGTCAACAGTTTAATATGCCAGGGATTTCTGTCTGACATTCCAGACTGCGTTGCAACAGAATTCTGCACAATTTTTATTTATGACAAAGGCCTCCCGGGTGAACCCCAGAAGGCCTGACAATATGTATTCTAAATATTTGCATATCTTTAAATACAAAAACATTTGACACATTTTCCTGTGGACAGTACTATTAAACTTCTGCGATTACCTCAACTTCGCAAAGAACATTCTTCGGAAGAGTTTTCACAGCAACACAGGAACGTGCTGGTTTGTTTACAAAGTATTTCGCATATACTTCATTAAACTTGGCAAAATCTCCCATATCAGCAAGGAAGCATGTTGTCTTAACTGCCTTCTCAAAGCTACTTCCTGCTTCTTTCAGTACTTCGCCAAGATTCTTCATAACCTGCTCTGCCTGAGTCTCAATGGTATCTCCGTTGATCTCGCCTGTTGCAGGATTTACCGGAATCTGTCCAGATGTGAATAATACTCCATTTAAGATCATTGCCTGGGAGTATGGTCCGATTGCTGCTGGTGCCTTCTCTGTATAAACTACTTTCATGGTGTAAATCTCCTTTCAATTTTTCTTTTATTGTCTTCATGCTATCGCAAAATTTTATTAGTGTCAAGCAATTTTTTTGTACGAATCTGGAAAGTAATTTTTTTGTACAAGTCTGGAACGGATTCTGCCTTGCAGGATTTTCCTATTACATAAATAATGTTTGCTGCACAGTCTTAGGGCGTGTTTAAAAAATCATTCCCGCAATCTGCACGCCCCACTTTGCGGGAGATTTCACCCGAATTCGGTTGCCGTAGCCCGCTACGGCGCCCTCATCCGGGCGAAATCTCCCACAAATTGTGACGCACATCTTGCAGAAAGCCTTTTTCAAACATGCTCTAATTCAAATAATAATAAACCATCGCAGAAATCCTTTGAATATTGGAAACAGCATCTGCTTCCTTTCCTGCATTCTCAGACATTACGCATAGAATATAATCCGTTCTGGCTCCATAGACAATTCCAATATCGTGCTGGCTTTTATCATTTTCACCAGTTTTATTCGCTACCTGAACAGATTCCTTGAGCCCGCCAGGAATCTTTGTTCTGGTATCCTGATTCAGAAGCAAAGACAGCATCTGGTCAGAATCCTCCGGACTTACACATTCTCTTCGGTAAATCTTCTCCAGCAGAGTGCCACAATCCTCCACAGAGGTCATATTACTGCTGCCAAGCCCTTCCGGATCTGTATTCGAAGGCGCAAGCGTATGAAGCACAGCTGTCTCTTTATAGCCCTGTTCCCTAAGATACCTGTTAATTACACGTGCACCTGCATTGAATTGATTGGAAGCAGTCTGAAGCCTTACCATTTCATTAAAAGACTCATTGTCACTGTAGGTTACCATATTCTCCATAAGCCGAAACAGCTTGTCTGTCACAGTCTGACTAGCTGGATCTGCTTTCAGAAGTATCCCCTCAGCTATCCTGATTTTTTCCATATTTTCATAACTTGCAGCCATTGTAAATGCTTTTATCAGACTTGCAGAAGATATGGCTTTATCATTGATGGAGAACTTCTCTCCGCTCTTCAGATCTTTCACATAGACGCTCCAGTCCCCTTCCAAATTTTCCGTAAATTCCTTCACAGCTTTCTTCAGATTTTTGATCCCCGGATCCGTCAATTCCTTGATACTGCCATCTTTTTGGATTGTCAAGCCCTCTGGTGTAGTACCAGCTTCTTCCACTAATACGCCGCTTGATTCATCAAAATAATAATACCCGGAAAATCTCTTTTCTCCCACATTCATTTCCTGGATATAATAAATGCCACCTTCCTGACACACTCTTCCATTTCTGTCAACGTAATACCCGCCATCTAGTTTTATCTGTCCAATCTCTTCTTTTAGAATACAAACTCTTCCGGTACCGGAAAGCCTTCCAAGGTTATTTACCACATAAATCCCCGAAGTCCATCCTGCTTCCACAGTTCCATCTTCTGCTTTCGGGAGTGCTTCCTGTGAAATGGCTGTAAGATGTGCTTCAGAAGCTTTAAATTTTCCTGTCTCGTCGTGATAATAATATCCATTAAACACTGTTCCATCTACAACAAAATGGTCAAAATAATGTATAGCCTGAACGCAGTCTCCTGAACCATCTTCATTCAGACAGTAAAAGCCGTCACTTTTCAACATATATTTGCCATCACTGTTGGGAATAGGAAGTATCTTAGCTTCCTCTGTAACAGATGACAGGCTGCCGCCACTTTCTGATTCCGCCAATACAGTCAGAACTTCAGGCTTCCATAACAGGAGCCCGCTGTTGCTGCACCAAAATGCTGCCCCCAAAAGGACTGCCATTCCAGCTGCTTTATACAGCCATCTGGTTTTTTTGCCTTTTTTCATGTTATTCTCCTTTTAATAAGGGCAGTATAACCTGTTTCTGCTTTGTATGCAACCTCTTTGTTTGCCATGATATTTTTACAGACTCTGTAATGAGTTTGAAGAAGGCTTTCTGCAAAATGTACGTCACAATTTGTGAGAGATTTTGTCCGGAATACTCTCCCAAAATTTTTGCAGCTGTGCTTCCACATTTGACAATGTACACGTTTTCCTGTCATTCCACTCCACCGGAAAAAGATTGCTGTATTCTCTCTGTCGGAACCGTTCATCCAAAAGGAGAATAACACCATGATCCTCCCTTGTGCGGATTACTCTTCCAGCAGCCTGCAGAACCTTATTCATGCCAGGATACCTATAGGCGTAATCAAATCCATTTTCCCCATTTTCTGTGTAAAAAGAACGAAGAATTTCCCTCTCATTTCCCAACTGGGGCAATCCGGTTCCCACTAAAATGGCTCCAATCAGTTTTTCTCCCAGCAGATCAATTCCCTCTGAAAAAATACCACCCATAATGCAAAAAGCTACCAGTGATTCCTGATTCTGTTCAAATTCCTGAAGAAACTCTTCTCTTTCCTGTTCCTTCATAGAGCTGTTCTGACAGATACACTTCACCCAGTTTACAGAAAATTCTTCTTCGTAGACTGCATAAACCTCTTCCAACATTTTGTAAGAAGGAAAAAATACCATATAATTTCCCTTGCGCTGCCATACAGTCTTTGCTATATATTCCGCAATTTTATGATATTCCTCATATCCCCTGCGACTATATAAGGAACTTACATCGCCGGCATTTAAAATACAGCGGTTCTTCTGTGAAAACGGTGATTCCACGTAGATTCCATAATCGTCCTGCCTGTTGCTGAGCAATTTCCTGTAGTAGCTCATGGGCAGCAATGTGGCAGAAAAGAATACGGCACTGCGGCCTTTCTTCAGATATTCCCCCAGGTTCACTGCCGGATTTACACAGAACAGTTTCAGGCGAAACAGACCATCTTCTCCATTCTCAGCATAAACTACATAGTTCTCATCTATCAGTTCTGCAATATTCAGGAAATTACGAATATCAAAATAAAACTTCCTTACTTCATCTTCCAGTTCCACATCCTTATGTGCTTCCAGAAAAGCATCAAATTCTCCCTGAACCTTTAAAATCGTCATAGTTATGGAACCCGTGCCTGGGAGAACGAGGTAATTTCCACAGTCCACCTGTAGTTCTTTCAGCTGTTTATCCAGCTTTCCAAGGGAGCGGTAAAGCCGGGGTGCTCTTTCTTTCATAACTTTTCGAACCCGAACAGCATCTTCCCTGCAAATAGAAGCGCTGTACATCTCTCTTCCCCGTTCTGCCAGATTATGAGCTTCATCAATGAGAAAGATATAATCTCCACCTGCACCTTCCCCGAAAAAACGTTTCAAATGAACCGTAGGGTCAAACACATAATTATAATCACAAATTACAGCATCCACCCACACAGACAGATCCAGACACATTTCAAAAGGACATACCTGCCATTTCTCTGCCTGCTCCCGGATAGTCTCCCTGTCATATCTGCTCTTCGTCGTCCACAGCTCATAGACAGCGTCATTGACCCTGTCGAAATGTCCCCTGGCGTAAGGACAATGTACCGGATCACATTTGGTTTCGTCCATAAAACACAGCTTCTCCTTGGCTGTAATGGTCACCACTTTGTATTTCATTCCCTTTTCCCGCAGCACTTCAAAAGCTTCCTGAGCCACTGTTCTGGTAATAGTCTTGGCAGTAAGATAAAAAATCGTCTCCCCTTTCCCTTCGCCAACAGCGCGAACTGCCGGAAATATGGTAGACATGGTTTTTCCTACGCCGGTAGGTGCCTGAATAAAAATCTGACGACTGGCTCCAATTGCATGGTAAACACTGCTCACCATCTTTCTCTGACCTTCTCTGTAGGAAAATGGAAATTCCAGGCTCTGAAGAGAATGATTTCTCTCTTCCTTCCATTTTTTCTGATAACTGAGCCATTTATGATATTCATCCAGAAGTTTCTGGTACCATTCTTTCAGTTCCTCTATGGAGATCACCTCCCGGAACCTTTTCACCACTTCTGTCTCCAGGTTGGCATATGTCATCTGGATTCCAATCTTCGACAAGCCTTCCTGAACACCGTAAATATAGCCATAACACATAGCCTGAGCCTTATGAACCTTCACAGGCTCTTCCATCTGTTCCACATTTCCATATATTCCTTTAATCTCATCGATCCAGACAACTTCATCTTCTGTAAAAATTCCATCTGCACGACCTTCTAACCGAATGTCCAGATCCTCATAGCTGCAATTCATCCGCAAAGCAACCTCTGCTCTGTAGTCTCCGCCCATTTGTTTCTGAAGCTTCCGATGCAGTCTGCTGCCCTTTAACATAGCATCTTTGTCTATAGTACCTCTTCGGTTATCAAGATCACCGCTTTGCAATATAAACTCCACAAGATTTCTTACTGATATTCGTGTTACCGGATTGTCCATTTCCAATTTACCGCCTTTTACTGGTCTGCTGCCTTCCAAACAAAGATACCTTATCTGTAAGCATTATAACACGAATTTTACTTATCGGCCTATCCTTTCACAGAAAACTCCGGCATATTACTCCGAAAATGCAAAGCAAGCATCTGCTTCTGAAGTTTCTCATTCCTCCTTGCTTCAATGGATATGCTATCACAAAATGTCTGCCACAGTTCCTCGTACTCTCCCATATCCCCTACGGCGCTCCCTGGCACCTGTATACGCACTTCTTTTCTCATGACGCACTCCTTCCCTTTTTCATGGCACAACGCCTTCTTCCTCTTCTCATCATAGATTACCCAGTTCTCATTGGGAAAGCGATTGGAAAAATGAAGAGCCATAAGAGACAGGATATCATTCCCCGGCTGGATCTTTGCCAACAGAAACCTTCCGCCAATCTCCCTGAAACGGACAAACCCAAAATAATGGTGATATTCCCGCTTCACACAGAGTGCCAGTTTCGCAACCCTGGATACATATGGATCTGCCAGTGCCTCCATTACACGTTTTTCGCATCTGCCTCCCCAAAAAGCCCGGTGCAGCACATAATAAATGGCAGTTCCCCTGTCTTCATCTGCTGAAGCTGCCGCCAGACAAATCTGTTCGTAAACCTCGCTTCCCAGTCTCATAAGAATCGTCCTCATAACCTTACCAGCCTTACTCTGATCTGTAGCAATCTCCCGATAAGAAGTGAACAATTCCATGCTTACAGGAAAACTGGTCTGAATGCTCACTTTACAGCCGCCTGCACACTCTTTCCATCCATCATAGACAGCAGAAAAAATTCCCTCCATAGAGTCCTCACATACCAGGATTCTTTTCTCTTGATTCATCTAGCTCCCACCTTTCTGTCCACATGATTCTTTGTATTTTCTGTATACAGTCTTCTGCTCCCCATCTCATCTCCAAAGAGGGATAATTGCTGAAATGCAGCTTCATTCCCATGCTTCCGGCAGTTCTCTTCATCCAGAAGATTACGGGTAATATAAGATTCCTCCAACCTGGTATTGTACATCATGCGGCCATTACAAGTGATAAAATATAAGGCACGCTTCAGAACCACACCAATCCTCTTCAAATCTGCAAATTCCAGGGAATGGGTTCTCCTGGCCCCAATGATTCTTCTGGCAGAGGTATAACCGATTCCCGGTACACGAAGAAGTTCATAATAATCTGCCTGGTTGATCTCTACCGGAAAAAACTCCAGATGTGACACTGCCCAGTCTGCCTTGGGATCCAGAAGAAGGTTAAAATCCGGATGCTTCTCTGAAAGCAGTTCTGAAGCCCGAAAACCATAAAACCGCATAAGCCAGTCTGCCTGATAAAGTCGGTGTTCTCGAAGAAGAGGCGGACCTGATAAGGACATGAGCAGATCCTTATCTTCATTTACGGCGACAAAAGCCGAATAAAAAACTCTTTTTAATGCAAAGTTCTTATACAAAGATTCTGCTACTGACACGATCTGATAATCGCTCTCCCCCATAGCTCCAATAATCATCTGGGTACTTTGACCGGCTGGTACAAACTTAGGGGCATGACGGTACAGAACCAATTCCTCCTTATTCTGATCTCGCTGCTGCTGAATCTGCTTCATGGGGCGAAGAATGGTTTGCCTGCTCTTATGCGGTGCCAGTTTCCTAAGCCCGTCTGCAGTAGGAAGTTCCAGGTTCACGCTCATGCGATCTGCCAGATACCCCGCCCTGGCGATCAGTTCAGGAGCAGCACCTGGAATGGCTTTCAAATGAATATATCCCTGAAAATGATATTTATTACGAAGAAGATTTACTGTACAAAGCAGTTCTTCCATAGTCCTGTCTGGACTTTCCTTTACTCCGGAACTTAAAAACAGTCCTTCAATATAGTTCCTCCTATAAAATTCCATAGTCAGACAACACACTTCTTCTGGGGTAAAACTGGTACGCACCACATCATTGGAGGCTCTGTTTATACAGTATTTACAGTCAAATACACATTCATTTGTATAAAGGATCTTCAAAAGACTGATACATCTGCCATCCTGAGCAAAACTATGACAGATTCCGGCAGCAATGCTGTTTCCCATGCCCTTTCCATCTCCCTTTCGATCCACACCACTGGATGTGCAAGCCACATCATATTTCGCGGCATCCGATAAAATCTCCAGCTTCCGCTTCAATGTCATTGATTCCTGAATAATCATCCCGTAACAAAGCTCCTTTTATGTAATCTGTGTTTCGCATTCTTTATTCTTTTTCTTTCTTAATTTCAGAACATTTGTTCTTATTTTAGAACATGTGTTCTATTTTGTCAATATCATAAAACGGAACGAAATTTTTTCTATACAAAAAAAGCCATAAATCAAAGCTTGATTCTAACACTACCTTTGATTTACGGCTCTTATCTCATTTTTTACTATTAAGGATCCCTGATGACAGGCGACCTATCCATTCAATTTCAAATCTGTGTCAGCACAAAAATATCATAAATTGCTTTCACTGCATTTTCAAAATCACGGTTCTCCACGCCAATGATAATATTCAGCTCACTGGAACCCTGGTCAATCATCTTGACATTTACATTTGCATGTGCAAGGGCAGAGAAAATTCTTCCGGCTGTACCGCGGGTGGATTTCATTCCACGTCCTACAACTGCGATCAGAGCAAGGTCAGATTCCATTTCCACAAAATCAGGCTGAACCAGGCGATGGATTCCCGCAATTACCTGCTGCTCCTTTTCTTCAAACTCATCCTGATGAACATATACTGTCATGGTATCGATACCAGATGGAACGTGCTCAAAACTGATTCCCTGATCTTCAAATACCTGAAGCACTCTTCTGCCAAATCCGATTTCACTGTTCATCATGGACTTCTCAATGTTGATAGAACAGAATCCTTTCTTTCCTGCAATACCGGTTATGGTATATTTCGGCTTGCGGCAGGTACTCTCCACAATAAAAGTTCCCTTATCCTCCGGACGGTTGGTGTTGCGGATATTAATCGGAATTCCCTCTTTTCTTACAGGGAAAATAGCATCTTCATGAAGAACAGTAGCTCCCATATAGGAAAGCTCACGAAGTTCACGGTATGTGATGGTCTCAATCACAGCCGGATTCTTTACAATTCTCGGGTCTGTTACAAGGAAACCGGATACATCAGTCCAGTTTTCATACATATCAGCCTTAATTGCCTTGGCAACCAGAGAACCAGTCACATCAGAACCACCTCTGGAAAAAGTGGTCACAGTTCCATCGTCCTTTGCACCATAGAATCCCGGCACAACTGCATTCTCACATTTGGAAAGACGCTTGTTCAGAAGTTTGTCTGTTTTCTCCGAATCCAGATTTCCGTTTTTATCAAAACGGATCACCTCTGCTGCATCCACAAATTCATAACCAAGATAAGCAGCCATCACTTTGCCGTTCAGATATTCTCCACGGGAAGCGGCGTAATCTCTGCCAATCTGTGCTTTAAAATTCTCTTTGATCAACTGGAAATCCTCTTCCATGGAAAGAGCGAGGCCAAGCCCTTTAATAATCTCATAATAACGAGATTTGATTTCTTCTAAAACCTTTTCAAAATCACCGCCATTTGCAGCTGCGTCATAACAGCTGTAAAGAAGATCTGTTACCTTCGTGTCCCCGTCAAATCTCTTACCTGGTGCAGAAGGAACAACAAAACGTCTGCTCTCTTCACTTCTGATAATATCTCCGACCTTTTCAAACTGCTCCGCATTTGCAAGGGAGCTTCCGCCAAACTTTACAACTTTTCTCATAATCCTTATGCTCCTCAAAAACTTTTTCTCCATTTTATGAAAAAATTCGACTTTTTGCAAGGGTTTTTTCGATTTAATTCGTGAAAGTGTTAAATACCTTCAATACCCACAGTTGTTCTCCATCCACTTTAAACTGAATATCCCAGGATCCAAAAGACATTCCGTATTTTCTTTCAGGGTCCTTCTGATACCCAGGTCTTGGATCGTTTGCAAGAACAGCAAGAAGCGCTTCTCTTTTTTCCACTGGAATCTTCTTCAAAAGCTCTTCCGGAAACTCTACTTTCAGCTTATGATCTTGAATCTGGTCGGTAAATCCGCCTGCTGCTTCCGGATGGCTGTCCACGTAAGCCAGATAGGGCTTTATATCATAAATAGGTGTTCCGTCCATAAGATCCGCTCCTGATACATGAAGCACCGGTCCATACTTTTCAGAAAACTCTACGCTCTCCAGCCTTACACTGGAAAGGCCTATGGGATTTGGACGAAAAGGAGACCTTGTAGCAAAAACGCCCATTCTGACATTTCCCCCAAGTCTTGGAGGACGCACTGTAGGAGACCACTCCTTGCGAACAGCCTGTGAAAATTCCCAGATCAGCCAGATATGGGTATACTCTTCCAGCCCTCGAAATGCCTCATGGTTCCGATATTCCGGTTCAAAAATAATATCCGCCTTTAGTTCCTGTATTCTGCCGCTCTGATGGGGAATTCCAAATTTCGTTGGAAAATCACTTCTGATATGAGCAATTACTTTCATTTCCATTGTTTATTATACCTTTATCAATCTTTATGTGTGCTCCTATAAACCCGCAGATATCATCTATAAACAGCGAACCTCTATTCCTCATGTCCGCCGCTTTTTTCTTCCTCCTTGATTTCCCAGTGAAGCAGGAACGTAAGGGCTGCACGAAGAGCAATAATTCCGGCTACAATTCCGATTTCCTTCCACTCACGTACCACTACAGTACGTAGAATCTCACTTCCCATTTTAAATTCCAGTCCCATGGCAAGTCCCCTCGCCAGATAGACACCAGTATCTCCGGCATGTTTCAGCCATTTGATAAATCCGGTAATTCCACTCCAAATAATAATGGCAACTCCAATAAACTCAAAAATTACAATGGCGAAACCAGCAATATTCTCCAGAACCCACTCCATAATTCCAGTTATGGTCGTCATCATAGGTACCTCCTTTTTTCCTGCTGACAGGATACCTTTTCTTACAGAATATATTTTCATTGCTGCACAGCCTGTAAACAGCAACAGTTTCTTATTTTTGCTCCAGCCAGGTCACCACTTCTGTGTGATCTGTAAAACAGAACATTTCCACAGGCTGGATTTCTTTAACTATATAGTTTTTTCTCGTAAGGAAATTAAGGTCTCTTGCAAGTGTTTCCGGGTTACAGGAAATGTAAACAATTTTCTTCGGAGAGAGTTTTATTACGGAATTCAGGAATTTCTCGCTGCTGCCTGAGCGGGGAGGATCCATAAATACCACATCTGCCTTTTCACCGGCTACTGCCATTGCCTCCATAAATTCACCGGCATCACCCTGGCGGAAAGATATGTTTACCACCTTATTCTCTCTTGCATTGATCCTTGCATCCCTGACTGCATCTTTATTCAGTTCCACTCCGACCACTTCTCTTGCCTTACCAGAAGCTACCAGACCGATGGTACCAATTCCACAATATGCATCAATGACTTTTTCTTTCCCTGTCAGCCCTGCAAATTCCACAGCTTTTCCATAAAGAAGTTCGGTCTGCACTGAATTTACCTGATAGAAGGATTTCGGTGAAATACGGAAAGATTTTCCACAAAGGGTATCACGGATAAATCCCTTACCATAAAGTACGATTTCCCGCTCGCCAAGAACCATGCTTGTATTTTTGTCATTAATATTTAATACCACAGTACTAATCTCTGGATGAACTTTTCTTAATGCCTTCACAAAGTTATTCTTGGATGGAAAAATAGGAGAGGCGACCACCAATACTACCATTACCTCACCTGTAGAAAAGCCACGACGCACCAGTACATGGCGCAGAAGTCCATATCCGGTATCCTCATCATATGTTTTGATCTTAAAAGACTTCAGCATTCCCCGAATGGTACGGATGATTTCCTGACTCTTCTTATCCTCAATCAGACACTGTTCAATAGAAACCACTCTGTGGGTACCAGCCTCATAAATTCCAGAAATAATATTTCCCTTCCGGTCACGGTCAAATACAGCATGAACTTTATTCCGGTAAAAATAAGGATCTTTCATTCCAATTACCGGCTTCACATTCCCAAACTTCTTCAAAAGCCCCTGTACCTGATTTTGTTTCTTTTTAAGCTGTGCGGAATAAGGCACACCCTGATACTGGCACCCACCGCACTTTTTTGCGTATGGACAGACTGTCTGTGTTTTTTTCTCTTCCATAAATTCTCCCTTATCTTTATTTTGCTTTTCGTTCTTCATAATATCTGACTAGAGCGTGCTCTAGCTTCAGTGCCGCCAACGCACTAAAAGTGCCTACAAAGGCTCCAGCCAGCACATCTGTAGGATAGTGTACTCCCACGTACAATCGGGACAAAGCGATCAGTACTGCCAGGACCATGGCTGCTTTTCCCCATTTTCCAGGAAAGGCTTTATAATATACGCCTGCACAGGCAAAAGATGCGCAGGTATGACCTGATGGAAAAGAATAGTCCTTCAGCCTGGCAACCAGAGGCACAAGTCCCTCCACAGAATCATAAGGTCTTATACGCGCTACCAGATCCTTAAGGCATAAATTCGTAACCACTGCCCCTATAGCTAGTGCCAGAAGTGCGGTTACACCTGCCTTTCTTGTCTTCTTTGGAAAAAGAAAGAGCAGCCCCAAAACAATCCAGAACCAGCCTCCGTCTCCTAGAAAGGTAATTCCCTTCCACAGCCAGGTAAACAGATCACTTCTTAAATACTGCTGTATAAAAAGCAGAATCTGTGCATCAATATTATGTATCCATTCAAGCAATTCCACTTATCCTCCACCCGCTTTCAATTCTGATTGCTGTCTATATATTTCTATAATTTATTTTTATAATGGTTCAGCAGACAGTGTGTAACTGCAAAGGAACTCAACAGCTGCTTTTATTTCGTTATTATAGCGTAAAAGACGGTTCGTGTGGTGCGAACCGTCTTAATTCTTTTTAATTCTTATTCACCTGCGTGATACAGGATCTGCTGAAGATATTGCCGATTCTGCTCAAGATCAGGAACCAGAACCTGCATGCCGTCAATCGTCTGAGGTGTGTAAGCTCCATCCTCCGGAATCCGGTATGATGCAATTTCATCTGTACCGATGTTCATTACATCCATGGCATATCCTGTTATATCCCACAAAGAAAGATCCGTAGTAACCATTGGAAGAACATCCTTAACCAGACCTGCAATATCAAAAACTCCCAGATCTTTTATCTTGGCAAAAGCAGCCATAAGTACTTCCTGCTGCCGCTCTGTTCTCCGATAATCGGAATTTCCAATAGAACGGTTGCGTGCATGGATAAGTGCCTGTTCTCCATCCAGATGGTTCATGCCTTCCTGAAGATTCCAGTCGCTTCGAAGGGGCTGAGGGTAAAGAACACTCTGATCTCGTCCGCAGATATAATCTGCTTCTGCCTGAGTCAGCTCCAGATCTATTCCTCCAACCTTGTCAACCAGAACCTGGAAAACTTCAAAATCCACTTCCACATTTCCATCTATCTTTACTCCGAAATTTTCTTCCAGAGTCTGGTCTAAAAGATCCATTCCTCCATATGCGTAAGCCGCATTAATACGAGTAGTCGAATATCCAGGAATGGCAACATAAAGATCTCTCATAAAAGAGGTCAGGCTTACAGTACCCTGATCCTTGTCCAATGTAGCAAGAATCATGGAATCGGAACGCTGACGGGACTCTCCCTCTCTTTTGTCCTGTCCGATCAGCAAAATACTCTTGATATTGCTGGTGGCCGCTTCAGCATCCGTATTCTCTGCCTTTACTGTATATGCAAACGCCGTACCCACAGCCGGGCTTTCCAGAAACAGCACCGCGCCAAGGCAGATAAGGGTCTTCTTCCATATGGTAGATCTCATATATTTGCTCCTATGTACATGTGCATGGTCAAAAAGGAATCTTTCTGCCGGTTCTTTCATAACCAGCAGTCGCTATTGATTACTGTTCACTCCGTTCACAGTAATCATTATTTTACTACAATTGTCAGAACAGCTCCGTTTGAAGCATTGCCATTGGAGTCAACAACATAATAAGTCAGTTCATAAGTACCCGGAGTATTCACATCAACGGTTCCAGTGATCTGAATCTTACGATAAAGATCACTTGTTGAATCTTTATCGTCTTGAATGTCTTTGACATAACTCAGTCTGTCAATCTGTGTTCCCTTGGCAATTTCAACGTAGTAAGTATTCAGATAAAAACGCGGATCCTGAGGGTTCAGCTGGTCAATCTTTTCTTCTTCCCTTTCCTGCGCTTTTTCTTCTTCTGTCATTTCTGGTTCTTCTTCATCTTCTGAATCAGTCTCATTTTCATCCTGCAGGGCTTCATCCGTTTCTGCATCTGTATCTGTATTGTCAGAAGAAGTCTTGGTTTCTGAAGTAAGTCCCATAAAATTTCCCTCGGAAGTCATATGATAAGTTACCTTTGTTACATTGTTACTGTTATCTTTTGCAACATAAACAACTGTAACTTCATCCCCTTTTTCATTTGGATAAACATTCTCAACTGTCAGGCTGGATGAAACATCTCCATCTCTGTCGTCAACAGCTTTTACCCCTTCCAGAAGATCTTCCGTTGTCATATCCGCAGTGTAGCTGTTTTTCTTGCTCTCCGCAATGGTAATTTCCGGTCCCTTACGATCCTGTCTCATATACAGCCATCCCAGGATTCCGGTCGTTCCTATTGCCACTGCCGCCATTAAAACAATCAACCATTTACGCATATCTGCAGCTCCTTATACTCAATTTCATCAGCGACGTTTTCTTGATTTCTGTTTCTTGGATCTGCTTTCTTTCTCTGAATATGGAATACTTCCCAGAACAGAAAGTCCAAGATAACGCTCTACATCTTCCTCAACCTTGATCGTATCATTTGTAAGATAAATGATGATCACAATCGCCATTGCAATGATAACACCTAAAAGTCCACCGATCACACCATTCTTCGCAAGACTTGGGCTGGCTTTTTCATTTGGGATGTTTGCGCTGTCAACTACGTTAACCGCCTCAATATCCATAACTGACTGAATGTGCTCTGCTGCCATATCGCGGATAGCATTGGCCATCTCACTTGCTGTATATGGATCTTCATCAGATACTATGATCGTTACAATACGGCTGTCTGTAGAAGTATCTACGGTCAGTTTGCCAAGCAGCTGCTGATAGGTAATATTAAGATTCAGCTGTGCAATTACACCTTCAAGAACTGTACGGCTCTTAATAAGTTCCGCATAGTCCTTAGTCAGCTGTGTACTGGTCTGCATATCTGCACTGGTCAGTGTATTGCTGTCCTGTTTATTCAGCACCATGATCTTCGTAGTAGATTCATACTGTGGAGTGATAAAAAGCATTGTTCCGATAATGGAAATCACACCCAGAATGATACCGGAAAGAATAATCACTCCCAGCCTGCTAAGAATCAGGTGAAAAATCTCACCTAAATCGATTTCAATTTCATCGTTATTATTTGTAACCTGATTTTCCATTCTTCTTCTCCGTTACCCTGTAATTTTCTTTACTTTTTCAAAACAGATACATCGTTTTCAACGACATCCCATATATAAAAGTCAAAATCTCTCGTTATTTATAATGCACTCCGGATTGCTGATAAAAATCATATCTGCGTAATCCGTTCCCATCATTTTTTCAATTTTGTCGTAACATTTGCCAATGTGAGGTGTTCGTTTGGCCAGATCATGACCGTCAGACCCTACAAAATCCAGCATTTCTTCTTTAATTACTTTCTTGCAGAAACGCTTGATCATAAAGCCATCCTCACCAATAATACTGTCCGCATTCATCTGGATATAGGCCCCCATATCCCTGAGTTCATCAATAAAATCCAGACCGCTTTTTACTACCGAATGATAGCGTTCTACGTGTGCAATAATAGGATAATAACCCTTCCGGATCAATGCCTGCACCCGTTCCCTGATATAGGACTTTTCGTCTGAAGTCCGAAACTCCGTTAACACATAACGGGAACCTGACATGGTAAGTCTTTCCCCTTTTTTCAGACAGTCTGTCATATCCATGCTGGAATGAAGCTCGCAGCCCAGATACATCTGAATACCGTCTTCTCCAATCTCAGCGGCAGCCTTCCTCACACGAAGGAACTGCTTCTTAACCTGTTCCAGAGACGGCTCAAACATATCATATCGAAAATGCGGAGTGGCAATAATGTTGCGGACACCGTCATCATATTCCTTCTGGAGCATGCGTACAGATGTCTTAAGATCCTTCGCTCCATCATCTACTCCCGGAACAATATGACAGTGAATATCATAAATACCTTTCATTCGCTTCGCCCATTTCCAATCTCTTCATATAACAATCTCGAATAATGCCGAATCAGTATTTTCCGTATTCTCCGTACTTGCCATATTTGCCATATTTACCATACTTACCGTATTTACCATATTCCTTGGTATCTACCTTGTTCAAAATCGCACCGATGATCGGACAGTTGGTCTTCTCCAGCTGACCCTTGATCTCCTGTACAAAATGGTAGCTGATACTGCCGGATTCGATTACAATGACAGTTCCATCGCAGGAATCCGCCACAACTGCACAGTCGATTACTCGTCCAAGAGGCGGTGTATCTACGATAATGTAATCATATACATCTCTTACAACACGGATCATGTCTTTAAACTGTCTGCTTCCTAAAAGCTCTGCCGGGTTCGGCGGTACAACGCCTGAAAAAATAATGTGAAACTTGGGGAGATTAGTTGCGCAGATAACGTCCTGCAGTTTCGCCTGCTTGGACAGGTAGTGGGTCAGGCCCTTCACCTCTTCCTCAACCTGTACACGTCCCATAAGAACGGATTTACGAAGATCTGCATCAATCAAAAGTACAGATTTACCACTCTCTGCAAGGGAAGCTGCAAGATGGAAAGTCACATTACTCTTTCCTTCATTCGGGGTACAGCTTGTAAATGCAATCACCTTTTTGTCAGCACCGCAAAACTGAATGTTTGTACGAAGTGCCTTATAAGCCTCATCCATGGATGAATCAGCTTTCCAGTCGCTAATTTTTACTTTTACCATAATTTTGTTTTCACCTTATCTATTTGTTATCCTGTAAATCTGCCATATTTTCCTTCTAATTTCCCACAAATCACGTCATGGCAGTGTCTGCCTAAGTATTATACACTAGAAGTACCGCATTGGCTAGTACATTTTCGAACTAAATATGCACAATTTTTCACAAAAATTTCATATTATTCTTGGTTCTCTTCCTGAATCCCTTCCATATTCTGGACGGATGATTCCTCTTCCAAAAGATATACTTCTACATCAAATACACCGCTGTTCAATGCTTCCGCGTGGCTTCCCATATAAATATCAATGCGGTTGTTCTTGATGGCACCGCCGCAGTCTTCGGCCACATAGACCTGTCCATTGATAACTACTTTAGAGCCGTAAGGAATTACAGTTGGATCTACTGCAATAGTGCGGTTCGTGGTAGCTGTCACACCTGTGGATGTGATTCCGTTTGCCCATGGACCGCAGCAAATGCTGCACTGGCAGTAATGGGTAATATGGAAAACACCAAGTGGACGAAGGCTGCTGTCTGCGGAAACCATAATCGGCTGTCCTTCAAGAACACCTGCATTTCCACCCGTCTGTGTAACACCTTCTACTGCTTCTGCAAATACGCCCTCTCCTGTACTTTTATGTATAATTCCTGCTTCTACAGCTCCATCTGAGGTTGCATCTGAAGCTACCTGATTCTTATCTTCATAACCCTCCAAAACAGAGGTTGGGATATATCCCACCTGTTCTTCTCCATTATCATCTTCAAACAGAATCCTGCTCCAGATATCATCAATAGTACCTGTCCGGCTGATTTCATCTTCTTCCAGCACTTCACCGATCACAGAACCCTCTTTTCTGCCAGGATAATCTAATACATCTGTATCTGCCGCTACTGTGACAGTATCCTGAACTTCCGTGATCTCATCCTCGATTTTCCCGGAATCCTTTTTCCCAACAGCCTCTTCTGAAACTGTTTCTTCTTTATTATCAGTATTTTCCTGTGCTGTACCTGAAATGGCCGGACCGGCTATTTCCGCTCCAAGCGCAGAAACAAGCATACATGCAGATACACATACTGCCATAACCAGAAATCTTTTTTTCATGAATTTATATCTCCTGATCTGTTCAATTTTCCCCTCTACTCTTTGTTTATCATAGCACAGCTATTTTCTTATTTCAAATCCCATCAGACTTTTTAGAAATTTTTCACATTTATTATGGTAGCCTTTTTGTTTTTTTATTAAAAAAACATTATTTTATTTTTTCAAAAAAACATTTGACAAAATAGATTTTATACTGTATTATATATTTTGTCGCTGAGGAAAACAGTTGACAGTAATAAATGCGATAGTGGCGTAGTTGGTAACGCGCGACCTTGCCAAGGTCGAGACCGCGGGTTCGAGCCCCGTCTATCGCTCTGAAGCTCCGATTTAGTCGGAGTTTTTTTTGTGTCTGAATCTGCCTCACAAAACGGTCACTGTCTCTTGTATACTTCATAAGAAAATCCCGCTTATTCTTTCGGAAATAATTTATAAAGGACATCTTATTTTAAATAAAAAAGCCTTGTACAATTTGCTTTTCCATCTGAAGATTCTCTATTGGCTCATCTTGCAATAAGAATTTTCAGTTCTTTGCACTTTGTACAAGACCTTTTATTACTTCATTTTATTATTCTGTCCAGAATCCAATATTTTTTCTTAAAACGTGTTTGAATAAAACTTTCCGCAAGATATGTGTCGCAATTTGCAGGAATGATTTTTCAGCCACGATTTAGTGATGGAATAATCTAATTCCGGTAAATGCCATTGCTATATTGTATTTGTTGCAGGTATCGATTACGTCTGCATCTCTCACAGAACCGCCTGGCTGTGCAATATATTTCACGCCGCTCTTGTAAGCTCGCTCAATATTGTCGCTGAATGGAAAGAACGCATCAGATCCTAATGTTACGTCTGTCATCTGATCCAGCCATGCTCTCTTCTCTTCCTTTGTGAAAACTGCAGGTTTCTCTGTGAATGTCTTTTCCCAATTTCCATCTGCCAGAACATCCATATACTCATCGCCAATGTAAACATCGATAGCATTGTCGCGCTCAGCTCTTGAAATGCTTTCCTTAAATGGAAGATTCAATACTTTCGGGCTTTGGCGAAGGAACCAGTTGTCTGCTTTCTGTCCTGCAAGACGTGTACAGTGAACTCTTGACTGCTGTCCTGCACCAACGCCGATTGCCTGTCCGTCTTTTACATAGCATACGGAATTGGACTGGGTATATTTCAGAATAATCAGGGAAACTTTCATATCACGCTTTGCTTCCTCAGATAATTCTTTATTCTCAGTTACGATGTTGGAAATCAGCTCATCATCAATTGCAAGCTCCTGTCTTCCCTGCTCAAAAGTAACGCCGAACACCTGCTTATGCTCTAATGGAGCCGGTACATATTCCGGATCGATCTGAATTACATTGTAGTTGCCTTTTTTCTTCTGTTTCAGAACCTCAAGTGCCTCCTCTGTATAACCAGGAGCGATCACACCGTCGGAAACTTCTCTCTTGATCAGAAGTGCTGTGTCTTTGTCACATACATCAGAAAGGGAAATAAAATCACCGAAGGAAGACATTCTGTCTGCGCCTCTTGCACGGGCATATGCACATGCAAGCGGTGAAAAATTCTGCCAGTCCATATCCTCTACCCAGTAGATTTTTGCAAGCGTCTCTGTAAGCGGAAGACCAATGGAAGCACCTGCCGGGGAAACATGTTTAAAAGAAGTAGCTGCGGGAAGTCCGGTTGCCTTTTTCAGATCACGCACCAGCTGCCAGCCGTTAAAGGCATCCAGAAAGTTAATATATCCAGGTTTTCCGGAAAGTACTTTAATTGGCAGTTCACTTCCATCTTCCATGTATATTTTAGATGGTTTCTGATTTGGGTTACAGCCGTATTTTAATTCTAACTCTTTCATGGTTATCTCCTCCATTTTATCTTTTAAGGTAACGATTCAGTAGGTACTATTCTGTAAGGCATTCCGTTTTGCGAATATAATTTACAAAAAACGGAAAGCTTCATTTTCAGTGATTCTTGTTGATAATTTTTGATTCATATTTACCAGTCTCGATATCAATGTATCTCACAAAAAGTGAAACCTTATTGTCTTCATTCAGGCTCTCCCACAACATATCTGCAAACGCATCCATGTTATCCGGAATCCGAACAAGCTTCGGCTCGCCCTCAAAGCTTGGCAGCGGGTTTCCATCACATTTATAAGTATGGATAAAATGTCCCTCACCGGCCTTTGCATTCTGATATGCAAAAGTGTAACGGTTGCAGGAAGAAGGATCTCCATTATTGCTTTTCAAAATGGACATTGCATAACTGTAAGTGCCGTTCTCTACATGCATAATTCCGGAAATACGTGGTGTATAGTTTGGTGCATCTGGCTCAAACTCTCTGGAACGTAAAGACTGCTCAAAAGTGAGCTGATGATCCATTCCTTCGTAAATAGTGTCTGTCTGGTCACCGTTTGTCACAATTGTTTTATTTCCAAGTACGCGGACAGGTGCATAAATGATCAGGCTTGGATCTACCAGTTTGGAAGGGTCAAATGCCTGTGTGCGGATTCCCTCTCCATCCTCCACAAATACACGATTGCGGCTGTTCTCACTTCTTCCCATAATAAAGTAAGCGGTAACTGCCTTCGTTCCATCAGCGCTGCGGCCAATGATGATTCCTCGTCCCGGGTAAGAATTTTCCTTCAGTTCTTTGTCCAATGCTATCATTTCCATGCAGATGTTCTCCTTTCGAAATTTACATGAGTATATTACCGCAGCCACCAGATTTTCAAACACACTCTGGCATACGCTTATACTGGCTGCGTGTATAAAAAACGCCTGGGAAGCCCCTCTTCCAGGCTGCCCAGGCGGTCGACACAATGATATCACTGCACTCCCTGTGGGTATTCCCACGATCCGCCAGTCATGCAGTTCTTTTTTATACTACAATATTTTTTTCGTTATTTCAAGATGGGAAATCTTTTTCTTTTATGTACAATTTTTTTGTGGTTACTGGTCACGGAGTGACCAGTAACACGCTTCGCGATGCACAGAAATCATGCATTCGCATGATTTCGC
>ERZ780144.387-NODE-387-length-62267-cov-4.819922_pt1 | contig 62267 bp, 59 predicted proteins | sample MGYA00511380_ERZ780144 | MGnify/ENA primary metagenome ERZ780144 (study PRJEB29588, sample SAMEA1965858) | human gut metagenome | biome: human gut; feature: human-associated habitat; material: faeces | place: Denmark | collected 2008/2010 ... | reverse complement strand
CACGGCAAAACCGTGGCGGCGTTTTCATGTTGCGATAGGAATTATATAGCGGAAATCTGCTTCTGGAACAGGCTATTGACAGCTGCTTCCTTAGATTTGATGAGGTGCAGGGTAATAGCCGCGGATGCCTCTTCTTTTTGATCATTTAAAATATAGCGGATCAGTTCGATATGTTCCCGGGCCGCTTCAATATGTCGCTCCCAGATATCCTGGCCGGAAAACAGGCGGATGCGTTGGTTCTGATCATAGATATGATCAAGCATATCGTTAAAGAATTTGTTGGGGCAGGCCTTGTTGAGCAGTCGGTGCAGTTTATCGTCAAGGTAGCAGAATTCTTCTGGAGTTTTTGCGGACGGTACAGTCTGAATGAGCTGTTCGGAGGTTTTCTGGATATCAATCAGTGCATTTCGGTCGATTCGGTTCATATAGTTGTTAATGATAAATGGTTCCAGAAGGATGCGGGCTTCAAAGGTCTGGTTGATCTCGACCAGAGTAAGTCCGGTTACCATAACCCCTTTTTTGGGAATGATCTGGACAAAGCCTTCCTGCTCCAGTTTGTTGAGTGCTTCGCGTATAGGGGTACGGCTGGCATCGATCTCTTCAATCAGGTCGGCTTCATTTAAAAAGGTGTTTGGTTTGTAATCGCAGGACATAATCCGCTCTTTGATAATCTGATATGCCTTGTTTTTCAGATTCGTAGTCATGAAACTATCCTCCCGGTATATTGGTTCGTTCATATTATATTTTACCACATAACGTTATAAATAACATATCAAGAAATGCAGAATAAATTAGAAAATATGAAATTCATATTTATGATGTATACATCATACATCCTTTTTCTTTTCAGAATCGTTGTGCTAACATGAAATTACACAAAAGATGTTGTAAAAACCAGGAGGGAAAAGAGAAAATGAACAAAAAACTTGGTGTAGTATTAGCAGCCGCAATGGCAGTTACCAGCATGACCGGATGCGGAGGAAGCTCCTCCAGCACTTCCACCACCGCAGCAGACACTGCAGCAGCAACCACCGCAGCAGAGGCAGCCGCTGATAAGGCTGCAGCAGATGGCAGCGAGGCAAAGGCTCCGGTTGGTGATCCGATCGAGCTGACCTTTGGACATGGACAGGCTGAGGGTCATCCGTACCAGCAGGCAGCTCTCTATTTCAAGGATCTGGTTGAGAAAGAGTCCGGCGGTTCCATTACCGTTACCGTAGCTCCGAACGGCACCCTTGGTGATGAGCGTGAATCTGTAGAGGCTCTGCAGATGGGCACCATGGATATCAGCGTAGCCGTAGCAGCAGCACTGAGCGGATTTGATTCCAACATGGACGTATTCAACATGCCGTACCTGTTTGATTCTCGTGAGGAAGCATTCAAGGTTCTGGACGGCGAAGTAGGACAGGAACTGTTTGGAAATCTGGAAAGTCAGGGCATTAAGGTATTCGGTACCTACGATCTGGGCTTCCGCAGCATGACCAACTCCACCAGACCGATCGAGACTCCGGATGACTGCAAGGGTCTTCGCGTTCGTACTCTTGAGAGCTCTGTATGTGTAGATGCTCTTGGCGCTCTTGGTATGGATGCAGTTTCCATGAGCTTCAGTGAGCTGTTCACCGCACTTCAGACTGGCGCTGTAGATGGTCAGGAGAACCCGCTGTTCACCATTTATAACTCCCGTTTCTATGAGGTTCAGAAATATCTGTCCCTGACCGAGCACTTCTACCCGGTATGCCCGCTGATGATGAGCGAGATCACCTGGAACAAGTTAAGCCCGGAGCAGCAGGATATCGTCGCAGACGCTATGAAGAAGTCTGTTGATTACGAGCGTGAGCTGGCAGGCGAAGAGTTAGACAAGATGCTGGAAGGCTGCAAAGAGAAAGGCATGGAAGTCAATGAAGTAGACAAGGCTCCGTTCATCGAGGCAGTACAGCCGGTATATGAGAAATACAATTCACAGTTTGGCAGTCTGATCGAGAAGATCAACGCAGCAAAATAACAGAGGAGGCAGTCAGGTTATGACGAAAATGATTAAGGGAATCGACAAAGCAGTAAACGGATTTCTGACATGGGTCGTTGTACTGATGCTTGCCGTGATGTCAGTGGTTGTGTTTGGACAGGTGGTTTTCCGCCTTGTCCATGCCACCATTCCGTGGAGTGAAGAGTTATCCAAGTACATGCTGATCTGGACCACGTTCCTTGGTTCAGCGCTTTGTGTGCGTAAGGGCTCTCTGGTAGGTCTGGAGATCCTGTTTATGATGCTCCCGAAAAAAGCGGTCAAAGCAGTAATGCTTCTGGTACAGGCAGCAACCGCGGCATTCATGGTATTTCTGATCGTAATGGGATATAAGACAGCAGGTCTTGTATGGAATCAGACCACACCGGTATTGAAAATGCCTATGGGACTGATGTATGCTTCCATTCCGACTGGTGCAGTATTCATGCTGATCAATACCATTATCGTAGTTTACTATCAGATCACAGGGGAGGACGTAAAATGACAGCAGTATTGTTCATAAGTATGGTAATCCTGCTTTTTGCAGGAGTTCCGATCGCTTTTGTGCTGGGCGGCTCCTCCGTGCTGGCACTGGCCGCTGACAGCGGTACCAATATGTCAATCGTGATCCAGAGAATGTTTTCCGGAACCGGAAGCTTTACTCTGCTGGCAATTCCGTTCTTCGTTCTTGCCGGAAACCTGATGAGCTCCGGCGGTATTTCCCGCCGTCTGGTAAATTTATGCAACAGCTTCCTGGGTCATATCCCGGGCGGCCTGGCTATGGTTGCCGTGGCAACCTGCGCCTTCTTCGCAGCAATCTCCGGTTCCAGCGCAGCAACCGCAGCGGCTGTTGGAGCGATCATTGTTCCGGAAATGCTCAAACACAAATATGACCGCAACTTTGCGGCTGGTACCATTGCTTCTTCCGCTGAGCTTGGCGTTATCATTCCGCCGAGTATTGGCCTGATCCAGTACGGTGTTGCTGCAGAGCAGTCCATCGGTGATCTGTTTAAGGCAGGTTTTCTTCCGGGATTATTCATCTGCGGAACCATTATGGCTATGGCTCATCATCTTGCAAAGAAACAGGGATTCGTTCCGGTGGAAAAAGCAAGCTGGGCTGAGCGTGGAAAAGCATTTAAGGATGCAATCCTCGCAATCCTGATGCCGGTCATCATTCTGGGCGGTATCTACAGCGGATTCTTTACCCCGACTGAGGCAGCCGTTGTTTCTGTATTCTATGGCCTGGTTGTTGGTGTCTTTGTATACAGAGAGATCAAGCTGAAAGACTTAAAGAAAATCTTCTATGAGTCTGTTCTGACCATGGCTACGGTTCTTCTGATCATGTCCGCATCCACCATCTTTGGATGGATTCTGGCAAAACAGCAGATCCCGCAGGCTCTGGCAAAAGCATTCCTGGGAATTTCTGACAGTAAGTATGTATTCCTGCTTCTCATCAATGTTATGCTTCTGGTAGTCGGCATGGTTTGTGAGGCTGGCGCAGCTATGGTAATCCTGGCTCCGCTGCTTGCCCCGATTGCCCAGACCCTTGGCATCGACCTGATCCATTTCGGTATCATTATGATGACCAACCTGGCTATCGGCATGATGACACCTCCGGTAGGTGTAAACCTGTACGTTGTCTGTGACAGCGCCAATGTAAAGATTGAGGGCATGATGAAGTACCTGATGAGGTATTTCGCGGTTCTGATTGCGGATCTTCTTATTATTACATATTTTCCGCCGCTGTCTTTACTGATTCCAACATTGCTGAAATAAGGAGAAACTCATCGTGAAGATTACAGATATCAAAACAATTATCCTGAAATATCCCTATGAGTCCTTTATCGCTGACGGTCAGTCTGCGTGCTTCGGAAGAGGCGCGCTGCTGATCCAGGTGGAGACGGACGCAAAGATTACAGGACTTGGAGAGTGCGCAACCTTTGGTGCCTCCATGACAGCTATGGCTGACATCATTGAGAACCAGCTGAAGGGGCTTTTGATCGGACAGAACCCGCTGGATATTGAGCGGCTATGGGAGACTATGGTGTGGAGTAATTTTGCCAATGGACGCCGCGGTATTGTGATGGGCGCGATCAGCGGTATCGATATTGCGCTGTGGGACATTGCCGGTAAAGTGGCAGGACTTCCATTATATCGTCTGTTGGGCGCAAACAGCGATAAGGTAAAGGGCTATGCCAGCGCAGGCTTCTATGCTCCGGAAAAGAGCATTGATGACCTGAAGCGTGAGATGGGGAGTTACATGGCCAAGGGCTATACCGCTTTCAAGATGAAAGTCGGAAGAAGCCGCAACAACATCGGTATGCCGCACCGATATGTGAATAAGGGTGATTTCAATATTTCCTTTGAGGAGGATATGGCTCGTGTCGCAGCAGTACGTGAGACCATTGGCCAGGATGCTGTTCTGATGATTGACATGAACTGTACCTGGGATGTGGATGCAGTGCTTGCAGCCGAAAAATATTTCGATGAGTATAACATCTACTGGATTGAGGAGCCGTCCCGCTCTGATGATGTGGCAGGCTACGCAAAAATCGCAGCCGGATTAAAGCGCACGAAGGTAGCTGGCTGCGAGTCTGAGCAGGGACTGGCGCGCTACAAGGAACTGCTGGAGCGTGGCGCTCTGGATGTGGTACAGGCGAACCTGGGCTGGAGTGGTGGATTTACCGAGTGCCGCAGAATCGCGGCCTTGTCACTTGCCTATGATAAACTGTTTACTCCCCACACCTTTTTCTCAGCAGTTCTGACAGCAGCTAATGTTCATTTTGCAGCATCTCTGCCGAATGTTCCGTTCATTGAGTCAGAGGAAAATTACAATCCGCTGAGAACAGAACTGTTAAAAGAGCCGATTCAGTGCGACAGCGAGATGAATTACCTTGTACCACAGGGAGCAGGTCTTGGTGTAGAACTGAATATGGATGTTGTAGAAAAGTATCGCGTGAGATAAGGAAAACTGTATCCATACATTTATAGAAGAAACGCCGCCACGGCAAAACCGTGGCGGCGTTTCTTTTGGCAAAATAGAAGGATAATAAAAAGTGAGTGACTTTTGCACGAATTATGGTTCTTCGTGCATGGACCAGGCATTGTGGTCCGTGTGTAAGATCATATGGGACTTGTGGGAAAGAGGATGTTCAAGGAAATCCTGGTACAGCTTTGCCACGTCCTGGTTCTCATGGGAGAAGCGGATCTTACTGTTCTTGTCTAAGAAGTGCAGGTTTTCACCGCGCACTCCCGCAAGTTCTTTGCCGTCACAGATCGGCTGTCCACCGCCGCCGACACAGCCGCCGGGGCAGGCCATGACTTCTACGAAGTCATAAGATACATCGCCGCGCCGGATAGCCTCGAGGAGTTTTCTGGTGTTGCCGAGGCCGCTGACAATGGCGGTGCGGACTGTAGTTCCGTTAAAGTCGAGGATTGCTTCTGTGAGTGCATACTCCTCATTGACAGTACGGATGTCGTTAAAGAAATCCGGGTCTGGATTTTTGGCGGACAGAGCATGGTAAGCGGTACGAAGTGCTGCTTCCATGACGCCGCCGGTAGCGCCAAAGATGACGCCGGCACCGGTCCACTCCTGCATGAGGCTGTCTGGCTTGCGGTCAGTCAGCACTTCCGGCCGGAGGTGGGTTTCACGCAGCATGCGGGTGAACTCTCGTGTGGTCAGTACGATGTCCACGTCCTTACCTGCGTATTCTTTATAGTAGAAATCCATGTTTGCCTCTGCTTTTTTTGCAACACAGGGCATAACGGATACGGTCACAATGTTTTCAGGATCCACGCCGATGGACTGCGCAAAGTAAGTCTTCATAACCGCGCCAAACATCTGCTGCGGAGATTTCGCGGTAGAAAGCTGCGGCACCATTTCCGGGAACTGGGTTTTAACAAAACGCAGCCAGCCCGGGCAGCAGGAGGTGAACATCGGCCAGTTGTTTAAGGAACCGTTCTGGAACCGTTCCAGGAACTCCGTTGCCTCCTCCATGATGGTTAAGTCTGCGGAAAAGGAGGTATCGAACACATAGTCCGCTCCCATGCGCTTCCAGGCATCCAGGATCTTGCCTACGGTAGCGTCCTCGCGCTTCATGCCCATGGCCTCGCCCCATGCGGCACGCACGGCCGGAGCAATCTGAACCACAACGATTTTCTTTTCATCTGCAATGGCATCCCATACCTTCTCGGTATCATCCCGCTCACGCAGGGCGCCGACCGGGCAGTGGGTGATGCACTGGCCGCAGAGAACACAGTCCGCATCGGTGATTTTGCGGTTGCCTTTGACATTGACGGTGGTCCTGGAACCGGTGCTGGTCACATCCCAGATGCCAAGTCCCTGCACCTTGTCGCAGACCTGGATACAGCGCATGCACTTGATGCACTTTTCGGTATCGCGGATCAGTGGGAAGTTCTTGTCCCACGGTGCATGCTCCACGCGCTCTTTGAAGGGCAGATCGATGATGTTTAAGTCGTTGGAGAGGGTCTGCAGGGTACAGTTGCCGCTGCGGACGCAGGTCGCGCACTTAAAGTCGTGCTGGGAAAGAATCAGCTGCACATTCTGCTTTCTTGCGACGCGGACCTTTGGACTGTTGGTCAGGATCTCCAGACCTTCCTGTACCTTGTTGTTACAGGAGGTTACAAGCTTCTCCTTGCCGACTACTTCCACAAGGCAGACACGGCAGGCCGCAATCTCGTTGATATCTTTTAAGTAGCAGAGCTTCGGAATGTCGATTCCTGCCAGGGCTGCCGCTTCCATAATGGTGGTTCCCTCTGGAACCGAGATTTCGTTATGATCAATCTTTAAATTTACCATCTGTTCTCACGACCTCCTTTGAAGATTCCGTAGCCGAAGTGGTCGCAGCCGAGACATCGGCTGGCTTCCTGTCGGGCCTCTGCTTCCGTCATGCAGTTTTCCACGCCCTCGAAATCGCAGACGCGCTCGCAGGCCTCGCGCTCGGTCAGGTTGACACGGCCGCACGGGATGCGGTCACGCAGGTCAGGCTCCGGCAGCACAACATCGCAGCCGATGGTGTGGCGGAAGCCAAGGTATTCATCAATGTTTGCCGCAACAACTTTTGCTGCCGCAATGGCTTTGATAACGGATGCCGGTCCGGATGCGCAGTCACCGCCGGCAAATACGCCAGGCATATTGTCAAAACCACCGTAACGCTCGGTCTGAATCTTGCCGCGGTTAACCGGAAGACCGGCCTCCTCGAAGTGCTGGAACTCGATATCCTGTCCGATGGCCACGATCAGGGTCTGGCACGGAATGAAGATATCCGGCTCGCCGGTGGCACGCACGCTGGCTCTGCCGCCCTTGATTTTACTGATCATCTGCGGGGTGACATAGACACCGCGTACATGGTTGTTTTCATCTACATCAATTCTGGCCGGAGCCATCAGGGTTTTCACTTCAATGCCCTCGGCAACCGCGCCCTCAATCTCGCCCGGCAGCGCAGTCATATCGGCTACACGGCGGCGGTAGAGGATGGACACCTTCTTTGCGCCGAGACGTCTTGCGGTGCGGACCGCATCCATGGAAACGTTTCCGCCGCCAATGACAGCAACCTCCTGACCGGTCAGATCCGGATTTAAGTTCTTCCCTACATCACGCAGGAAGCGGACAGCGGAGATGACGCCTTCAGCGGATTCTCCCTCAATGCCGAGCTTTTTATCGGTGCTCGCGCCGATGGTAATGAGCACGGCATCGTATTCCTTGCGGAGCTCCTGAATGGTAATGTCAGTGCCGATGCGTTTGCCGTATTCCACCTTCACGCCGGTTTCCAGAATGGCGTCAATATCGTCATCGAGACGGTCTTTCGGAAGACGGTAATTCGGAATACCGTAGCGGAGCATGCCGCCCAGCTTCGGAAGCATCTCGAAAACCGTGGTTTGATGGCCCATGAGCTGTAAATAGTAAGCGGCGCTTAAGCCTCCCGGGCCTCCGCCGATGATGGCAATCTTCTTGCCGGTGGAAGCGGCGCAGGCTGGCGGTGGAACCTTGCCGGCATAGTCGGCAGCAAAGCGTTTTAAACCGCGGATATTGACTGCGTCATCAATGATGTTTCTTCGGCAGCGGGCCTCGCATGGGTGTTCACAGATGAAGCCGCAAGTGGTCGGGAACGGGTTGTCCTTGCGGATTAAGCGGATAGCGTCGGCATAGCGGCCTTCCCGAACCAGGGCAACGTAACCCGGAATGTCCACATGAGCCGGACACAGGGAGACACACGGAACCGGCTGGCTGTAGTTGCAGGTGCAGCGGCCCTGATGAACGTGCTCCTCATAGTCCTCGCGGCATTCCTTTAAGCTGCGGTATACCGCAAAGGCAGCCTCATAACCGATGGCACAGTCCGCGCCATTCATGATACTCTGGGAAAGCTCCTCCATGAGCTTTAAGGTGTCCATGGTAGCTTCGCCGTTCATGACATCGGTCAGCAGGTTTTTTAACTGCCACAGACCGACGCGGCATGGTACGCACTTGCCGCAGGTGTGGGTATGACACATTTCTACAAAGGCACGGGTCATGTCAACCGGGCAAAGTCCTGGCGGGCTGGACTCGATTCTCCGCTCCAGGTCTTTGTACAGCTCTTCGATCATAAGCTGCGCCTGGTTGGGACTGGTAATCTCCAAACGACTCATATCTGATTTACCTCTCTTTTTGTTTGGCAACTATGGATGGGATAGTTACAATTTTGTTCATTTTGATTATGTTTCTCATTAGCGATTAATCCCCAGTATACAGAATGACGAGGAAAAAGGCAAGAGAAATCTAACAAAAATTTAGATTTTCTAAAACTTTGTTAGAAATAAAACAAAGGAGGCTGCACTCAGAAAGAAACCTCTCTCTATGCAACCCCCTTTGTCTGGGTTCAAGTATACAATAGAAGCATGGTTTTATGCAAGCCATGCTTCTGAAAGTGAATGTTTTTCTCAAAAAACAATCATTTCTTAAAATACGACAACCAGCAGCATCTTAAACTGCTCCTGACCATACACAGCATGCGGATGCTTGGCCGGCATAACGATGGACTCGCCTTCATGCAGCTCGTAAGCTTTGCCGTCGATGGTGATGCGGCCGACGCCGTCCAGGCAGGTAACGAAGGCATCACCGCCGGATTCGTGGGTGCTGATCTCCTCGTCTTTGTCGAAGGCGAAAAGGGTAACGCTTAACGCGTCATTCTGGGCAAGGGTCTTGCTGACTACCTGGCCTTTCTGGTAGGAAACCTGCTCTTTTAAGGTCAGAACTTCGGATTTGCTGATATTTTTAATAAAACTCATGGTGGACCCTCCTTTGTGATCAAAAACTAATGTTATTATAAACGCAAATGAAAAGAAAATCCGTTGTCCAGGCAACAAAAATGCCAGATTGCAATATTTTTGTAAGGTTGACGTGATTTTTCCTTTGTACTAAAATAGAATAAAATTTAACAACATATTTCAGGAGGACAAACTGGCGGATAAAAAACAGCTTGCGTATGATTACACCCGCAAGGGCAATCTGGTAGCCGTTATTACGGATGGAACTGCGGTTCTGGGACTTGGCGATATCGGCTCGTCTGCCGACATGCCGGTTATGAGGGCAAATGTGCCCTGTTCAAAGAGTTTGCCGGTGTGGACGCGTTCCCGCTGTGTGTGGATTCCAAAGATGTAGATACCATCGTCAACACCATTGCCCTGATCTCCAAGAGCTTTGGCGGCATCAACCTGGAGGACATTGCGGCTCCGAGATGTTTCGAGATCGAGAAAAAGCTGAAAGAGCGCTGTGATATCCCGGTATTCCATGATGACCAGCATGGTACCGCCATTGTAGTTGGCGCGGCACTCCTGAATGCAGTGAAGGTAACTGGCAAGAAGATGGGCGAACTGAGAGTTGTCATCAACGGCGCAGGAGCAGCAGGCGTGGCTATCGGCAAGCAGCTCATTGCCATGGGCTTCGGAAATATTATCATGTGTGATATTAATGGTATCATCTGCGAAGGTGACGCAAACTTAAATTCCGGACAGGAAGAAATCTCCCACATCAGTAATAAAAATAAAGAGCATGGAACTCTGGCTGATGCGTTGAAGGGAGCAGACATTTTCGTCGGCGTTTCCAGACCGCATCTGGTTACAAAAGAGATGGTAGCAACCATGAATAACGGTATTGTATTTGCCAAGGCAAACCCGGTTCCGGAGATCATGCCGGATGAGGCCAAGGCAGGTGGTGCGGCGGTCGTTGGCACAGGCCGCTCTGACTATCCGAACCAGATCAACAATGTGCTGGTATTCCCGGGGCTCTTCAAGGGTGTCCTTGCTGTGCGGGCAAAAGACATTACCGAGAACATGAAGATTGCAGCCGCACATGCTATTGCAGCAGTGATTCCGGAGGAGAAGCTGAATCCGGAATATGTCATCCCGTCCTCTTTTGACAAGCGGGTTGCCCTGGCAGTGGCCAATGCCGTAGCAAAGGCTGCCGTGGAGGAAGGAATCAACTGGGTTCCGTACACAGAAATAAAATAAATTAGCTGACCTAAAACTTATATTAAGATAAGAAGACATTTAGTTAGGCTAAAATCGTTAAAACCGTCACATTTTTTTTGTGTGGCGGTTTTTTTTGTGTAAATGTGCACTAAACTGGCAGGAATGACAAAATTTATCGGTTATTTTTGTGAAAATGTTCGATAAAAAAATGACATAAATATTTACAATGTGCAAGATTCACTATTTTTCAACGAAACATCTATTCATAATGGACAAGGTTGAAAAGTTTGGGTATAATAGATGATACATGCAAAAATGCAGAAAGAGGTGGAAACAGTGCATTATAAGAGAAGCGTATTCCGAAGTCTTGCCATGGTGACGCAGCTTGGTTTCAGTGTGCTGACTCCGATCCTCCTCTGTGTTTACACAGGTTATCTGGTGGATTCCCATTTTGGGACGAAGCTCATGGTGCCGATGCTGATTCTGGGTGTTCTGGCAGGCGGACGCTGCGGCTGGGTCATGGCGAGAAATACTCTTTTGCAGGAGCGGAAAGAGGACGAGCGCTTACGGCAGCAGCAGAGTGCGGGGCAGGGACGAAGCGGAATCAGCAAACCAAAACAGCCAAGCCGCATTTTTCATGAAGACAGCAAAGGAGGCAGGTAACAATGGAGTGGCTGAGCAAGTCAACGAAAAGGCTGCTTGCGGAAATGTCAGCCGGAATCATTTTTTACAATGTGATCCTGGTCATCCTTGCAGTCCTGCTTCTTCCGAAGGTTTCCTATCCGGTGGTTCCGGTCATTATGGGACTGGTGGTGGGAGCCGCAGGAGCCATTTGTATGCTGATTCATATGGCGGTTATGACCGAGCGGGTGCTGGACAGCGGAAGTGAGAGCTACGCCAACAAATTTACCGTAGCGCAGAGTATGCTGCGCAAGCTGGTATTTGTGGCGGTGCTTCTGATCTGCTGGAAAGTGCTTAAGATCGATCTTCTGGCAGCAGTGATCGGAGCCATGGGCATGAAAGCAGGCGCATACCTGCAGCCACTGGTTCACAGAATTTCCGGTGGAAAAGAACTGGAAGCTTCTGCGCAGGCAGATACTTCCGACAATGACCGTCCGGGGATATCATGAGAGAAAGGAGGAACCGTGAATGGGAATGCTGATTTCCAATGAGCCTGACTTTATGATACACGGGGTATTAAAATACCAGTTGTTCGGTCAGGATTTTTGGATCACAACAACGACCATAGGCATGTGGATCATCACCGCGCTGATTTTGATTCTTGCGGTACTGGCAAACCGGACCTTGAAAAAGGCAACGGACCAGCCCGGAACGTTTCAGAATGTGCTGGAGATGGCGTACGAGGCACTGCAGGGCATGACTGCAGGAATTCTGGGAGGCAATGCAAGACGTTTCATCAACTACATCGGAACGATCTTTGTATTTATCCTCTTCTGTAACTTAAGCGGTCTGCTGGGACTGCGTGCTCCGACTGCAGATTATGGCGTTACTTTCCTGCTTGGTATGTTTACGTTCTTTATTGTAAACTACCAGGGCATCAAGAACAGGGGCGTAAGACATTTTACCAGCCTGTTTGAGCCAACACCGATCTTATTCCCGATCAACTTAATCGGTGAGATCGCGAACCCGATTTCCATTTCCCTGCGTCTGTTCGCAAACCTGCTGTCAGGCGTGATCATTATGGGATTATGGTATGGCATGATGCCGATCTTTACCAATATCGGTATTCCGGCGGCACTTCATGTTTACTGTGATGTATTCTCCGGTGCGATCCAGACATACGTATTCTGTATGCTGACCATGGTATACATCAACGACAAAATGGAATAAGCCAAGTCATGCTCAGATGAATAGGGCGCAGCCCGACACCGAGATGAAGCGAAGCGGAATCGAGGTGGGCATGACGTGAAACATCACATTCCAACAGGATTCAATTAATTTATATTTAGGAGGACTTAACTATGAATGGTATCTCAGGACAGGACTTTATCTTTGGTTGTTCCGCAATCGGCGCTGGTCTGGCAATGATCGCCGGTATCGGACCTGGTGTAGGACAGGGTATCGCAGCTGGTCACGGTGCTGCAGCAGTAGGCCGTAACCCGGGCGCAAAATCCGACATCACTTCCACCATGCTTCTTGGTCAGGCAGTAGCAGAGACCACCGGTCTGTACGGTCTGGTTGTAGCGATCATCCTGATGTTCGTTAAGCCGTTCGGCGCATAAGAAGAACGGACATTGCGCAGGCACGCGGCGGACAGCAGTGTTTTGCGGCGGAGCGCGCAATGAATTATAACGAAAGGAGGCGTAAGACTTGGACAGACTGATAGGATTTGATCCGCAGCTTCTGCATGACGCAGTGCTGACCGGTATCAACATCTTCATTTTATTCTTTGCATTGTCCTATCTGCTTTTCAATCCGGTGCGTGATGTGCTGGAAAAGAGAAAACAGAAGATTGCCGGCGAGCTGGCATCTGCTGCGGAAGACAAATCTTCAGCAGAGGCTATGAAGGCTGAGTACGAGGCAAAATTAAGAGACGTGAACAAAGAAGCTGAGAGCATTCTGGAGACTGCACGGCGTAAAGCCAAAGCCCGTGAGGAGGAAATGCTCGATGAAGCCAAGGCCGAAGCAGCCAGAATCATTGAGCGGGCTAACCGCGAGGTTGAGCTGGAGAAGAAGAAAGCTCTCGATGACATGAAACAGGAGATCGTAGACATCGCCGCATTCATGGCAGAGAAGGTTGTTGGAAACTCCATCGATGTTAAGATTCAGGATGCTTTGATTGATGAGACTTTGAAGGAAATGGGTGAACATACATGGCAAAGCTAGTTTCAAAGGTGTACGGCGATGCATTGTTTGAGACAGCCATGGAAAAAGAGCTTATGGATACCCTCTACGAGGAAACCTCTGCTCTGCTCCCCATTTTACAGGCCAACCCGGAGCTCTTTTCCGTTCTCGGAAATCCGCAGATCGTAAAAGAAGAGAAGGTTGCCTTATTACATCAGGTCTTTTCCGGAAAGATTGCGGAGGAGCTGATGGGCTTCTTGAGCATCATTGTTGAGAAAGACAGACAGAACGAGATGATCTCGATTCTGGAATATTTCATCCAGAGGGTGAAGGAATTCAAAAAGATCGGAGCTGCTTATGTGACCAGCGCAGTGGAGCTGGGCGCGGAGCAGAAGGCCGCTTTGGAAAAAAGACTGCTTGAGACCACCGGTTACGTGCAGTTTGAAATGCACTACGATGTGGATACGTCTCTTCTTGGGGGCATGGTCATCCGCATCGGAGACCGCGTAGTGGACAGCAGCATCAAGACAAGGCTTTACGAGCTGAAGAAGGAGTTATCCGCGCTTCAGCTGGCATAATAAGTCGGAAAGGAACAGACAATGAATTTGAGACCAGAAGAAATCAGTTCGGTAATCAAAGAACAGATCGCAAAGTATTCTACCAAACTGGAAGTCTCTGATGTCGGCACCGTTATCACGGTTGCGGACGGTATCGCTCGAGTTCATGGACTGGAGAAAGCCATGCAGGGTGAGCTTCTGGAATTCCCGGGAGAGGTATACGGCATGGTCCAGAACCTGGAGGAAGACAACGTAGGTGTCGTTCTCTTAGGTGATACCAGGAACATCAGTGAGGGAGATATCGTTAAGACAACCGGCCGCGTGGTTGAGGTCCCGGTAGGCGATGCCATGACCGGACGAGTTGTCAACGCGTTAGGTATGCCGATTGACGGCAAGGGCCCGATCGAGACTGACAAATTCCGCCGTGTTGAGCGTGTTGCTCACGGCGTAATCGAAAGAAAATCTGTAGACACCCCGTTACAGACCGGTATCAAGGCAATTGACGCCATGATTCCGATCGGCCGCGGACAGCGAGAGCTGATCATCGGTGACCGTCAGACCGGTAAGACCGCCATCGCGATCGATACCATCATCAACCAGAAGGGTCAGGGCGTTCACTGTATCTACGTTGCAATCGGTCAGAAAGCATCTACCGTTGCCAACATTGTAAGAACCTTAGAGGAGTTCGGCGCTATGGACTACACCACCATCGTAGTTTCCACGGCATCCGACCTGGCTCCGTTACAGTACATCGCACCATATTCCGGATGTGCGATCGGTGAGGAGTGGATGGAAAACGGAGAGGACGTACTGGTGGTCTATGATGACTTAACCAAGCACGCTGCCGCTTACCGTACCCTGTCCCTTCTTCTGAAGAGACCGCCGGGACGTGAGGCTTATCCGGGCGACGTATTCTACCTGCACTCCAGACTGCTGGAGCGCGCATCCCGTCTGTCTGATGACTTAGGCGGCGGTTCCTTAACTGCTCTGCCGATCATCGAGACCCAGGCGGGCGATGTATCCGCATACATCCCGACCAACGTAATTTCCATTACCGATGGTCAGATCTACCTTGAGACTGAGATGTTCAACTCCGGCTTCCGTCCGGCTATCAACGCTGGTCTGTCCGTATCCCGAGTAGGAGGCGCGGCACAGATCAAGGCAATCAAGAAGATTGCAGCGCCGATCCGTGTGGAACTGGCACAGTACCGCGAGCTGGCAAGCTTCGCCCAGTTCGGCTCCGAGCTGGATGCAGCAACCACCGAGCAGCTGGCACAGGGCGAGCGCATCCGTGAAGTCTTAAAACAGCCTCAGTACCAGCCGATGCCGGTTGAGTACCAGGTAATCATCATTTACGCAGCAACCAGAAAGCATCTTCTTGATATTCCGGTTGCAGATGTGCTGGCATTTGAGAAAGACTTATTCAAATACATTGACAGCAAGTACCCGGAGATCCCGGCAGCAATCCGCGATACCAAGGTTCTGTCCGAGGAGAACGAGGCTCTGCTTGTAAAAGCGATCAAAGAGTGCAAAGAGCAGCGCTAGATAAGGCAGGTGAACGATCATGGCATCGATGAGAGATATTAAACGCAGAAAAGCAAGTATCCAGAGCACCGGCCAGATTACCAAAGCCATGAAGCTGGTTTCTACAGTCAAGCTGCAGAAATCCAGACAGAAAGCAGAAGGCTCCAAGCCTTATTTCGACTTGATGTATGAGACGATCTCTTCCATGCTGAAAAAGTCAGGAACCATCGACCACAAATACCTGCGGGCAGGCGCCACGGATGGAAAAGCGGTCATCGCGATCACTTCCAACCGCGGTCTTGCCGGCGGCTACAATAACAACATTGTCAAGCTCATCGCAGGAAATGAGGCGCTGACTCCGGAGAAGACCCGGGTTTACGCCATTGGCCGCAAGGGCCGTGACGGACTGGCTAAGAAGGGCTATGAGATTGCCGAGGATTATTCCGAGGTTATCGACGAGCCAGCCTACCAGGATGCAGCAGATCTCACAAAAGAGCTGTTAGCCGCATTCGGCCGTGGAGAGATCGGTGAGATCTATCTTGCATACACTTCCTTTAAGAACACCGTAGTTCATATTCCGAAGCTCATCAAGCTCCTTCCGTTTACCATGGAAGAGAGCAGCGAGAGCGAGGCTTTGAAAGCCGAAGCCCTCATGAACTACGAGCCGAGCGAAGAAGAAGTGCTGGATATGATCATCCCGAAATATATGAGCAGTCTGATCTTTGGTGCGCTGCAGGAAGCAGTTGCCAGTGAAAATGGCGCGCGTATGACCGCCATGGATTCGGCAACCAACAATGCAGAAGAAATGCTGGGCAAGTTAGAGCTGCAGTACAACCGTGCGCGTCAGGGTTCCATTACCCAGGAGCTTACGGAGATCATTGCAGGCGCAAATGCGATCAATTAATCCGTTTTGGCAGGGCCTGGTGCTCTGCTGAAGCGATCGCGCTCCAAGGAGTGCATTCGAGAAAGAATTATGAAGGAGAAGCAAGATGGCAGAACAAAATACTGGTAAGATCACACAGATCATCGGTGCGGTCATGGATATCAAGTTCTCCCAGGGCAAGATTCCGGAAATCAACGAGGCAATCCGAGTTCCGCTGGAAGACGGCGGCAGCCTGACCGTTGAGGTTGCGCAGGATCTTGGTGACGATACCGTAAGATGTATCGCAATGGGAACCACCGATGGTCTGAGACGTGGTATGGACGCCATTGCAACCGGCGCGCCGATTTCCGTACCGGTTGGTGAGAATACGCTGGGCCGTATTTTCAATGTACTGGGCGAGCCGATTGACAATAAAGAAAAGCCACAGGTGGAAGAATACCTTCCAATCCACAGAAAAGCTCCTACCTTCGAGGAACAGTCTACCCAGACTGAGATCCTTGAGACCGGTATCAAAGTCGTAGACCTGCTCTGCCCTTATCAGAAGGGTGGTAAAATCGGTCTGTTCGGCGGTGCCGGTGTAGGTAAGACCGTCCTGATCCAGGAGCTGATTCGTAACATCGCTACCGAGCACGGCGGATATTCCGTATTCACCGGTGTAGGTGAGCGTACCCGTGAGGGTAATGACCTTTACTACGAGATGACCGAGTCTGGCGTTATCAATAAGACTACCATGGTATTCGGTCAGATGAACGAGCCGCCGGGAGCACGTATGAGAGTCGGCCTGACAGGCCTTACTATGGCTGAGTACTTCCGTGATAAAGGTGGTAAGGATGTCCTGTTATTCATCGACAACATCTTCCGTTTCACCCAGGCAGGTTCCGAGGTATCCGCTCTGCTTGGACGTATGCCGTCCGCAGTAGGTTACCAGCCGACTCTGCAGACAGAGATGGGTGCTCTTCAGGAGCGTATCACCTCTACCAAGAACGGTTCCATCACTTCCGTACAGGCAGTTTATGTGCCGGCCGATGACTTAACCGACCCGGCTCCGGCAAACACCTTCGCACATCTGGATGCAACCACGGTATTAAGCCGTGCCATCGTAGAGCAGGGTATTTACCCGGCAGTAGACCCGCTGGAGTCCACCTCCCGTATCCTCGACCCGCGTGTTGTAGGTGAGGAGCACTACAAGGTAGCCCGCGGCGTGCAGGAGGTTCTGCAGAAGTACAAAGAGCTGCAGGATATCATTGCCATGTTAGGTATGGATGAGCTTTCCGAGGAAGATAAGCTGACTGTATCCCGCGCACGTAAGATCCAGAGATTCTTATCCCAGCCGTTCTTCGTGGCAGGACAGTTTACCGGTCTGGAAGGCCGTTATGTGCCGCTGAGCGAGACCATTCAGGGCTTCAAGGAGATCCTGGAAGGCAAGCATGATGACATTCCGGAGCAGTATTTCCTGAATGCAGGTAATATCGATGACGTTCTTGCCCGTGTGAAATAGGGGGTACGTCTATGGCTGATGGAATGAAATTAAAGGTTGTCACCCCGACCGGCGGTTTCTACGACGGAGAAGTCTCCATGGTAGAGCTGACTACCACCGAGGGTGAGATCGGTGTATACCCGAACCACATTCCGCTGACTGCTGTAGTAGCGCCTGGCGTTCTCAAAATCCATGAGGACGGCGGCGAGAAGGAAGCAGCACTGCTGTCCGGATTCATCACCATTCTGCCGGAGCAGGTTACTGTTATGGCAGAGGTGGTTGAGTGGCCGGATGAGATCGACTTTAGCCGTGCAGAAGAGGCACGTTCCCGCGCGGAGCGCCGCCTTGCAAGTCATGAAGCTGATCTGGATGCAGCGCGTGCGGAAGCAGCGCTGAAGCGCGCAATGGTGCGTTTGAAATTGAAACACTAAAGATAAAAGTCCCACAGAAAGCAGTATGCATGTGCTGTTTCTGTGGGACTTTTCTTTGCCGGATTCTACACGGTTTTCTTACTCGTATAAAAATCCCGGCTCATTGTAGATCAGAGCCATGAACTCTACATCCTCATTGGAATTATTTTCAATGCTGTGGAACTGTCCGACTTCGATGATGCAGCAGTCGCCAGGGCCAACCTTGGTGACGGACTTGTCGTTGTCGATGAAGTCAGCCTGTCCCTTTAAAATGTAGTACGGCTCGGTGTCATGTACGTGCTGGTGCCAGCCTACGCTTGCGCCCGGAGGAAGTACCACCCTCGCGTACATTCTGCCGTGACCTAAAAACTCTTCTTTGGAAATGATGTGATGAACGTAAGCCGTGCCCTTGCCGCCGCCTAAGTGTTCCACCGCAACTGTGTTTTCTTTGCGAACCATAATTTCAGCCTCCTTAGTCTGTAATACCGTGACTGTTCAATATTTTCCAGGTCACGTGTTATCAAAAGTATATCCCAAATTGAAACAAAATGAAATATAAAATTATGGAATATTACAGCCGCAGCATCCGGTATCCGACTCCGATATGGGTCTGGATCTGCTGGGGCGCGCCCGGAGCGGATTCCAGTTTTTTGCGGAGCGTTGCCATAAAGACCCGGAGAGAGGCTACATCGCTTTTAAAACTGCTCCCCCATACATGCTCGGTGATATAGGTGTGGGTCAGAACCTTTCCCACGTTGCGGGCCATCAGGCACAGAAGCTTGTACTCGGTAGGGGTCAGGGCCAGCGGCTCCTCGTTTAAGCAGGCGCATCCGGCAGAAAAATCAATCTTCAGAGGGCCGTTGACAAACACGGAATCCTGGGCGGACATGGTTTCCTGCATGAAGCTTAAGCGGCGCTGGGTCACGCGCAGGCGAGCCAGAAGCTCATCAACGGAAAAGGGCTTGGTCAGGTAATCATCGGCGCCATTGTCCAGAGCTTCAATCTTGTCGGTATCTTCGCTGCGGGCGCTGATGACGATAATGGGGGTCATGCTCCAGGTGCGGATCTGCCGGATGATGTTGATGCCGTCAATATCCGGAAGTCCAAGATCCAGCAGAATGATATCCGGATTGTGGGAAGATGCCTCGATCAGCGCGGTATCTCCGTTTGCAGCGGTCAGAAAGCGGTAATCGTGCAGCTTTAAGGTGGTGGTGATCAGGTTGCGGACGGGCGCATCGTCTTCCACAACCAGAATCAGCGGTTTATTCATGGATTGCTACCTCCTCGCAGGGTAATGTAAAGGTAAAGATACAGCCGGATGGCGTGTTGTCAGATACGGAAATTTCTCCGCCATGGGCCCGGATGATGGAGCGGCATAAGCAGAGCCCGAGACCAAGGCTTCGGCGGCTGTCCGCAATGCGGTTTGCGCCGGTATAGCACATATCAAAGACAAACGGCTTTGCCTCATCCGGAATGCCCGGACCGTCATCCGTGACACGGATCCGCACGTTGGATTCCAGCTTATCCGTCAGAATCTGGATCCGGCTGCCTTTTTGTGTGTATTTGATGGCATTGTCCACAAGGTTGATGATGACCTGCACAATGAGCCGGGCATCCATGCGGGCAAGCAGAAAATCATCCGTGCTTTCTGCTGTAATGCTATGTTCAACGCTTTGACGGCTGACATGACGGAGCGCTTCGGAAATGACCTCGCTGACCAGTTCGGTTTCCATGCGCAGGTTCATGCGTCCGTCTTCAATGCGGGTGACAGCCAGCAGATTTTCCACCAGATTGATCAGCCACATGGAGTCGTCGTAGATGTCCGCGTAGATCTGCAGCCGGGTGGCTTCGTCGATGGCGGAATGGTTGGAGAGCAGGTTGCTGGCATTGCCGGATATGGCAGTCAGCGGGGTGCGCAGATCATGGGAGATGGTACGCAGCAGATTGGCCCGGAGCCGTTCCTTTTCCATCAGAAGCGCTGCCTGCTCTTTTTCCCGGATATTCTGGCGGTTTTCCATGGCCAGGGCGCCCTCTCCCAGCATGGAAACCAGAACGCTGTATTCAAAGGAATCCATGGGATGCTCTCCGGCTTCCATGCCGGCAACTCCATAGACAGCATCCTGTACCCGGATGGCCAGATAATGGCACAGAGCATCCGGAAAGGTGTCGGTATAGGCACCGGCCCGTTTGTTGTGTGCCAGAACCCACAGGGCGGCCTCCTGTTCCCGGGGGCGGGTCAGAAATTCGGATTTTTCCGCAGAAGCAGAATCCGGGGAGAGGATGGGGGTTCCTAATGTCCCATGCTGAACCGGGTAAATGATGATGTGTTTTCCGAGTAATTTTTGAATCTGGGAAATCAGGGTATTCAGGATTGCTTCGTCGGTTTCTGCTTTTTGCAGAAGCTGGTTGGTGTCAAACAGGACCTTGGTGCGATAGGCCAGCTTGGCGGACTGGCGGGCGTGATCCTTTAGGCGGGTGGTCAGGGCACTGCTTAACAGGGCCACAACAAACATCACAATAAAGGTGACCGGATAATCCTTTCCGTACACATGAAAGGTGAAGCGCGGAGTGGTAAAAAAATAGTTAAAAACAATAACGCTGCAGGCAGAAGCCAGCAGACTGCAGCTCCATCCGGTCGTGGTGATGGAGGCCAGCAGGACTCCGAGGATATAAAGCGTGATGATGTTTGCCTCAGACAGTCCGGCCTGGTAGAAGAAGAGACCGGTCAGTGTCACGGAGATCAGAATGAAAATGGTACGCAGCAGATCTGTGGCCTGAATATGCCAGCCTGTGGACCGGAGATGCTTGTTGAGGTGGTAGCTGCTATGAACGGAGGCGGCATCCGGAATGATGTAGATATCCAGATTTGGCGCGATCTCAGTCAGCTTTTCTGTCAGGGACGGCTTGCTCCATAGATGCCGCCGCCGGATATTGCTGCGGCCAAGGACAATTTTTGTAATATTGTTGAGGCGCGAAAATTCCGCGATCTGGTAGGAAACATCGTCACCGTATACGGTTTCGATGGAGGCTCCAAGCTGCTCGGCCAGACGCATGTGTTCTTTCAGACGGCTCTGATCTTCTTCGGACATGGCAGAATGATCCGGCGTCTGGACATAGAGCGCAGTCAGTGTGCCATGAAAAGCCTCAGACATACGGGCACCCGTCTGCACGATCCTCAGGTTTGATGGCGCAGAAGAAAGACAGACAAGGATATGCTCCCTGGTCTGCCTTTCGGAATGATAAGTTTCAGATAAATTGTTATCCTGTATCATAAAGCTGGATCCTTCCATATTCGGGCATGGTTTTTCTGATTTCCATCATAAAACGGATTCTTTCGCAAATCAATCGAAAGAATCATTTTCGTCCGGTATTTTCCGATCAGGATCCGGCCGCTGCTGTTCCATGCGCAGATTCCCTTTGCGCAGCCGGTCCAGAATCCGGTCAATCCGGCTCATAAGCAGATAGATGAAGGCAAAAAACAGGACGAGAAGAAGGATCAGAATCAGATTTCTCATAAGATCACCTCCAAAATCAGATCCGGAAACATTTCTGCAGATCGCGGTAGCGGCCAAGGACCAGGATGGTGTCTCCTGCGCAAAAACTGGTCTGCGGCGTAACCGAATACTCAATTTTGCCATTATGGCGCACTCCGATGATGTTGATGCCATACTGCTTCCGGATGTCGATCTGCGCGACACTCATGCCAATCCACTGGTCAGGCAGATCGACTTCAAACAGATCATGATCTCCGTCGAGATCAACAAAATCCCGGATGTGGTCAGAGCTGCAGCGAATGGCGGTCCACTTGGCCAGCTGTTTTTCCGGGTAGACGACTTCATCCGCACCGTTGCGCAGCAGAAACTTGGCATGGACATCTCTGGCAGCCCGGGAGACAACCAGTCTGGCTCCCAGCTCCTTTAAGAGCGATGTAGTTTCCAGAGAGCTTTGAAAGTCAGTTCCGATGGCAACAATGCAGACATCGAAATTGCGTACGCCCAGGGAAGAAAGAAAATCCTCCGAGGTGCTGTCACCAATCTGAGCACTGGTCAGGAAAGGAAGAGCTTCGTTGACACGCACCTCATTATGATCGACTGCCATCACCTGGTGCCCCAGGGAATGCAGCTCCATGGCAATATGTTTTCCAAAACGGCCGAGGCCAATCAGTAAAATTGATTTCATAATCTTGCTCCTTTACGTGTTATCCTACAGTGATTTTTTCCAGCGGATATTTGCCAAACCGGATCCGGTGTCCGGACAATGCGGCGTAGATTAAAGTCAGTCCTCCGACTCTTCCCAGATACATCAGAATGATCAGGATGATCCGGGAGATACTTCCGAGTCCGGGAGTAATGCCGAAGCTGAGACCGACCGTGCCTACCGCTGAGGCTGTTTCAAACATACATGCCATCATGGGAAGCTCCTCTATGCGGCTGATGAGAAATGCGCCGGTCAGACAGAGACAGAGATACATCATCAGGATGGAGGCAGCATTTGCTACAGTTTCCGGGGCAATCCGGCGCTTAAACAGCTCCGGGTTTTCGTTCCGCCGAAAGACAGATACGGCAGTGGAGGTAAGAACTGCGACGGTAGTGGTTTTCATGCCTCCTGCTGTAGAACCGGGGCTTCCGCCGATGAGCATCAGAATAATGGTCAGTATCTGGCCGGATTCAGTGAGTTTACTGAAGTCTGCTGTGTTAAAACCGGCAGTTCGTGGAGTTACTGACTGAAACAAGGATAACAGGATCCTGGTTCCAAAGCCTCCCTGTCGGAATTCTCCGAAATAGAAATAGAGGGCCGGCAACAGGATCAGGATGGCCGTGGTGGTTAAGATGACCTTGCTCTGCATCCGGTAACGGCTGAAATGCAGATGGTTACTGCGGATATCTTCCCAGGTCAGAAAGCCGATTCCGCCGATGATGATAAGTGCCATGATGACCAGATTGACCAGTGGGTTTGCGGCATAAAGTGTGAGGGAAGAAAAGGGAATACGGATCCCCATCAGGTCGATCCCTGCGTTGCAGAATGCGGAAATGGAATGAAACAAAGCCATCCAGAGTCCGCGGACGGGGCCAAAGTCTCTGCAAAATACAGGGGCCAGCAGAGCGGCGCCGGACAGCTCGATCAGGAACGTGGCCCGGATGATAAAGCCGGTCAGGCGCACAATGCCGCTCATCTTTGGTGCGGCCACGGCTTCCTGCATGGTACTGCGCTGCATCAGACCGATCTTGCGTCCGGAAACAATGGTGACTGCCGCAGCGACAGTTACGACTCCCATGCCGCCGATCTGGATCAGCACCAGGATCACAGCCTGACCGAAAACGGACCAGTAGGTACCGGTATCCACCACGATCAGACCCGTCACGCAGACAGAGGTGGTGGAGGTGAATAATGCACTTAAAAACGGAGTAACGCAGTGGGTGGCGGAGGAAACCGGCAGCATTAAAAGAAGTGCACCGGCCAGAATGACCCCGGCAAATCCCAGGACAATGATCTGAAAAGAATTTAATGGTTTTATGGAAAATGGTTTCATGGATACAGCTCCAATCTTCTGTCGGGTAGTGATACCGCTGTTTTTGTTAGTTCCATTATAGAAAAAAAGAGTTAAAGAGGGCACAAAGGTATTTTGCCCGGTATTAAGACGGTATAAAGATTCCTGATTCTGTTTTTTTGCATCGTAATAGAAAATAGTAAAAATAAATAGTAAATAATAGTAAAAACATGCTATAATGGTAAAAGAAAATAGTAAACAAAAATAGTAAATTTAATGGGAAATGGAGGAAAACCATGCAGAATCCATATACATTAACATTCGGAAAGGAACCAATCGAATATATTAAGCGAATTGCGGAAGAACGGCAGATTTTAGAGGATTTTCTGTCACCAAACCCTCCTCAGCAGGTGTATATGATTTCCGGAGTCCGTGGATGTGGAAAAACGGTGTTTATGACAGATATTTCCCAGGAGATAGGAAGAGATGAAGACTGGATTGTTGTTGATTTAAATCCATACAAGGCAGACCTGATGCAGGAGGCTGCAGCATATCTTAGCAGCATTCAGGGCCTGGCACAGATATTTCAGAAGGCAAAACTCAATTTTTCTTTATTTGGATTTGGTCTGGAAGTATCAGATGCGGCACCGATTGCGGATATTCAGGTCGCTTTGGAACGGATGATTGAGAACCTTGCGCAGCATCACAAAAAAATTTTATTTACGATTGATGAGGTGACCGCTTCTCCTCAGATCAAGGCATTTACCTTTGCTGTTCAGCAAATGCTGCGCAAAAATTCGCCTGTATTTTTACTGATGACGGGCCTGTATCAGAATATTTCGGATCTTCAAAACGAGAAGAATCTGACATTTTTGTACCGTGCGCCTAAAATTATTCTTTCTCCGCTGAACATAGGAGCCATGGCAGATAATTACCGGCAGAACATAAAGCTTACAGCCGATGCTGCCAGAGAGATGGCAAAACTCACGAAGGGTTATCCTTTTGCATTTCAGGTTGTTGGTTATTTTCTGTGGAAGGATTCAACGAATTTCACAAAGGTGATCAGTCAGTCAAGGCAATATCTGGAAGAACAGTCTTATGAAAAAATATGGTCAGAATTATCAGCAAAGGACCGTGAGCTTGCAGGTGCCATTGCGCAATGTCCGGGTGGAAGTATTCGTGAGATCAAAGAATTGCTTCATATAGAGCAAAATGAATTAAATCCGTACCGGAAAAGATTGATCCGGAAAGGAATTGCGGATGGCTCAGTGCGCGGCTACCTCACGTTTTCTCTGCCATTTTTTAATGATTTTGTATTGGACAATATTTAAGGTACACATTTCAGGAGAGATTCATGAAAAAGAATAAGCGATATGGCAGTCAATATCTTGTGGCGGCAGGAATCTCCCTGCTGCTTCTGACAGCAGTATTTCAGCTTTCTGCCCGGACACTTCCGGGCTTTGGCACCTGGTATGCCCACCATATTTACTCGTGGATCGTGAAAAGTGTGGGCCGATTAACCGGGCTGCTGCCATTTTCTGTAGTGGAGATGGGGCTGTATGGTCTGCTGTGCCTGCTGTTTCTGGATGTGGTGCGACTGTCTGTGGCGGCAATCCGTGCGGAACATGCTAAAATCCTGACAGTCACTGGCAGGCGGTGGCTTTTGATCGTCAGTGCGCTGCTGTTTTTATACACCGTCAACTGCGGCATCAACTACTATGCATCCTCGTTTTCCTCATATGCCGGTCTGGAGGATGGCACTTACACCGTGGAAGAGCTGGAGGCCCTGTGCAGTGATCTGGTGGAGTTGGTCAATGAATCCGCAAAAACCGGTCGGCAGTCTTACCGGGAGCATCGCAGTGCCTGGCGGGTGGAAGCGGTAACAGCCATGCAGGCGGCGGGAGAACAATTCTCCTGTCTGGCCGGATTTTATCCAAAACCAAAGGAGGTTTTGGTATCCCGGATCCTTTCCGTGCAGCAGCTGTGCGGCGTTTACTCTCCGTTTACGGTGGAAGCGAACTATAACGGGGACATGCCGGATTACAACGTGCCCCATACCCTTTGCCATGAGTTATCCCATCTGAAAGGCTTTATGCGGGAGGATGAGGCGAATTTTATCGGATATCTGGCCTGTATTTCATCAGAAAACGAAGCGTTTCGCTACAGTGGTTACCTGACTGGCTGGGTTTACGCGGGAAATGCCATGGCGCGGGTGGACAGGAAACGCTACATAGAACTGACGGATCAGCTCTGTGAGGGAGCAAGGCAGGACCTGGATGAAAATTCGGATTTCTGGAACCGGTACGAAAGCAGGGTATCGGAGGCGGCAACCCGGATGAATGACACCTATCTGAAAATGAACTCCCAGGCCGATGGCGTGAAAAGCTATGGAAGGATGGTGGACCTGATGTTATCCTACCGAATTCTTAACGAAAACTTGATAAATTTGGATTAAACCAGTGGAAAACGCGGGAAAAATCGGCTATAATAAATTTCAGAATTAATGAACGGAAAATTTGAAAAGTCGCAATTTTTGTCGAATTTCCGACTCTATATTTTGGGAGGGCTATCAATGGATCAGGTATTATATGATTTAATGGACTGGGCTGGAATTGAGGAAATCGTGTATTCCGAGGCGGCAAATCCGGAACGCCTTCTGGGAGCGCATGAGGTGGAAGAGGGACTGCTGATCCAGGTGTTCATGCCGCACGCGGTAGCTGTGGCAGCGAAGGTTGGAAATGAGAGCTATCCCATGGAACTGCAGGACGAGGCCGGATATTATGCGGTGCTCCTGCATGGGAAGAAGATGAGCAAATATCTTCTGGAGATTACTTACGATAACGGGACAACGGAGGAATTGCAGGATCCTTACGCGTTTCCGTCTCAGTTTACGGACGCGGAACTGAAAAAGTTTGACGCAGGCATTTATTACGATGTGTATCGCAAGATGGGCGCGCACCCGATGACGATTGACGGTGTAAAAGGTGTTTATTTTGCCGTGTGGGCACCCTGCGCCATGCGTGTCAGCGTAGTCGGTGACTTCAATATGTGGGATGGCAGACGCCACCAGATGAAGCGCCTGGGAGATTCCGGCGTCTTTGAACTGTTTATGCCGGGTCTTGAAGTGGGAGCACTTTACAAATATGAGATTAAGAATCATCACGGCGAGCCGATGTTAAAATCTGACCCGTACGGAAACTATTCTGAACTGCGCCCGGATAACGCGTCTATCGTCTGGGATCTGGAGCAGTTTTCCTGGAACGATGAGATCTGGATGAAGAACCGGGAGCTGGAGGCATCCAAGGACAAGCCGCTTTCCATCTATGAACTGCATCTTGGTTCCTGGATGCGCCATGAATTAAAGATGGACGAAGACGGAGAGCCGGTCATCGGTTCCGAGTTTTACAATTACCGGGAGATCGCGCCGAAGCTGGCTGAGTATGTGAAGAAGCTGGGCTATACCCATGTGGAGCTGATGCCGGTGATGGAGCATCCGTTAGATGAATCCTGGGGCTATCAGGTAACCGGCTACTATGCGCCGACAAGCAGGTATGGCACGCCGGATGATTTTATGTATTTCATGAATTATATGCATGAACAGGGCATCGGCGTGATCCTGGACTGGGTACCGGCTCATTTCCCGCGTGATGCCCACGGCCTGGCATGCTTCGACGGAAGCTGTGTTTACGAGCATCAGGATCCGAGACAGGGCGCACACCCGCACTGGGGTACCCTGATCTACAACTACGGACGGCCGCAGGTTACTAATTTCCTGATTGCCAACGCGCTGTTCTGGGCCAAGCAGTACCATGCAGACGGCATCCGCATGGATGCGGTGGCTTCCATGCTGTATCTGGATTACGGCAAGAATGACGGAGAGTGGGTTGCCAATATCTACGGCGGTCATGAGAATCTGGAAGCAGTAGAGTTTTTAAAACACTTAAACAGCATCTTCAAGAAAGAAATCAAGGGCGGCCTGCTGATCGCGGAGGAGTCTACCGCATGGCCGCAGATCACCGGCTCCGTGAAGGAGAACGGCCTTGGCTTTGATTATAAATGGAACATGGGATGGATGAACGATTTCACCGGCTACATGCAGTGTGATCCATACTTCCGCAATCAGCATTACGGCGAGCTGACCTTCAGCATGTTTTATGCTTACAGTGAGGACTTCGTGCTGGTATTCTCCCACGATGAAGTCGTGCACGGAAAGTCTTCCATGCTCTGCAAGATGCCGGGGGAGACCTACGAAGAGAAGGCAGCAAACCTGCGTACCGCCTACGGATTTATGTACGGGCATCCGGGCAAGAAGCTGCTGTTCATGGGACAGGAGTTCGCTCAGATTTCCGAGTGGAATGAGAATGAAGAATTGCCGTGGAACATTCTGGAGTACCCGCTTCACAAAAATATGCAGGATTATGTGACTGCGTTAAATGAACTTTACCGTACGCACCCTGCTATGTATCAGAAGGATTTTGAGCAGGAGGGCTTTGAATGGATCAATTGTACTTCTGCGGCAGATAATATCGTTGTCTTTACCAGAAAGACAGATAAGCCGGAAGAGACTCTGCTCTTTGTCTGCAACTTTGCTCCGGTACTTCATGAGAAATACCAGATCGGACTCCCGTTTGCGGGCAGATACAAGGAAATCTTCAACAGTGACGCAAAACAGTTCGGCGGAAGCGGCAAGGGCAATTCCAGGGTGAGAGCGGCAAAGAAGGAAGAGTACGATGGCCGTGACTATTCCATGCAGATCACGGTACCGCCAATGTCCATGATCGTGTTCTCATGTGAGCCGGCAGTACCGAAGAAAACGGCGGCGAAGAAATCAGCCGCAAAGAAGCCTGCAGCCGAGAAGACCGCGGCAGCGAAAAAGACCGGTACGGAGAAGAGCACAGCCGCAAAGAAGATCAGCATGGGAAAATCAGCCGCAGAAAAGAAAACCGCGGCAGAGAAAAGCTCCGCAAAGACGGAAACTGTGAAAAAAGCAGTAGCGGAAGCAAAGAAAGCAGCAGCGAAAACAGCGGAAAATGGAAGAAAAACTGCGGAGGAAGCCGTAAAAGCGGCGAAGGAAACGGCTGCTGCCGCAGTGCAGGATGTGGTAAAGAAAGCAAAGAATACCGCAAAGAAGACCGCAGCCGAGGTAAAGAAAGCTGCAGATAAGGCCACGGAGAAAGCCACAGATAAATCCACAGAGAAAATCACGGAGAAAAAAGCATAAGACTGTGGCCTGGATTTACCGCTGTGGAATATCCGTTCCAATCTGCACCATGGCCGTAAAGGTATCATCATTAAAGTAAACATCAAATTCATCACCGGGGCGGTTCAGGATGCGCTGGATACTCAGCATCCCGAGCCCCCCGTCTTTTTTACTAGAAAGAATATTTCCGTTTTTCTCCTGAATACTGCCGTTGTAGGCATTCTCCACAAGCATCAGCAGATGGTCGCCGTCCATGCGGGCCTGAATGCGGATGAATGAATCTTTCTCCATTTTTTTGGAAGCTTCCATAGCATTTTCCAGCAGATTTCCGATGACGATGCAGAGTGTCAGGTCATCAATTGGAATATGGGCGGACAGATCCAGACGGGCGGTGAAGGAAATTCCGGCTTTTTCAGCCCGGACCGCATATTCCTGGATCAGTCCGTTTACAGCCTGATTTTCGCAGAAGATTTTCTGCTCGGAAGTTTCCAGCTCTTTCTGGAGATTCTTTAGGTATTTTACCTGCTGTTCCTTGTCCATGTAGAGCAGGGCGTGGATGTGATGCCGGAAATCATGCCGGATGATCCGCACCTGTTCAATGTAGTCCAGAGTCTGGTTGTAGTGTTCCCGCTGCTTGCTGATCATCTGGCGGGCAAAGGTCAGCTCTTCCTCGGTCTGCTTGCGTTTTACGATCTGGGCGGTGCTGTTTAAGGTGAGCACATAGAGTAAGAGCAGGCTGACGCAGAGCACCAGGAAGAATAAGAGGAGGCTCTGGCTCTGGCCGGATGGGATGCCGTAAGGAAACAGGGCGCGTTCACCGATCAACTGAATGAAGAGAAAAAGCGCCGGATAAGCAGCTACGAGCAGACAGAAGCGGGCAGAGAGACTGCCAAAAATCTGACGGGCGCGTTTCTTCAGCCAGAAATGCACAAACAGGCAGCAGAGCGAGGCACTGATCAGGGAAATGAGTGTGCAGAGCTGTTCTTCGGACAGAGGGAGCCATGTGTGGAAGCACCAGGCTGTAAAGCGATTCAGAAATGAGGAAAGGTCCGCCAGCATCCATGCCGACAGATAGAAAAACAGCTTTTCTACAGCAGAACCGTGGAAAAAGACCAGAAGCACCAGGAAAAACAGGCATGAAAAAAAGCCCTGGAAGATCCAGAAGATGTGATCCGGAATGTGAAACAGGGACTGGGTAAAGATCATGATAGCCCAGAGATAAACGGAGCAGGCCGCGATGGTCTCCCGGTTTTTCTGTTTCGGTTCCAGGCAGAGGAAGATGGGCATCATACGCACGGAAAGATTGATCAGATCCTGAAAAACATGGCAGGCTGCATCGTTCATGGGTAACGTTCTCCTTTGACGCCACGGCTGGGAGCGGACCGGTTCCGGCCGCTCCTAACGCAGGCGGTAATGATAGTAGGCATTTTTGGCTTCCTTATAGAAAGCACGGGAAATGGGAATGGAAGTGCCGTCTTCCATCTGGAATGAGGAATCCTCCAGAGTGTGAACGTGAGCCAGGTTGACAATGTAGCTCTGGTGGCAGCGCAGAAAGATTTCCTGTTCCGAAACCGATTCCAGAATGGCAGAAAGCTTCTGGCTGAGCGGAATGACGCTGCCATCGGTGAGGGTGGCGTAAACCTTATGGAGACGGTTTTCAAAATGGGAAATGCGGTTCAGGGGAAGATCTACCGGAACCCGGTTTACCACAACGGAGAGGCAGGCATCCGGCTGGGAAAGCTTCTGGAGGCAGACCCGGTCCATGGTTTCCTCAAAATCCTCCCACCGCACAGGCTTTAACAGAAAGCCGGAGGCGCAGACCCGGTAGCTGTCTACCGCGGACTCCAGGGAGGAGGTAATAAAGACGATGACCGGATTGGAGTAGAGTTTTAAAAGGTCTGCCGCACCCTGGATGCCGCTTTTGCCTGGCATGAGCACGTCAAGAAGATAGAGGCCGTAGGCGGTGCCGGTGTCCAGAACATCCTGCATGGATGGAAATGTTTCCAGCTCCACCGGGCGGTTCTGTTTCTGGAAATACCGACGGGCATACTGCTCCACCAGCTCCCGTTCTTCTGTTGTATCATCGCATATGGCAATCTTCAGCATGGCATTATCATCTCCGCATATAGTGGTTTTCATAGCTGGGGGTTCCTGGTGCGCATATTTCGGCAGGAGTTTGCAGATTTGGTCCTGTTTTTGCATAATTGGAAGTTTTGCACACATGAAACCTGTGGTAAACTAAAAACATAAACAATTTATACAACTTTTTGACAGGGTTGTCAAATATTACAGGAGGGTATGTGTATGGGTACAAATTTAATGGTTACCGCAATCGTTATCGTGTATCTGCTGTTCATGCTGTGGATTGGCTGGTATTCTTCCACAAAGATTACGAGCAACACAGATTTCATGGTAGCAGGAAGAAGACTGGGGCCGTTCTTAATGGCGGGAACTCTGGCAGCAACGGAGATTGGCGGCGGAAGTTCTCTCGGTGTTGTTCAGAATGGTATGTCAGGCTTTGGTCTGAGCGCATCCTGGTATATTACCACCATGGGTATCGCGTTCATCATTTTAAGCTTTATCGCGCCGAAGTTCCGTGCTGCAACGGTTAAGACCGTTCCGGAGTATTTCCGCAGACGTTATGGCAAGGAGTGCGGACTGATCACCGCGATCATTATGCTGCTTCCGCTGGTAGGACTGACTGCAGGACAGTTCATTGCTTCCGCGGTTATTCTGTCTACCATGTTAAATATTGATTACCAGGTAGCAGTTATCATTGTAGCAGTGGTTGTTACCGTTTATTCGATCATGGGCGGTCTGTGGAGCGTTACCCTGACTGACTTTGTACAGGTTTTCCTGATCGTCATCGGCATGATCATCGCGGTTCCGTTTGCCATGAATTACGCAGGTGGATGGAGCAGCATTTCCGCAAACATTCCGGAAGGAACCATGAACCTGTTTGAAGGTTATGACCTGTTTGGCATCATTTCCCTGGTCATCATGTATACCGCAACCTTCTCCGTAGGACAGGAAGCCGTATCCCGTTTCTATGCGGCAAAAGACGAGAAGGCAGCAAAGGGCGGCGCATGGCTGGCGGCTCTGGTAAACTTCATTTACGCGTTTATCCCGACCATCCTGGGCATCATCACTCTGGCGCTGATCAACATGGGCAAGTTCAGCTCTGAGCAGTTCGCGTCCGTAGGTGCCCGTTACGCGCTTCCGGTTCTGGCTATCAACACCATGCCGGCCCTGATCTGCGGACTTCTATTTGCAGGCATCATTTCCGCAACCATGTCCAGTTCTGACTCTGACCTTCTGGGCGCAGGTTCCATTTTCGCGAATGATATCTACAAAGCAGTCTTAAAACCGGACGCATCCAGTGATTCTGTCATGAAGGTCACCAAAATCGTGATGTGCCTGGTAGGCGTGGCTTCCATGCTCATCGCGCTGTTCAACACCCAGAGCATTGTTTCTATCTTAATGTTCTGCTTCACCTTACGTGCGGCTGGTTCCTTCTTCCCGTACGTGATGGGACATTACTGGAAGAAAGCATCCACCGCGGGAACCATTGCTTCCTTACTTGCAGGTACCATTGTGGTTGTGTACCTGGAGCATGTTTCCAAGGGCGTGCTGTTTGGCATTAAGTTCAGCCAGCCGATCATCCCGGGTCTGGTTGCAGCGTTCATTGGATTTGTAGTATTCTCCAAGCTGATGCCGCCGAAGGTAGAGACTACCGAGCTGGCACCGGAAGAGGATGATTAAAAGCATATAAAACCTGCATAATAGAACCCGGCGGACCGTGATGGCCCGCCGGGTTTTGCTATGCAGGTTTATTTTATCTGTTTCCATTTCCCTGTCCGGTAATATCCGTAGGAGATCAGGAAGTTTGCGAGCCATCCCAGCGGCACGGCGTACCATATCATGGCAATGCCGTAGACAGGAGCTCCGAGCTTGGCAATGAGCACACGCAGCCCCAGGTTTACCAGATTGGCGATGGTAAAAACTTTTACGGCACCGGCGCCGCGCAGAATGCCGTCGACCGCCATTTTAAAGCCGATCATGCAGAAAAAGAAGCCGATGAATCGCAGGTATCCTTCTCCGGTAGCAACGGTCTGGGCAGAGGGAGCACCGTCCAGGAATAATGCGATCAGAGGGCGGTGGAGCAGTTCCAGGAACAGACACAGGATGACGGCGGTAATGGCGACCATGATGTTGGCAGCCCGGTATCCAAGGGGAATCCGTTCGTGTTTCTCTGCGCCAATGTTCTGGGCCGCATAGGAGGAAAGGGCATTTCCGATGGCGGACATGGGAACTACGCAGAGGGATTCAATCCGCATGCCGGCAGAAAATCCGGCCAGGATCTGTGTGCCAAAGCCGTTTACCACTGACTGGACCAGCATCATTCCGATGGAAACCGTGGACTGCTGGAGAATGGATGGCAGTGCGATGCGGGACATGGAGGAAAACTCTGCCTTACTGAACCAAGTTTCTGCTTTCCCATCTAACCGGCGGAGTGTGCGCAGGAAGATGAGGAAGGAACAGATTGCTGAAATGCCCTGGGCAATAAAGGTTGCGTAAGCAGCACCGGCAACGCCTAGATGCAGGGTGGCCACCATATATAGATCCAGGAAGATGTTCAGCACTGAGGAGAAAATCAGCAGATACAGCGGAATCCGCGATTCACCGAGAGCATTGAACATGGAGGAGAGGATGTTGTACATAAACAAAAAGGGCAGGCCGTAAAAGTAAATGTTTAAGTAGATTACAGCGATGTCCATGGCATCAGCCGGAGTGTTTAAGGTTTCCATGATCTGTCTGCTGAAGCACAGGCCAATGCCGCCAAGAAGCAGGCTGATGAGCAGGAAGGAAAGCATGGCGGTGCGGATGCTGTTTTTCATGCGGCTGTAGGCATGTCCGCCGAAGTGTTGGCTGATGATGACCGACGCGCCGATGCCGCCGCCGATGGCGACACAGATAAAAATGCTGGTCAGCGCATAGGACGCGCCGACCGCGGCCAGTGCAGTTTCTCCTACATAATGTCCCACAATAGCAGAGTCTACAATGGTGTATGCCTGCTGAAACAGATTTCCGATGATCATAGGAAGCGCAAAGGCAAACAGTGCCCGGGAGGGCTTCTCTGTGATCAGATAGTCTTTATTTTTGTTCATGATTTTCTGGAAGCTCCTCTCCGGCTGCAGGACGCAGCAAATTCACAGTCACAGTTTTCCTGGTCCCAGTGTGTTTTTTCGGTTTCTGACAGCGCCTGGCAAAAGGCATTGGCAGCCCGGAGCATCAGGCCTTTGTTCACCTGGTAATGCATCTGGTAATCAATTCGCAGGCCGGTGACCAGTCCGCATCTTTTTAATACTTGCAGGTGCTGGGATACCGCCGATTCACTGATGCCCAGTTTGGAGGAAAGCGCCTTGCCACAGTAATGATGATCCAGTAAAAGCATGAGAATCTGGTATCGTGTAGGCATGGTGATAATATGAAGCAATTCAAGATCAGTCATGTGCGTCTCCTCTATAATAAAGTATTTACTTAATAAAGTTATTACTTAATTATAAGGAGGAAAAAATAAAAGTCAAGTATCTGTAATTCATAGATGGAAAAGATTGACAATGGTTATCTATGGTTACACACTAGTTATAACTGCATATAATACATTTACCCAGGGAGCCGAAGGGGCGATATGTCAGCCGCCGGACGTTATACGGAAGGAGGCCGGTGCCAATGGTTACATATTCAGATTTGTTTCAGTTTGTAATTATGCTTTGTGCTGTAATCACACTCGTAGCTTATTTTACACACAAAAAATAGCGCCCTTGTCCTGGTAAGATAAAGCGCTATTTTTTGAATGCTTATTGCCGACGGCTAGGTGTACGCTAGCTTTCGGTTCTCTCGTTAAGTGTATTATAAGCTATTCGGTATGAGTTGTCAAATAAATTGCGAATGTGTTTTAGCAGCGGATGAAGAGGAGGAGTTCGTATGAGTAACCCACGGGATCGGATTGAAGATATTGACGCGCGTCTGAAAGAACTGCCAAAAGGCACACTGACCTACAAAACCATCAACGGAAAGAAGCAGCCTTATATTCAGAAAAGTGTAGACGGCAAGGTGACCAGCACCTATGTCAAGCTGGATGAGCGGGAGCAGGTCTTTCTGGAATTTGAGGAGCGGAGCCGTCTGCAGGAGGAGAAAAAGCACCTCTTGGCTTATATGCGGAAGCTTCAGGGAATTTTAAGCCGCAATCCCTATCTGGATGCCCAGGTGGGGATTGGTTTTCAGGATTTTGGGGATTACGCCTGCGGAAAACAGTTTTATGTGGATAAGACCCATTTCATTTCCGAGTGGCTCAGGAGCAATGTGGCGGTTACCCTGATCAATCGCCCCAGAAGATTCGGAAAAACCATGCTTCTCAGTACGGTGGAACATTTCTTTGATCCAAGATACGCGAATCAGCCGGAAGATTTTGAGCAGCTTCGTGTCTGGAAGGATGAAAAGAGCCAGAGGTTATTTGGGAAGATTCCGGTCATTTCCGTGAGTTTTGGAAGCTGCAGGGGAATGAATTATAAGCAGGCCATGCAGGGGATAGTAGTGAATCTGGAGAATATGTATGAGGCACATCGGTATCTCGCAGAGAGTACAGAACTGAGCGCAGAGGACCGGGAAAGATACAATGATCTGCGCGATTCATTCCGGAAGGGGAACACAGAAAATGCCGGGATTGCAATTCAGGCACTTTGCGGGCTGCTGTACCGGCATCATCATACAAAGCCGATCATTCTTCTGGACGAATATGACACGCCGCTTTTGGAGGCATATACTGATGGTTACTGGGATGAGATGATCGCTACCTGCCGTCAGCTGTTCCACTGTACGTTTAAAGAGAATTCCAGCTTTTTTCGGGCTATCATTACCGGCGTGACGAGAATTCCCAAAAACTCTCTGTTTTCCGATCTGAATAACCTGAAAGCCTGCACCGTTACCAGCAATGATTACAGTGACTGCTTTGGCTTTACCGAGCAGGAGGTTATGGATGCGCTGAAATGCCAGAACATCGACACCATGAAGGATGTGAAGGCCATGTATGACGGCTTTATCATTGGAAACCGGAAGGATATCTACAATCCCTGGTCTATCTGCAACTATATGCAGCAGCGGGAATTGCAGTCTTACTGGATCAATACCAGCAGCAACAAGCTGATCGGAGACATGATCCGTCGTCATCCGCTGCGAAGCAAGCATGAGATTGAGGAACTGATGCGGGGAGAGCCGGTTCATAAACGCATCAATGAGAATATCACGTTCCAGTATCTGGACGGAGATGAGAACAGCCTGTGGTCCCTGCTTTTGTCGGTGGGGTATATTAAGACCGATCATGTGGTAAAGGACCAGGAAATCACGGAGTGTGACGTGGCGGTGACCAATAAGGAGGTCATGGGGATGTTCCGGACGGAGATCATGGGAATGTTTCATAATGGAATGTCCATCTGCAATGAGTTTGCGCAGGCACTTGTAGAGCATAAGATTGAGAAGCTGAATGACATTCTGCTGGATCTTTCCTATGATTCCATGAGCTATTTTGATACAGGACGCGGTCCGGCGGAGCGCGTTCCCGAAAACTTTTATCATGGGTTGGTTCTTGGCCTGATTGTTTGCCTACGTGAAGAATATCGTATTGTATCCAACCGGGAAAGCGGCAGGGGACGCTATGACATTGCCATGTATCCGCAAAAGGAAGACCTGGATGCTTTTATTCTGGAGTTTAAGGTTCACAATGAGAAGCAGGAGGAGAATCTGGAACAGACGGCAGACAATGCGTTAAAGCAGATTGAAGACCGGGAGTATGAAAAAGACCTGCTGGCTTCAGGAATACCAGCAGGCCGGATTTATAAAGTTGGGTTTGCGTTTTTCGGGAAAGATGTGCTGGTGAAAGAAAATGCCCAGGCACATTGAACATGCCTGGGTATCAGCCTAAGGGTAACAGATTTACAGCTTTCCGTATGCAATGAGCGGATCTCTGCTTCTTACTCCAAGACTTAGAGTGTAGTAAAGCACCACTCCCTCAAACGGGGCAGTATAGCGGGCAATTTCATTTCCATAAGAATCCTTCAGGGTGCCAAGCAGGGCGCCCTGTTTTAATTTCTGACCGGCTTCAGACACTGCGGGATACCAGAAGCCATCCGCGGGCGCTTCCTTGTAGATGGCTTTGCGGATTTCGGTCTGCGGAAAACAGGAAGATACCATGTCCACATGCAGAATCCCCAGATGCCGCATCAGCTCATACACATTTTCCCGGCATGCAGAAACCTCTTCTCCACTCCACAGGCCGCGTTCTCCGCGCTCTACTAAAAGGGCGGGGATGCCGCACTGGGCGGCCCAGCTGTAGAGTCCGTTTCTGGAGGTGGATGTAACCCGGTAAGGAACGGAGAGGCTTTCCGCGGCTGCCGAAGCTGCGGCGGAAAGACTTTTCTCAACTGCAGTAGGAAAGAAAATCAGCGGAGTCAGTGCTTCGTTGACATCGCCGCCGTGCAGGTCCATCAGGAAATCCGCTTCGGGGTACAGGGTTTCTTCCAGCACTCTGGCAAGCTGGCTGGAAAAGGTGCCATCGGATTTGCCGGGAAACATCCGATTTAAGTTCTGCCCGTCGGCCGGGATGGTCTGCTTGCTGCCATGGTAGAAGCCTTCCGGGTTTACCAGGGGAAGAAGGATTACGCGGCCGGAGAGAGCGGCGGGATTCAGCTCTTTTTTTAACTGGTTCAGTGTTTCGATGCCGACATATTCACAGCCGTGAACACCGGCTGTCACCACCAGGGTTTTTCCGGGGCGGCAGCCGCAGATCACGGTCATTTCTACAGGATAGGGGCTGGTGACAGGCAGCAGGAGGGTCTGTTTTTCTCCGCTGCCGGCTTTTAAGTCAGACAGTCTCATAAATTTCAAAAATTCTCCTTTAGTCAAATTCGATCATGGAAGCCAGAAGCTTCTTTGCGTATTCGTCTTTGGTCTCCGCAATGTGGGACACCGGGATGTGTTCGGTAATGCGGCCGTGGTAGAGAAAGAGCACGTCATCGCAGATGTAGGTGACAGAGGTCAGGTCATGGGTGATGAAAATATAGGTCAGTCCCAGCTTTTCCTTCAGTTCACGCAGAAGGTCCATGATCTGGACCTGGGTGTGGGCATCCAGGGAGGAGATGGCTTCGTCAAAGAGGATGATCTCAGGCTGGCATGCCACGGCCCGGGCAATGCAGACGCGCTGCAGCTGTCCGCCGGATAACTCGTGTGGATACCGGTCTGCGTAGGAAGCGTTTAAGCCGACCAGCTCTAAGAGGCGGCTGGTTTCTTCTGCCTGGTTTAACCGGATTTTCTGGTTACGCTCTCTTGCGGCCAGTCCTTCTGCAATGATCTCCTTTACCCGGAAACGTGGATTTGCGGAGGTGGTATAGTCCTGAAATACAACACTTAAGCGCTTCTGCAGGTTTTTGCGGCCGCTTCTGGATGCGTAGACGGAAGTACCGTGAATCTTCAGTTCGCCGCTGTCAGGTTTTAACAGGCCGCAGATCACGCGGCCCAGGGTGGATTTTCCGCTTCCGGATTCCCCCAGGATTCCAAGGCAGGTTCCCTGGGGCACCTTTAAGGAAACATCAAAGAGAACCTGATCTCTGGTGGTGCCGAACAGTTTTTCCTGGCGTTCGCTGCGGAAACTGACATTGATGTTACTTATTTCAAGCATTGGAACTCTCCTTTCCATGTAAGATCTGGCGGTAGCGGCGCATGACGGCAGAACGTTTTTCCACCAGCATGCGAGTGTACGGGTCATCGGCATGTTTGAGAATGTGGTCGAAGCTTCCGCTGTCGACTACATGTCCGCTGTTCATGACCAGGATGCGGTCGGCAACCTTGGAGATGGCTCCCAGGTCATGGGTAATGAACAGCATGGCGGTGTTTTTCTGCTTTTTGATACGGATAAATTCTTCCAGAATCTCATACTGTGTGATGGCATCGATGGCGGTGGTCGGCTCATCGGCGATCAGAAGCTCCGGCTGCAGGGCCATGGCAATGCCGATCATGATGCGCTGGAGCATGCCGCCGGAAAGCTGGTGCGGGTATTTTTCCAGAACCTCTTCGCCGTTCCGGATCCGCATCTGATCGAGAATTTCCAGACACCGGCTGCGAATCTCCTGGACGTTCCAGGAGGTGTGGGTGGCAAAGGTTTCAGCCATTTGGTTTCCAATGCGGTAGAGCGGGTCAAAACAGGTCATGGGATTTTGCAGGACCATGGTGATCCGGCTTCCGCGGAGGCGGCGCAGCTCCTCTTTGGTTTCTTTTAACAGGTCCTGGCCGTCAAAGATGGCGCTTCCGGAAACCTGGAAATTCTTATCCAGCAGGCCGAGAACAGATTTTACGGTCATGCTCTTGCCACTTCCGGACTCGCCGAGAATGCCGAGGCATTCACCGGGATGGACCTCAAAGCTGACATCTTCCACCAGCTTTTTGGAGACTCTGCGGTGCCGCAGCGTGACATTTAAGTTTTCTACTTTTAAAATGGCAGACATTACAGCACCTCCTTCGGGTCAAGAACATCGCGGATGGCGTCGCCCATTAAGTTAAAAGCAGAAACCAGAACAACGATGGCGATACCCGGTACCAGCATCTGGGCCGGGTTGCTAGTCAGGACATTTTTTGCTTCGCTGAGCATGGCACCCCATTCCGGCGTCGGAGCCTGTACCCCGAGCCCCAGGAAGGACAGGGTGGAAATGTTGATGATGGCCCAGCCTACATCCAGGGAAGAGAGCACGGCCAGGTCTGCCGCGATGGAGGGAACCAGGTGCCGGAAGAGAATGAAGCGTTCCGGAGTGCCAACGCAGCGGGAAAACTGGACAAAATTGCGGTCGCGGTACTGCATGACACCGGTGCGGATCATGCGGGCATACCAGGCCCATTTGATGAAGACGTTTGCCAGAATCACGTTCTGTACGTTGATGCCGAGCAGTGCAACGACCGCAAATACCATGATCTGGCTGGGGAAGGAAAGCATCACATCCACCACGCGCATGATCAGTTCTTCGGTGATACCGCGGAAATAACCGGCCAGAAGTCCCATCAGGGCACCCAGCCCAATGGTGCCAAGCATGGTTAAAACAGCAAGCCCAAGGGTTGGGCGGATGCCGTAGACCATGCGGGAAAGAATGCAGCGGCCCAGGTTATCGGTGCCCAGCGGATATTCCTTGCTGAAGTGGGCAAATTTGTTGAGAATGTCGGTAGCGTAAGGGTCATGCGGGGCAATGACCGGGGCAAAGATGCCCATCAGAGCCACGATCAGCACCAGAGAGACGGTACCAACAGCAGTTTTATTATGAAGAAAACGGTGTAACATTAGTTGCCCTCCTTTCGCATACGCGGATCAGACACCGTCTGAAGAATATCAAACAGCAGGTTAAATACGACAAACAGAACGCCGATCAGAAGCACATAGGTCTGGATCACCGGATAGTCCCGGTTGAAAATGGAACTGATGCACAGAGTTCCGAGTCCTGGCCACGCAAATACATTTTCCACGACGATGGTTCCGGAGATCAGCTGCGGAATACTCATACCGATGGCAACGATGCAGGTGTGCATGGAGTTTTTCAGGATATGTTTTACCAGAATGGATTTCTGCGGCAGGCCGCGGACATTGGCATAGAGCACATAGTCCTGTTTCATGTTTTCCAGCATATTGTTGCGGATCAGGCGGATATAGGTGGAAATGTAGCTTAAGGATACGGTAAAGGCCGGTAAGATCAGGTGTTTGATGGTTCCGTTTCCACTGGTGGGCAGAAGATCCAGCTTGATGGAGATCAGCCACATCATCAGAAGGCCGACCCAGTAAGCCGGCATGGCGGTGGTCATGAAGACAATGCCGCGCATGATCCGGTCAAACCAGCCATCCTTGTATACAGCGCACAGAAAGCCGATCGGCAGGCTTAACAGGATTACCATGATGAGGGAAGCGCCCGCCAGCTGCAGGGTAGCCGGCATGCAGCGCAGCAGCTCACCCGCCACGGTACGGGCCGGGTTCACATAGCTGATACCGAAGTCACCGCGCAGACAGTCCAGTACCCAGGTGAAATAGCGGACCAGATACGGCTTGTCCAGTCCAAGCTCCGCCCGGACCTCGGCAATGGCTTCTTCGGTAATGATGGGAACCTGGCGTACGCGCAGGGCTACCTCAGCCGGGTCGGATGGGATCAGGTTGATAAAAACAAAGCACACAAAGGAAATAATGAGAAGAAGCGGGATCGCGGAAAGGATCCGCTTGATGATATATGGTTTCAAAACAGTACCTCCGGTAAAAATCAACAAACGTGTGAACCGTAACAATACAAAGCCGCCTCGCGGGAGACGGCTTCGTACACATTTCAGGTTGAATTACTCCTCAGAACTTAGAAAGAGAAATCCTGGAACGGAACCTCATACTGAGTCTGGGTAAAGTGGAAGCCCTTCATATCGGAACGATAAATGGCCTTGTTGCACTCATAGGTCAGCGGAATGTAAACCGCGTCCTCATGCAGATGGGTCAGAACGTAGGTGTAAAGCTCCTGGCGTCTGTCCTCGTCGGTGGTGATCAGGATCTCGGTGATGGCTTCGTCAATCTCGGCTTTATCATCCAGGCCAAGCTGGGCTGCGTAGTCACCGTATACCGGCGCGCGCATTGCTGCCAGAGAGGACTGCGGGTCGTATGGGGTGCCCCAGCAGATGTTGAATACCATATCGAAATTACCGGCCTTCATGTTATCGCGGTAGGACTGCTCCTCCTCGCCGTGGATGTTTAAGGCAACACCGATGGTCTGATACTCACTCTGCAGATATTCGGCAATGGATTTCTCGGTAACGCTGTCACTGTTGTAAAGCAGGTCAATGTTTAACTGCTTTCCGTCTTTCTCGCGGACATTGCCGGAGCCCATCTTCCAGCCTGCGTCATCCAGGATCTGGCCGGCCAGCTCTAAGTCGTAGGCAAACGGCTCCAGATCAATGTTGCAGTACGGGATGGTTTTTGCGAACAGGGTGTCAGCCGGTTTCTCCAGTCCGTAGAAGATACCGTCAGAGATATTCTGCTTGTTGGTAGCATGCTGAAGCGCAATGCGCACATCCTTCTCGGAGAGAATATCGGAGGAGGTATTCAGAACGATCTGTCTGGTAGAGGTCGGATCAGAAAGCTCTACGGTGAACTTATCGCTGTCTAAGTACTGGTTGATGGCATCGGCATCGATCATGTTCTTTCCGAAGATCATATCAATTTCGCCCTTTTCCAGAGCCAGGATACGGGTCTGGTTATCCGGGATGACCTTAACGGTGATGGTCTTGATGGCCGGCTGTTCACCCCAGTAGTTCGGGTTTGCCTTGAAGATGGCATACTCATCGGTGACAAACTCATCCAGCACATATGGGCCGGTTCCGATGTAAGCCTCTACGCCATCCTTGGTGCTGCCGTCTTTCATGGCTTTCGGGGAGATCATGGCAAACGGTCTGGTAACACCAAGCTCGGTTAAGAGCGGGTAGTACGGCTCAGACAGCTCGATGACAAAGGTGTTCTCATCCGGAGCGTCAACGCCGACCAGCAGGTGCATCATCTCCAGCCAGGTGTGGCGGTCCTTGTTTTCCAGAATTGCGTCAAAGTTGGCCTTGATAGCGTAGGCATCACATTTCTCACCGTCAGAGAACAGCACGCCCGGGCGGATGTGGAAGGGGTAGACCTTACCGTCCTCGCTGACATCCCAGCTCTCAGCAAGACAGCCCTCAAAGCCATCTGCGGTGATGTTGACAAGACCCTCGTACAGCATTTCCTGCGCGTACATCTCGCCGGCATATAAATGCGGGTTTAAATCGCGGATATCGCGGTAGTTTACAAAGATCAGATCTTCTTTCGTATTTTCAGAAGAAGTGGTGGTTTCTGCAGCAGCGGAATCTGCGGCAGCAGTAGATGCAGAGTCAGAGGCGGATGAACCGCAGCCGCTTAATACGGCGGTGCCTAAGAGACCTGCAAGAAGCAGTGTGCCCCATCTTTTTTTCATAATCAGTTTCCTCCTGTTGTAAAAGCTTGTTATTGTTTCTGTGCACACATCTGGTGCGAACGATGGAAAGTATAACACAGGTTAGCCAAAGCTTACTACTGATGAATTTGGAGGGGCTTAGTTATTCCAAAATGTTATAACAAGGGTAAAATTCTTACAAAATTGCCTGAAAATGACGGATAAACCACTCAGCGGCAGTGCTTAATTTTGCGTCATCCGGGCAGATGTAGCCGATGAGAAGAAAGGGCTCACAGTTGTTGATCTGCAGCTGGCGGACATCGTACTGGCGGTACTGGTCATAGAGAAAATTGATGCCCAGGCTGCAGACATCGGTGTTCGTCAGCAGGTTGATGGTCAGATGGTCACTGTTGGTATAGACGGAATAATGGAGTTGTTCCGTGCTGATGGCGCCCAGGCTTACATGGCTTAAATGGTGTTCCACTGAGAAAAATTCCCGCACGCCCCGGACGAAGGAGAGAGAGGAAAGATCCTGAAAGTCAATGCTTTCATCGTGGTAGCGCGGATGGTTCGGGCCGACATAAACACAGGCTTCTTTCATATCAAGGGGAATGAATTTCAGCTTTTTGTGGGACAGAATATGCTGGAACTGGTGCAGCTGTTTTTCCGCGATATAGACAACTCCAATCTCGGAAAGACCCTGGGCAACCCGGTTGCAGATCTCTTCCACGGTGCCTTCTAAGTGTTCTACGATGTAGGAATTGCCCATTTCTTTATAGAAATCGGTCAGCAGGCGGGAAATCATGTTGCTGGGATAGGTGGCGAGGCTGAATTTCTTGCCCTGGTTCCGGTCGGTCAGGGAGTCAATCAGGCTGACATTGTGGAGAATATTCTGGGCATATTCCCGGACCGTTTCACCATAGGGAGTGATGCGGATACCGCGGCTGCTGCGCTCAAAAAGCGGGCGGCCCAGTTCCTTTTCCAGGGAACTGATTACCTTGCTGACATTGGGCTGTGTGGTGTAAAGGCATTCGGCAGCCTGGTTAAAGCTGCCTTTTTCGCAGGTGATCATAAAATATTCCAGCTGACGTAATTCCATAGTATCCGGTCCCTCCTGAATAAAGTGCTTGCTTCCGTTCAAAGAACATTCCTGATATGCGCACGGTAAGCGTTTGCTAACCACTATAACAGAAAAAAAGAAGGGAGACAACCGGTGAATTCGGAAGTCTCCCTCGAAAAAGCCGTTATTGAGAAAAAATATCAGTTATTCCGGATGGGAATAGCAGCATAAGCAATCTTTCCGCCGCAGATGGTGTATTTTACTTTTCCGTAAAGCTCCTCACCGATGAACGGAGAGTTGGTGGCTTTGGACCTGAATTCCTTTACGGTCCATTTTTCGTTTGGATCGAAAAGTACCAGGTCGGCATCTGCGCCAGCGCTTAAATGTCCCTTATTTCCCTCCAGGTGGTAGAGGATGGCCGGGTTCAGACTCATCTTTTCCATGAGCTGCGGCATGGTCAGGACCTCTTCCCGGACCAGGTTGGTGACGCCAAGAGCCAGCGCGGTCTCCAGGCCGATGATGCCGCTCGGTGCTTCGGTCAGCGGTTTTGCCTTCTCTTCTGCGCTGTGCGGTGCGTGGTCGGTGGCGATGATATCGATGACGCCTTCCTTTAAGCCGCGGAGAATCTCCTGTTTATCCTCACGTGTGCGGAGCGGCGGGTTCATTTTTGCCAGGGTACCGTGCTTTAAGACAGCACTTTCATCCAGGCTGAAGTGGTGCGGGGTAACCTCTGCCATGACATGGGCGCCAAGCTGCTTGGCCAGCTCTACCATGCGGACGGAGTGGCCGGAGCTGATATGCTGGATATCGATAAGGGCACCGGTGTGCAGAGCCAGCATGCAGTCGCGGGCCACCAGAACATCCTCTGCAGCAGCCGGAGAGCCGCCAATGCCGAAGTGCTCGGAGACTGCGCCGCGGTTGATGCCGTTATTGGTGATAAGCGTCGGATCTTCTTCGTGGAAGCTTAACGGTACGTTTAAGCGGACAGCCTCCTCCATGGCTTTCTTTACCAGAGCACAGTCCTTTAACGGAATACCGTCATCGGTGAAGCCTGCAGCGCCGTGGGCCTTCAACAGCTCCATGTCGGTGAGAACCTCGCCCTTCATGCCGACCGTGATATTGGCAGCGCTTAAGACGTTGATCGGAGTCTTTTTGCCTTCTGCCAGCACATATTCGAGGGTTTCCACGTTATCAACCGGCGGTTTGGTATTGGCCATGCAGACCACGGTGGTGAATCCGCCTGCGGCAGCGGCAGCGGCACCGGTATGAATATCTTCCTTATAGGTAAGTCCCGGATCACGGAAGTGCACATGAACATCAATGAATCCCGGAGCCACCACAAGACCGGTGGCGTCAATCACCCGGGCATCCGGGTATTTTTCTTTTAAATCATTTCCAAGCTCCAGGATCTTTCCGTCGCCTGTGACCAGATCCATAACCTGGTCCAGTCCTGATTTCGGGTCGATGACCCGTCCATTCTGAAGTAACAGCATAATGATTCCTCCTGTATCTGTAAAAATTAGTGTTTTTGGTGAGCCTTATGATTGCCGATCTGAAATACCGTCTGCGGAATTTCAAAAACGAACACAATCCCAAGTACAATGGCAACGGCCATTTTGACGGCATCAAAACCGGTCTGGACCGCCAGGTAAAGCTGATCTGTGACCGTGTAGTAGGCTGCCCGGTAGATTCCTGCACCCGGCACCAGCGGGATGATGCCGGAAATCAGAAAGATGGTGACCGGGCACCGCTTCCGTACCGCAAACCATCGTGACATGAGGATCACAATGACCGTGGCGGCGAAGGTGGCAATAGAGACGGAACTGTAGGGCAGCAGAAGCAGATAGGCAAGCCAGCTCACGCCGCCAATAAGGGCACAGCTGGGATAATAGCGGGCCGGAACGCCAAACAGCAGGGAAAATCCTATGGTGGCCATGGCGGCCGCGCAGGTCTGAATCAGTAGGTGCAGCATGAAGAACCTCTCTTTTCTATATTATGGAAGCAGCGGAGCACCGGCTATATTTCCGTACAGCGCAAGCACAACACCGACACCGATGGCAATGCAGAAAAAGCTTATGACGGCATCGAGCATTCGGACAGAGCCGGAAATGTAATCACTGTCGGCCATGTCGCGGATGGCGTTGGTGAAGGCAACACCGGGAACCATGAGAATAATGCCGCCGATAATCATGGCATCAAAATTTTCTCCGGGGCCGAAGCGGTAACAGAGGATGCAAAGGAAGGTGATCCAGGCACTGCCGAGAATGGTGCGCACGATCCGTCCCAAATGCGGATTGCCGAGATAGACGGCATAGGCCTGATACAGGCTTCCGACAACAATGGAACACAAAAAATCCCACGGCGAGCCGCCAAACATGACGCCAAAGCAGGCACCGGCGAGTCCGGCCACGGCAATCTGCAAAGCAGCGGGAAAGCCCGGATGCTCCTCGATGCGGGTCAGCTCTCTGCGTACATGCTCCGGGGAAAGTCCTTCTTCCTCAATGCGCCTTGACAGCTGGTTTACCTCCGCCACCCTGCGCAGGTTGGTATTGTTGACAGGCACCTGCAGAACCTTGGCAAACAGGGGTTCTGTCTCATCTCCGCAGCTTAGGAAAATACCGTTGCTCAGCACGAAGATATGGACAGAATGAAGTCCGTAGGCACGGCAGATATGCATGATGGTATCTTCCACGCGAAAGATTTCCGCTCCGTTTTCCAGCTGGATCTGCCCGGCTTTCATGGCGAGGAGCAGGATTTCCTGCTGTGCATGGGCGTTGGTGACTGTGGATATCATGTTGTCTCTCCGCCTGACCGGTTATCCGGAAAGAAAAAACGCTGCCCGGCTTTGCGGATATCTGCCACGCGGTCCCGGTATTCTGCGCTGCAGTCCAGCTTCTTCAGTGCCGGAATGACGCTGAAATCTTCCCAGAAGTGCATGGGGAAGACCATTTCGGCGCCGACTATCCTCATGAAATCATCCAGTCCCAGGTAAAACAGATCCTCCTGGCGTCCATCTAACGGAACCATGGCAACATCCGGGTGGAAACCGGAAGCTTTGATCTTTTCCAGCTCGCGGCGGTAGTTGGTGCTCATGTTGTTATTCCATGCCAGCTCTTCGCCGTTCCAGCGCCAGTTGTTTAAGTCGCCGGCATGATAGATGGTATAACCGCCGGTTTCTACCATGAAGGCCACGCCCTCATCCGTAGATTTGAAGGCTGTTACGCGAAGCCCGCCGCCTTCCTTCCATTCCAGAACATTTCCCGGATCCATGAACCAGGAGAGGCCGTGCAGGTGCTCCGGTACCTTGTTCTGCCAGATGTCATCGGAAAGGATAAAACGGATGCGGGGGTGAGTGGCTGCCAGATCAAAGATCTTCGGGCTGAAGTGATCTTCGTGGCGGTGGCTCACAAACACGAACAGGTCTTTTGCGGGATCCAGTGGCGGAAGAGTGCCCTCTGCAAAATCAAAGAGCAGCAGTGCCTGGTCCGTCTCCAGAAGATAACCGCTGTGATGGATATACGTGATCGTCATAACGGGAGTCCCTCACTTTCTTTTCATTCATAGTATGTCCATCATAGCACAAAAGGCTTCCGAATCACAGAGTAAGTGCCTGGATTTGGGAGCCTTTTTGTGTTGCGCATGTAAAATATTGAAGATAGACCGAAAACGCGGTAAGATGAGAATAGATTTATAATGCTGACGAAAGGAAAAAAGGTGATTATGAAATACGATTTTACTTCGATTCTGGATCGCAACGGAAAAGATGCGATTGCAGTAGAGCACATTCCGATTCCGGGCGCACAGGTGAAGGAAGGCTTTGACCGAATCCCGATGTGGGTAGCTGACATGAATTTCCCGACCGTACCAACGGTTGTGGAGACCATGATGGAGCGTGTGCAGCATCCGGCCTATGGATATTTTGATCCATCGGAAGAATATTATGCTTCCATTATCCGGTGGCAGGAGAAGCGCAACGGTGTGACCGGACTCAAGCCGGAGCACATCGGCTATGAAAATGGCGTGCTGGGCGGTGTGATCAGCGCCCTGAATGTGATGTGTTCCAAAGGGGACAACGTACTGCTTCATTCCCCGACTTATATCGGCTTTACCATGAGTCTGGAAAACAACGGATATCATATTGTACATTCTCCGCTGATAAAGGATGAAAACGGAGTCTGGCGCATGGATTTTGAGGATATGGAGAAGAAAATCGTGAAAAACCGCATTCACGCAGCCGTGTTCTGTTCTCCGCACAACCCGTGCGGCCGCGTGTGGGAGCGCTGGGAGATTGAGAAGGCCATGGAGCTTTATAAAAAGTATGATGTCTTTGTAATCTCAGATGAGATCTGGTCTGATCTGATTCTGGAAGGACACAAACACATTCCAACTCAGTCTGTGAGTGAGGATGCCAGAAACCGCACGGTGGCTATGTACGCGCCATCCAAAACCTTCAACCTGGCAGGACTTGTGGGAAGCTACCATATTATTTACAACACCTGGTTGAGGGAGCGCGTTCTGAAAGAGTCTTCCTTATCTCATTATAATGCAATGAATGTGCTTTCCATGCACGCGCTGGTTGGAGCGTACAAACCGGAGGGCTATGAGTGGCTGGATGAGCTGCGCCAGGTGCTGACCGGTAATGTAGAATTTGCCTGCAGATATATTCAGGATCATTTTGAAGGTATCGAGGTATCAAAGCCGGAAGGAACCTACATGCTGTTTCTGGACTGCACAAAGTGGTGTGAGAAGCATGGGAAGACGATTGATGAGCTGCAGAGAGCCGGTGTGGAGGTCGGAGTCATCTGGCAGGACGGCAGACCCTTCCATGGTCCGTGCCATATCCGCATGAATCTGGCGCTGCCATTCAGCCGGGTGCAGGAGGCATTCGAACGGTTGGACCGTTACGTATTTCATGCAAATTGAAAAAAAAGAGTTGACGAAATGAGAAACATCTGCTATATTAATATCAGTAACAATTACTAATATCAATCAAGAACAACAAGTTAGAATATCACACATCAAATAAGAAAAGGAGATCTGAGTTATGAAGAAATGGGTTTGTACTGTATGCGGTTATGTTTACGAGGGTGAGGCTGCACCGGAGGTTTGTCCGGTATGTAAGGCACCGGCTTCCAAGTTCAAAGAGCAGGAGGGCGAGATGACCTGGGCTGCTGAGCATGTTGTTGGTGTTGCACAGGGTGTAAGCGAGGATATTCTGGCAGACCTTCGCGCAAACTTCGAGGGTGAGTGCTCTGAGGTTGGTATGTATCTGGCTATGGCAAGAGTTGCTCACAGAGAAGGCTATCCGGAGATCGGACTCTACTGGGAGAAGGCAGCATTTGAGGAAGCGGAGCACGCTGCAAAGTTTGCAGAGCTGTTAGGTGAGGTCGTAACCGATTCCACCAAGAAAAACCTGGAGATGAGAGTAGCTGCAGAGCATGGCGCAACCGAGGGCAAGTTTGACCTGGCTAAGCGTGCGAAAGCTGCAAACCTTGACGCGATCCATGACACTGTTCATGAGATGGCAAAAGACGAGGCAAGACATGGCCGTGCATTTGAGGGTCTGTTAAAGAGATATTTTGGCTAAATAAGAGATGTAAATAAGAGATAACAAATAAGAAGGGCCGCTGTGTACAGTGGTCCTTCTTGTTTTGAAAATTTCAGTGCTTATCCTTTGGAAATTTTTTGCTGAAATTCGTTTTCGGTTTCTTTCATCAGAAGTTTTTCCTCCTGAAGCTCTTCTTGTTCTTTTTTTACCAGATTCTTTTCTGCCTGAAGTTCTTTCCGTTCTTTCTTTTCCAGAACTTCCAGATCTTCTTCCTCCTCGATCAGCATCAGAAGGAAACAGCAGATCAGGATTACACAGGAAATCCATATGGTGCGGTAGGAAAAATACGTGGTCAGGTGACCGCCGCAGGCTGCGCCAATGGCAAAGGAGGTGATAGCAGTCAGATAGATGGCTGCGGTTTTTCCCTCTTCTTTCTTTTTTCCGGTTATAAACCGGTAGAGATGATCCATACCACTTCGCAGATTGCCGATACACATGGTGCTGGCATAGGCGCTGCCGCTGACCGTGCGGAAGGACTGCACCTGCATGGCACAGGCAAAGGAGGTAAGCGCGTTTGCCAGCCAGTTTACCTGTGGCGGCAGAAAACCGACCACAAAGAGCAGCAGGATTTCCATGACCAGAACCAGATGACGCCAGTGGATCTTTCCGGTGTAGCGGCATTTGCTGCGAATCAAGCAGGCAGTAAGAACGCCAAGCGCAAAACAGAATACCGGGAGAAAATACCGGATGGAATCACGCAAGTCCTCTGAGATCAGATAGCAGCCCATCAGAACAATATTTCCGGTCTGTGCGTTTGCAAAAACATGGTCGCGTAAAAAATAAGAACAGGCATCCTGGGTTCCGCCGGACAGATTCAGCAGAATCATGATGATCAGTGAGTCAGACATTTGATACCCGTGCTTTCGGTTCATGAGCATTCCTTCTTTCCCTTTCCGTTTCATGTTTTACCACTTATTCTGGATAAAATCAATCCACTTTTGCCGGTTTTTTGTTTCACAGGAAATATAGTATCCGTCAATTGACAAAATCAGATTTATGAGTGTATAGTAAAGCTCAGCAAATTACAGTGGTGACGCTAAAGAAAAACTGCGGAAATTTGTAATTTATGAAAAAACAGAGGTAGACATCTATGGAAAATCTGATATTCAGCCTGAATGCCACGATTCCTATCTTTTTGATGATGGTGCTGGGCGTGTTTTTCAGGAAAACAGGGCTTTTGAAGGAAAATATGATCAATGGTCTGAACCAGTTTGTGTTTAAGGCAACCCTCCCGGTGCTTCTGTTCGGCGACCTGGCAAAGCAGGATTTTGCCCAGGCATGGAATGGAAAATTTGTGGCGTTCTGCTTTGTGGTGACACTGGTGAGCATTTCTCTTGTAGCGCTGATGTCCATGGCGCTGAAAGACAAATCCCAGCGCGGGGAATTCATTCAGGGTGCATACCGCAGCAGTGCGGCGATCCTTGGCATTGCGTTTATCACGAATATCTATGGCAATTCCGGCATGGCACCGCTGATGATCATTGGCAGTGTGCCGCTTTATAACATTATGGCAGTTGTCGTTCTTTCCTTCACAAAACCGGGACAGAATGGGATGAGTCCGGAACTGATCAAAAAGACCTTAAAGGGAATTGCGACCAATCCGATCATTCTGGGAATTCTGGCAGGTGCATTGTGGTCAGTTTTACGGCTTCCGATGCCAACAATCCTGACAAAGACGGTTTCCAGTCTTGGCGGTCTGACAACACCTCTCGGACTGATGGCAATGGGCGCTGCCTTTAACTGGAGCGAAGCGAAATTCGGTATGGGGCCGGCATTCGCGGCAAGCTTCATGAAGCTGATCGGTCTGTGTACGCTCTTTCTTCCGGTGGCGGTGCTTCTGGGCTTTCGCGAGGCAGAGCTGATCGCAATTTTGGTCATGCTGGGTTCCAGCACCACCGTCAGCAGCTACGTTATGGCCCGGAATATGGGACACAGCGGTGTTTTAAGCTCCAGCATTGTGGCAATCACCACACTGGGAAGCGCGTTTTCCCTGACATTCTGGCTGTATGTGTTAAAGACTCTGGCACTGATCTAAACGGATCAGGCATGAATTAGTTGCTTATAAATAAGTGAACTACATCGGCAATTGAATTACCGAGCATCTGATTACGAAGCATAGCTCCGTAGCTTCAGAGGTGTGTCCATGACACCCGTACTGCTACCCAGATGGGTTACACAGCTACTTTTATTGTTTTTGTACTGCTCAGCCCGGTTACGGGCATATCAATTTCTTTGCCGGATACGGCATGATACTTTCTCAAAATGTTATAAGCTCCTACTGCATCTGCATTGTAGATCACGGTATCTACAATGTAGATGCCACGCTTTTTTCGATTTCTTTTCTCTGCATAAATGTGTGATACTTCTTCTGACTGCGGCGGACATTGACTGGAATAGCTTTCTTCCTGTCTTATCAGGCAAATCCCTTTCATTTTAAGCTTATATTCTAACTGCATATAGATACGGGCATATGGCAAACTGTGAAGCTTCTGGTTGGTTTTCCTCCCCAGGTTTCTCTCTTTACGAATCCCCTTTATATCTCCAATCACAACCGTATGAATATCATTCTTTACACAATAGTTCGTGATATATCGTGTCATCTTATGAATATAATCTTTGATACAGTCATTTTTCTTTCGATAGAGTTTCTGCAGATGCTTAGATGTTTTCAGATCCTCCATTTCCCTTGCAGCCTGGATCCGGCCCCATTGTGACTGGACTCTCGCGATTTCCTTGTTATAAAAATAAGAAAGAGAAAGATATTCCCTTCCAATAATAAAAGTTTTCCCTACATTATCATAACAAGTCATAAGATTATGCAAGCCCAGATCAATTGACAGATAATGTCCATTGTCCTCTTCTGGCAAAACATCTTCCACCTCATAAATAACAAGGATCCTGCTGGTTCCGTCATTTGCCGGAGGATATATTTTTATCTGTTTTATGATATCCATGTTTGAAAAAACAGGATTTTTCAAATAAAGGTATGCAGCACGAATATCATAGGTATGAGCCATATATTCCTTCAGCTTTTTTGGTAAAGAAAGTCTTACATTATAAGAACCGTTTTCATGTTGAATACCATTTTGCATATACGTAATCGGCATTTTATCTTTCTTATATCTTGGTGTTCCCGGATTCTCGATACCTCCACTTTCTTTTAACCGGTAAAAAGATTTCCATGACTTGTCCAAAAGCTTGCAGATTTCCTGTGCAGTCTGTGACGGGAGTGATTTGAACCACAGATCATCTTTATGCTTGGACTTCTGATAATACCAGTCAGGATATTTCTCCAATCCCAGATTTTTGTAGTTGCTTCTTTCATAATTGCAAACATTCCAAAGCTTGTAAGCCGCATAACACATGTGTCCTACAATATTTGCATCATTTTTATTTAATACAATGGTTGTTTCATGTGTTAACAGCACATTTTCCCTCCTTCTAGTAAGATTTGCTCTGATGCTCGATATAGCGTCGGATATTTTCTTCCGACACCGAACCGATTGTTTCTACATAATATGAGTGATTCCAAAGCTGACCTTTCCAAAGTTTCTGGCGGATCGCCGGATATTTTTCAAAGAGTTTTCTTCCGGTAATTCCTTTTAAATACTTTACAATATCTGTCACTGACAGTTTCGGCGGTGCAGACACAAAGCAATGGATATGATCACCTTCACCAACTTCAAAAAGATGAACCGTAAAACCTTTATCGGATGCTATCTTCTGAACCAGTTCTTTCAGATAAATCTCAATCTCTGCTGATAAAATTTTCCTGCGATATTTCACAGACCACACCACATGGTAATTAATATTATATACACAAGTTCTTGAATGTATTAAATTCTCTTTCATACACATAGTATACTATTATATGGAAAGAAACGCAAGAAAAAATCGAACATATTTTCGATTTTTCTTGCGTTTCAGACGCTTTCATCTCGGCAATTGAATAACCGAGGATTCTCGCTTATTATCCTAAAACATAATTGATTAAAACAAAACCCCCCGGGGCGTAGCTTCTACACTGCGTTCCGGGGGGTTATCGTCTTTACTTATCAATATTTACTTGGACTTAACTTCCTTCCATGCCTCATTATAAAGCTCATCCACATCATCGCCCAGGTACTTTAATACCTCGGCATTCTTGATGGAGTCGATGTCCGGGAAAACTGCCTTGTTGTTCTGCATGTCCTCATCTAACAGCTCAAATGTGCCCTTGTTCGGGGTGGAGTAGGTGATGTACTCAAAGTTCTTCTTTGCGATGTCCGGTCTGCACAGGAAGTTGATCCACTTCTCAGCATTCTCTTTGTTTTTCGCATTTTTCGGGATGACCCAGCAGTCGATGAACAGGTCGGTGCCCTCTTCTGGGATCACATATTCCAGGTTGTCGGTGCCGTCCTCGCCCTGAATGTAGAGCATCTCGCCGGAGTAGATGATGCCGACAGCGGCCTCGCCGCCGATCATCTTGTCACGAACCTGGTCTACCACATAAGCCTGGACCAGTGGCTTCTGGTCGATCAGATCCTGCTTGGCCTTGTTGATCTCATCCGGGTTGGTGCTGTTTAAGGAGTAGCCGTTTTTCTTTAGACCGGTCATGAAGGCGCTGCGGATGCTGTCCTGCATGAGGATCTCGCCGCTTAAGCGCTCATCCCACAGGTCTGCCCATTTGGTCGGTGCCGGAACGCCAAGCTCCTGCAGGCGCTCCTTGTTGTAGAGGATGCCGATGGTGCCCCAGGTGTACGGAACAGCGTACTTGTTTTCCGGATCGAAGGACTTGGAAAGCTCCATGTAAAGCGGATCAATCTGGTCGATGTTCGGTACATTATCAAAGTTGATCTCGGCCAGAAGGTCATGCTCGCGCATTTTCTGGATCATGAAATCAGACGGACATACCGCATCGTAGGCAATGCCGCCGGCCTCGATGACCGGATACATCTCCTCGTTGGTCTCATACAGGTCATAGACAACCTTGATTCCGGTCTCTTCTTCGAACTCATCAATGACGGTTTCATCAATGTACTCGCCCCAGTTGTAAACGTAGAGCTCGCCGGCGTCACCGGATGCGGCAGAATCACCGGAGTTACCGGAAATAGAGCTGTCAGACGCAGAAGCGCCGCAGCCGGTTACAGCAAGTGCCACTGCGGACAGTGCCGCAGCAGATACGATCCATCTTTTTTTCATTTTCTCAATCTCCTCTTGTATTGTGTAATATGTCTGAATTTTATTTAGTTTGCTTTGACTTCTTTCCAAAGCTCATTGTAAATAGCATCGGTGTCATCACCCAGGTACTGATAAACCTCAGAATCCTTCAGGGAATCGATATCCGGGAAGACAGCCTTGTTGTTTTGCATGTCTTCATCCAGCAGCTCGAATGCGCCCTTGTTCGGAGTCGGGTAGGTGATGTACTCAAAGTTCGCCTTTGCGATTTCCGGACGGCACATAAAGTCAATCCATTTTTCTGCATTTTCTTTGTTTTTCGCGTTTTTTGGAATGACCCAGGAATCCAGCCACAGGTTGGTTCCCTCTTCCGGAATCACGTATTCCAGATCATAGTCCAGTCCAAGGCTTACGGCCTCATCCTGGATATACAGCATTTCGCCGGAATAGATGACACCGACAGCAGCCTCGCCGCCGATCATTTTATCTCTTACCTGGTCGATCACGTAAGCTTGGACAAGCGGTTTCTGGTCTATCAGCTCCTGCTTTGCCTGCTCAAGCTCGTCCTTGCTTTCGCTGTTCATGGAGTAGCCGTCTTTCTTTAAAGCAACCATGAAGGCGTCGCGGACGCTGTCTTGCATGAGGATCTCGCCGCTTAAGCGTTCATCCCACAGATCAGCCCATTTGGTCGGTGCCGGAACACCAAGCTCGTCTAACAGTTTGGTATTGTACAGGATACCGACCGTTCCCCAGCAGTAAGGAACAGAGTATTTGTTTTCCGGGTCAAAGGCCTGGGACATTTCCATGTAAGCCGGATCAATCTGGTCAATGTTCGGAATGTTGTCGAAGTTTAACTCAGCCAGCAGGTCGTTTTCACGCATTTTTTGGATCATATAATCGGACGGACATACGACATCGTAGTTGACAGCACCGGCCTCGATGACCGGATACATCTCCTCGTTGGTCTCAAACAGGTCGTAAACAACGGTAATGCCGGTCTCCTCCTCAAACTGGGAAATGACATCCTCGTCAATATACTCGCCCCAGTTGTAAACATACAGCTCGCCGCCATCCGCACTGCCGGAAGCAGCGGAATCCGTGCCGGAGGCTCCGGTGTTTCCGGAAGCGCCGCAGCCGGACAGAAGGGCGGAAGCGGCAGTCAGGCTTGCCATGGAAATTGCAAATACTCTCTTTTTCATAAGTCATCTCCTCTAAATCTTGATTTCGGTAATATTAAGCCTCCTGCTTTTTCTTCGGAGCAAAATTGCTGATGAGAAGTAAAGCCAGGACAGCCACGAAGATCACGGTGGACAGTGCGTACATGGACGGCTTGATGCCGCGGCGCACCTCACTGTAGATCAGGGTGGACAGGGTGTTGATGCCGGCGCCTCTGGTAAAGTGGGTGATGATGAAATCATCCAGGGACATGGTGAAGGCAAGCAGAAAGCCGGAAAGCACGCCCGGTAAAATGTCCGGGAACACCACCTTAAAGAAGGCGCGGAACGGGCTTGCGCCCAGATCCAGCGCTGCCTCGTAGGTGAAGCGGTTGGTCTGCTTTAATTTTGGCATGACGCTCAGGATCACATAGGGAATATTGAAGGTGATGTGGGCGATCAGCACGGTTTTAAAGCCAAGGGATACGCCGAAGGCGATGAAGGCCAGCATCAAGGAGAGGCCGGTCACGATATCGGCATTTAACATCGGGATATTGGTGATTCCCATGACGATAGTCTGGGGAACCTGTTTCATGCTGCTGATGGCAATGGAAGCCGCAGTGCCGATGATGGTGGCGATCAGTGCGGATAAAAATGCGATCAGCAGGGTGTTCTGCAAAGCGGCCATGATGTTGCGGCTGGCAAACATCTGGGTGTACCACTGCAGCGTGAACCCGCCCCACTGGGTACGGGATTTGGAGCTGTTAAAGGATAACACCACCATGGTGGCAATCGGCGCGTATAAAAACAGCATGATGAGCACCAGGTAGAAATCCTGCAGGAACCGTCTGAAATTCTGTCGGATCTTATTCATTAGAATGTACTCCCTTCGCCGTTTTTATCGTATTTCGCGATCAGCGCCATGCTGATCAGGATGAAGACCATAAGAACCAGGGAGAGACCGGAGCCTAAGTTCCAGTTGCTGCCCTTAGTGAACTCCTGCTCGATGACATTGCCGATCAGGAGGATCTTGCTGCCGCCCAGTAAGTTGGAGATTACGAAGGTGGTCAGGGATGGTACAAATACCATGGTAATGCCGCTGATGATGCCCGGCACACTAAGCGGGAACCACACCCACAGTAAGGTCTGAGTGAAGCTTGCGCCCAGGTCTCTTGCCGCGTTGATGGTGTTGTCATCGATCTTGCACAGTACGTTATAAATAGGAAGCACCATGAAGGGCAGGAAGTTGTAAACCATGCCCAGGATGATGGCTCCCGGGGTGTTGATGAGGTTCTGGTTCGGCAGGTGCAGGGCAGTTAAGATGCCGTTGATAACGCCGCTTTTTTCCAGAAGGGTCTGCCATGCCAGGGTGCGCAGCAGAAAGTTCATCCACATCGGAAGGATGAAGATGAAAACAATGAAGCTGCCCTGGCCGATGCCGCGGTTACGAAGGATCATGGCCAGTGGGTAGGCTAAAAGCAGGCAGATGACGGTGCTCACCAGGGAAAGTCCCAGGGAAAGCCACAGGGCTTTCACATGCTCCGGGGTGGAGATTGAGAGCACGTTTGCCAGGGTAAAGGCCCCGGACTTATCCGTCAGTCCGTAATAGACGATCAGAAGCAGCGGAATGACGATGAAACCAACCATCCAGACCAGGTACGGTCCAGCTAACCATTTCTTATTCATTGACTCCCACAGCCTCCTCATCCTCTGATGCCGGTTTGTTCATGATCTGGATATCGAACGGATCCACCTTGATGCCGACCTGTTTTCCTACCGGGCACATATCGGTGCTGTGGACCAGCCATTCGAAGCCATCCGGAGTGGTAACCTCCATTTCGTAGTGAACGCCCTTGAAGATCAGATGCGTGCAGGTGCCCACCAGAGTGCCCTCGGACGGGTCAACCAGATCAATGTCCTCCGGGCGGATTACTACGTCAACTGGCTTATTGTTGCCAAAGCCCTTGTCCACGCAGGCGAATCTGGCATCGAAGATTTCAACCAGCTCATCGCGGAGCATGATGCCCGGAACGATGTTGCTCTCGCCGATGAAGTCTGCTACGAAGGCATTTTCCGGCTCGTTGTAAATCTGCTCAGGGGTGCCCATCTGCTGGATGTAGCCCTGGTTCATGACGACGATGGTGTCAGACATGGTCAGTGCCTCCTCCTGATCGTGGGTGACGTAGATGAAGGTGATGCCAAGCTCATTTTTTAAGCGGATCAGCTCATACTGCATGTCCTGGCGCAGCTTTAAGTCCAGGGCACCTAACGGCTCGTCTAAGAGCAGCAGGCGCGGCTCGTTTACGATGGCGCGGGCAATGGCGATACGCTGCTGCTGGCCGCCGCTTAAGGAATCTACGGTACGTTTTTCATAGCCGTCCAGGTTTACCAGTTTCAGTGCGTATTTGATCTTATCATCAATGTAGGCCTTGGATTTTCCCTTGATCTTTAAGCCGAAGGCAATGTTTTCCGCAATGTTCATGTGGGTAAACAGGGCATATTTCTGGAATACCGTGTTTAACTGGCGCTTGTTCGGTGGCAGCTTGCTGATGTCAACGCCATCGAAGATGACCTTTCCGGTGTCGGCGGTCTCAAAGCCGCCGATGATGCGCAGGGTTGTGGTCTTGCCGCAGCCGCTGGGGCCAAGTAAGGTCACGAAAGAATTTTCCTTTACGGAAAGGTTAAGGTCATCTAAGACCATGGTGTTGTCGAAGCTTTTTGAAATATTGACCAGATCAATCAGGGGCTGTGCCATCGCAGTATTCCTCCTAAAGTAAGTTTATAAAATCACATGTGATATTCGTGCCGGTTTTCAAAGTTTTGTATGCTGCAGCCTGGCAGTGTGCGGGCTGCATGCCGGATGGTTTAGAAGCTGGGCGGCGTGCTGACCCAGATCAGCGATGCGCCGTGACGGCTTGTGAGATAATGCTTCTTGTCCGGGGTAAAGTAGAAGGACTCGCCCTTCTTGGCCCGGTAGGTTTTGCTTCCGATGTGGATGCTGATGCTGCCCTGCAGGACATAGCCGAACTCTTCGCCCTCATGTGGGTTGTCCGGGTAAGTGCTGCCGCCGGCTTCCAGCGTGATGAGGATTGGCTCCATCATGTTTTTCTGCGCGTTCGGGATGATCCAGCGGATCTCATTTTTCAGCTCCGCATCGTATTTTTCAAAATAGTCAGCCTTTCCGAATACGACCTGCTCCTCCGGTGTTTCATTAAAAAACTCACCGAGTGTGGTGCCGAGGCACTGCAGGATGTCGGTGAGCGTCGCGATAGAGGGAGAGGTCAGGTTGCGTTCCAGCTGGGATATGAATCCCTTGGAAAGCTCTGCCCGGTCCGCAAGCTCCTCCTGTGTCAGACCCTTCAGGGTCCGTATCTCCTTCAGCTTTGATCCGATATCCATAACAGTCCTCCATGATGATACTATCCGAAAAGTTTAGAAATATTAAATGAATGTAAAATGCACTTCAAAGTTTAGTTTTAGTAAACACAAAGCAAACTCAATTATACTGAAAAATATCTGTATGTCAATAGATTCAGAATAGATTTTTTTGAGAATCTGTGGTATGCTGAATATTAGTTTCCGGTTTGCCTGTTTTTAGCGCGGACCGGGTGAAAATTCTGAATTTCAACAGAAAATTTAAGCAATGTAACAGGAGGAAGGACGATGGCTTCAGAAGGAAAGTATATGGCGTATGTCGGTTCCTATTCATATAATGGCAAGGCCAAGGGAATCACCGTTTATGATGTAGATGTGGAAAAGGGAACATTCAAGGAGCGCTGTGAGGTGGAAGTGGACAACTCCTCCTATGTCACAGCATCCAATGATAACCGGACTCTGTATTCTGTAGCGGATGAGGGTGTTGTTGCATTCCGGATTCTGGAGAACGGAAGCCTGTCCCGCTTAAACAGCGCGAAGACCAAAGGCATGAGAGCCTGCCACCTTTCCATGGATAAAGAAGACCGTTATGTATTCGTATCCGGCTTCCATGACGGAAAGGCAACCGTGCTGCGTTTAAGAAAAGACGGCGGTGTTGGCGAGATCGTGGACGGTGTGTTCCACAAGGGTCTCGGCAGTGTGGCAGAGCGTAATTTCCGTCCGCATGTTACCTGCTGCAGACGTACGCCGGACAACAAGTATGTCATGATCGTGGATTCCGGACTGGATCAGGTCAAGATCTACCGTTTCAGCGAAAAGGACGAGCATCTGGTCCAGGTAGACACCATTCCGTGTGAGATGGAGTCTGCGCCGCGCAATCTGCGTTTCAGCTCGGATGGCAAATTCTTCTATTTAATGTATGAGCAGAAGAATGTAATTGATGTATTTACCTATGAGACCGGTGATCGTGTGCCGGAGATTGAAAAGATCCAGACTATTTCTACCATGGGCGAGAAGCACAGTTCCCTGGCAGCTGCATGCTCCTTACGCTTCTCTCCGGATGAGAAGCATATGTTCTGCAGCAATGCGGGAGATGAGAGCGTAGCCGTCTACAGCCGTGATGAGAAAACCGGCCTTCTGGACATGCTGTGCTGTCTGCCGATCAGCGGTGAGTATCCAAAGGATATTTCCGTCTTCCCGGATGATAAGCATTTGGCTGTCATCAACCATGAGAGCAACAGCATTACCTTCTTCAAGGTTGATTATGAGAAAAAACTGCTGATTATGAGCTCCAATGCCATCAAGTGCAATGAGCCAAACAGCTGCATTATTGTGAAAGTAGATGATTAGATTCTGCTGGAGTCTGGGGCTGAAGGAGCTGTCCAGGCCAGAACGCAGACAACTGTGACAAAAAAACGGAGGAAAATATGGCAGGATCCACATATGGAACCATCTTCCGCATTATGACCTGGGGGGAGTCTCACGGGAAGGGCGTCGGTGTCACCATCGACGGCTGCCCGGCGGGACTTCCGCTTTGTGAGGAAGATGTTCAGACTTATTTAAATAGAAGAAAGCCGGGGCAGAGTAAATTTGCCACCGCAAGAAACGAGGGCGATCAGGTGGAAATCCTTTCCGGAGTATTTGAAGGAAAGACCACCGGCACCCCGATTGCCATGATGGTGCGAAACACCGACCAGCGTTCCAGGGATTACAGCGCGATCAAGGATGTGTACCGTCCGGGGCATGCGGATTACTGCTTCGAACAGAAATACGGATTCCGGGATTACCGGGGCGGCGGGCGTTCCTCTGCCCGCGAGACCATTGCCCGGGTGGCAGCGGGAGCGGTAGCCTGCAAGTTGCTGGCACATTACGGCATTACCGTGAATGCTTATGTGAAGAGCATCGGCGAGTTCGAGATTGATCCAAAACGCTTTGACTTATCCGAGCGGGACAACAACAGCCTGAATATGCCGGATAAAGTAGCGGCAGAAGAGACGGCAGAATTTCTGGAGCGCATGATCGCAGCTCAGGATTCCGTGGGCGGTGTGGTAGAGTGCCTGGTAGATGGCATGCCGGCCGGCGTTGGTGAGCCGGTCTTTGATAAGCTGGATGCAAGGCTGGCCGGTGCCATCATGTCCATCGGCGCGGTAAAAGGCTTTGAGATCGGAGATGGCTTTGCGGCAGCGAAGGCTCTCGGCTCCCAGAATAATGACGAATTTTATGTCGATGCTTATGGTAAGGTCAATAAAAAGACCAACCACGCAGGCGGTATTTTAGGCGGCATGAGCGATGGCAGCCAGATTGTGCTGCGGGCGGCCTTTAAGCCGACTCCGTCCATTGCGCAGCTGCAGAAAACAGCCAACAATCACGGTGAGAACGTGGAAATCGCCATTAAAGGCCGCCACGATCCGGTGGTAGTGCCGAGAGCCGTCGTTGTGGTAGAGGCTATGACAGCGCTGACCATTGTGGATCTGCTGCTGATGGGCAAAAACGCGAAACTGGACTGAGAATTACGTTTTGCGCTTATTATGAATAATGTACTGGGGAGAGAAAACCAGATAATTGGAATCAACTCAAAATGAAAGGCAGGAAACAGGAAAATTATGAAGAAAATCGCTATGGGAAATGACCACTCCGCAGTGGAGATGAAGGAAGCAATCAAGGCATATGTAGAGCAGAAGGGCTACGAGGTCATCGACTTCGGAACCAATTCCAGCGAAAGCTGTGACTACCCGGCATATGGAGAGAAGGTAGGCCGCGCAGTAGCATCCGGCGAGGCAGATTACGGCATTGCCATCTGTGGAACCGGCATCGGCATCGGTCTGGCAGCAGGCAAGGTAAAGGGCGTTTTAGTCTGCACCTGCAGCGAGCCATACAGCGCAAGAATGTCCCGTAAGCATAACAATACCAACGTCCTCACCTTCGGTGCCCGTGTCGTAGGCGTGGAGATGGCCAAGATGATCGTGGATGAGTGGCTGGATAATGAGTATGAGGGCGGCCGCCACCAGAGAAGAGTGGATATGATTTTCGATATCGAAAACAAATAAAAATTTAAGAGCAATACCAATATAGGTCCGAAGCCGGTAATCCCGGCA
>ERZ780144.386-NODE-386-length-62477-cov-5.782641_pt1 | contig 62477 bp, 76 predicted proteins | sample MGYA00511380_ERZ780144 | MGnify/ENA primary metagenome ERZ780144 (study PRJEB29588, sample SAMEA1965858) | human gut metagenome | biome: human gut; feature: human-associated habitat; material: faeces | place: Denmark | collected 2008/2010 ... | reverse complement strand
GCTCTGCAGCACTGATTTCTCTCAGATCCGTCATCATTGGAGAAGACTGATCGAATCTTAACCGAATTACTTGCCAGCTCCACGATAATTGCCGCATCGGAGTTAATGTAGATGATGTCAACAGTGTATTTTTCGCAAATCCCTGGACATGGGGAGGCGAGATGCCCATGGATCTCAATTTCTTCGGAGTATTTTCTTGGGGAACATGATTTGGCAGACGCATACGGAGATACGACATTGAACTGAAAAAACTGAATAAGGAAAATGGTTTTGTAATGGGGGGAATGGAGATGAAAAAAGCGTTTTTTGCTGTTATAGTTTTTGCAATATCCATTCTGACTGCCGGGTAAGCATGACCCTTTATCATGAGTGGGACTATCGGAATCCGTATTCCTGGAATGGAGGGTATCCCGAGGAATCACATATAGCAACATCTCTCAGGAAGAAGCGTACCAGATAGCTTGTGACTACTGGGATTTCACTCCTGGAGATGTGGCGGATGAAACTGGATTTGAACTATTCGTTAGCTATGATACTACTATCACCTCGCAAAATTCCGGAAAAACATACTACTGCTATTTGCTTCGCTGGATGGTGGATGCGGGATCGGATACGGCTCACTTATCAACCTGTGATTGGGTATACATTGACGCCGAATCGGGAGAATGCTCTTTTGAGGCTCCTAAATAAAAATTGTTGAGAAACGATAGAACTACAATAACATCAAGAAAGTCTTTGAGAAGTGGAAAATATAAAATGCTGCCCCTTTATGACTGACTTTGGATTATGTAAAGATACATTTTTAGAAAGGGAAAAAGATATGAAAAGATGGTTTGGCCTGTGTCTTGGCATACTATTGCTTCTTGGCGCGACCGCTTGTGGAAACAAAGCACCCACCTGGCAAGAGCAGTATGATTTGGGTATTCGATACTTGAATGACGGCGATTATGAAGAGGCGGTTATCGCCTTTACAGCTGCAATTGAGATTGATCCCATGCAGGTAGATACCTACTATGCCCTGGCAAATACGTATATCGCTCAGAATGATTTTGAACAGGCGCGTGAAATCTTAGTAAAAGGTGTTGAAAAGACGGGAGCGCAAAAGCTGCAGGACCTGATTGACGCGATTGACAGCGGAAATATTGTTGATTATTGGGGGAACATCCGCAAAATGGCTGGATATGACGGGAATGGAAACCTACTATGGTGGCATGAGTACACCTATGATGAAAAACGTATCCCTGTCGCTTCTACCTCATATGACAGCAATGGAAATCAAACCGGTCAGGTTTTTTCTGAATTTGATGAACATGGAAATCAAATCGTCGGCCCATCATATGATACGGGAACAGGCGTTGTCTGTCGCTATGAAAGCAAGTATGATGATGACGGAAACGAAATTGAGTTTATTGAATATAACCAAGAAGGGAAAATTGAGTCCCGCACAGCCAATGAATATGATGAGGTCGGGAATTGTATAAAGACTTCTTATTATGATAGCGATGGTTCTTTAAATCAATATTATTTATTTAGCTATGATGCAAATGGGAACGCAATCCGCGAAGACTCATATAATGCTGATGGACAACTATCCTGGTACCACGTGAATGAATACGATGCAGCTGGCAATCAAATCAAGGTCACCAGCTACGACTCGGAAAATAGATTTCAGGGATATACAATACGGTCCTATAACAATCGGGGGCAAGTCGTTGATCAAAAGGGATACAGCTCTGATGGAACATTGATAGAACATTATGTTCATACTTATGCCGAAAACGGCATGCCAATAAGACGTGATTATTACGATGATCAAGGAAATTTGGTTTTGAGTGAATCGTATAACTAGTGGGAACTGGTTATTCTGATGAGGATAATATATAGTTGGTGAGATTATGCTTGCAACGTTCAATGATACTTACGAAATCAAATCTATCATCGGCAAAGGCGGTATGTCCACCGTCTACCTTGCCGAGCATAAGCGCCTTCACACCCGCTGGGCAATGAAGGAAGTGCGCAAACAACAGGGGACGCGGTTTGATTTCCTGGCCGAATCCAACATCCTGAAGCGGCTCCAGCACCCCATGCTGCCTCGCATTGTGGACATCTTTGAGGATCGAGACTGTATCTACATTGTAGAGGACTTTGTAGAGGGTATTACCCTGGACGGCCTGTTGAAACAGCAGAAGAAAGTAGATGAGCCCCAGGGGCTACAGTGGCTCCGGGATCTGTGCGGCGTACTGACCTATCTCCACGGCCAGCGGCCCCACCCCATCATCTACCGGGACATGAAACCCTCTAACATCATGCTCCAGCCGGACGGCTCTCTGAAGCTGATCGATTTCGGTATCGCTCGGGAATATAAGCAGGAGTCCAATGCGGACACGACCTACATCGGTACCAAGGGCTATGCCGCTCCGGAACAATTCGGTAAGGCCCAGACCGATGCCCGGACGGATATCTATTCCCTCGGCGTCACCATGTACCACCTGCTGACCGGGAAAAGCCCCTATGAGCCGCCCTACCAGTTTGTTCCGGTGCGTCAGCTGGTGCCAGAGCTCTCTCATGGTATCGAGTACATACTGAATAAATGCGTTCAGTCTGAGCCGGCAGACCGTTACCAAACAGTGGACGAGCTGGTGGACGATTTAGACCATATTTACCGCTTCGATAGAGCTTGGCAGAAGTACCAGAATGCGAAACGCATCCGGGTCGCCGTTGTTGCGGTGATGCTGGCTGCCTCGGTGGGATTGATGGTTGGCGGCCAGGTGGTCATGGGACAGGAGAAAGAGGCCGCATATTCTTCTCTGCTGGCTCAGGCCAGCGAGTTATATACCACAGACTACGATGGGATGGTAGCCCTGCTTGATGAAGCGCGGACACTATATCCCGAGCGTATGGATGCCGACCGGCAGCAGACATATGCTCTGTATCTCAATGGCAAATGGCAGGATTGTATCGATTTCGGTTCAGATGCTTTACAGAACTATGGTGAGGATATTCAAATCAGACTTTCCATGGCGTCTGCCCAATTTGAACTTGGAGAATATGAAGATGCCGCAGAGGGCTTTGCACAAGGGGGAGAACTGTCGGTAGACAACTTGCGCGATTACGCAGTGTGCCTGGGACGTCTTGGCGAGATCGATCAGGCGGAGCAGATCCTAGATGAACTGATTGGACAAGGTGCCCACCCTGATGTGACCCAATATGTGCAGGGTGAGGTCTACTTTGCTCAGGAAGATTATCTTGATGCGGAGACGGCGTTTCTGGATGCCCTTGATCAGTCTGAGACTTCCGCGCTGACTCGCCGCTGCTATGTCTCTTTGGGGGATCTGTACCGGGATTGTGCCGCTCTGATGCGGGTCAACGCCTCCCCGATTGAATACCCTGCCACAAAATCCGCCGAACTGCTCTCCTCCGCTGTGGTGCAGGAGGGTCTGCGCTACGACAGCGTCCTGTGGGAGATGCTGGCCCTGGCCTATTTTGAGGCATACCACACAGACGCTTCTGTTCCACAGAATTATCTGACAAAGGCAGCCGAGTGCTTCAACCGTGTGATCGAACTGGGTGTGACCAAAGAATACCTCTATTCCAATCTCTATACGATCTACTACGAGCTGAAGGACTATGCCAAAGCGGAACAGGCACTTACGGCTTATGAGGAGATGTTCCCGGAGGACTATATGCCTCATGCGCTGCGAGGGATGATGCTGATCACCATTGAAAATGCCAAGCCCCAGAGCAGCCGCAATTACCGGCCTGCCCTTGCAGAGTATGAAACAGCGGGTAGCATGATCCGCAGTTCGGATGAGACGACTTATTACCAGCAGTTGGGCAGCCTGATCGAAAATTTGAGAAGGAACGGATGGCTATGAAAAGAATATCGGGATTGTTGGTAGTTGTTCTTCTTTTGGTGGGGTTATGCGCTTGCGAGCAAAGCACAGAGGCGCAATGGCGGGAACAGTATGACTTGGGTGTACGGTATTTATCAGAGGGCAACTATGAGGAAGCCGTTATTGCCTTTACTGCGGCTATTGAGATTGATCCGAATCAAGAGATACTATACGAAAAGCTTTCTGAGGTATATTTGCAGGACGGAGATGTCAGCGCGGCTCTCCAAATCCTTAGAGATGGATTTAAGGTAACCAGAAGCATTCACTTACAGGAGGTAATAGACAACCTTTACGCGCGGATGGATTTAATCTTGGGCGAATACTATTTGACGGAAGATTGGGTGAAAGCCGATGAATGGACAATAAATGGTGTTCCATTCTGGCAAGCAAGCCAAAATGATGTCGCAACAGCATACGCAACCTCTTGGTCATCTTGGAAGCCTTTCCCTGATGGTCCAGAAACATTGCACTACAATACTCAAAGAAGCGATTTCTTTTGGGACACCGAAGCTAATGTCCTCCAAGTAATGTTTTTTGATAACCACAAACATTCGAACACAGCAGAAGGGCAAGCTGCAGCGGATCCGATTTTGCCATCCCGTGGAATCACGACAGATACGAATTTTGAATCTATTTTACAAGCAGTTGGTCTTTCAGCAGACGGTATTTCCTATGTCTCAAAACAATTTTCGGATGCAGAAGAAAATGTTATAGCAGTGTCTATTGCTGCAGAGACCGAGGACTACCGAGCAACATTCTCTGGTGGCTGGGATGACGATGAGAAGCAATTTCGCATTGACTATGTATTCCAATCAGGGATGACGATGAGTGTTAATTTTCTTTTTGGAATAGATAGCAATGAACTTGACAACGGATCGATTACTTTAAAACTTGAATAAAATACTTTCAGTTTATTTAAACTTCTAAAAGAGGTGATTTTTGTGACCACGGGACAGGTTATATTTTACAGCGGTGTTGGTCTTCTTATTTTTACAATCGTTCTTGGAGTCGCTTTCTGGCTAAAAAAGCCGCAGTACATACCGGGAAACGCAGCTTATGATCAAGGTGCGGACAAGAACACCCGGAAACTTCGCAGCGGTTATCCCACAGACCATCTTACAGTTCGCCGGGAACCTGAACAACCGATTATGTCAGGGACTGCGATACTTCAGGAGAGTACCGCACAATTGGAGATAGAGCAGGGGGACACGCTTCCGGATACGGCGGTTTTGCCGAAAGCAGAGTTTCCTCAAGCGCAGCAAACAGAAAAACTGAGAGTTGGGACAGTTCCCCTAGCTGACGGAACTATCCCGCCTGTGCATGACGAAGATACCGTACCGCTGTATGATCGCGCTACTCCTCCTGATGGAGAGACAGAAGTTTTAGATTCGTCAATGCAAGCGGGTGGAACCGAGAAACTCGGCGTTACCACGCCATTATCCGATTCACAGAGAAAGTGATTAAGAATACAAAAACTCTAAGCGCTAGGCACCGCTGTCAGGCTGTTCTGTCGCAAAGCCACCTGCTATTGATGTAGGCATTCCTATAGGCGGCGATATTAGGCTTAATGTCCTCCGCTACTATCCAATCCCCAAAAGGAATGCATTCTACCATATTTCGATAAAATTCGATTGACAAAGGATCTTTGGCTTATTATTATAAATATATATTCTGATTATGAAAGGATGTACCGCTCATGGCCGCTCGTACTGTAGAAGAACGCATTGCGATTATTGATGAAAAGATTTCCAAAAAGAAAGCTGAAATCAAGGCTTTAGAGACCCAAAAGCAAAAGCTCCTCCATCCTGTTACTATGAAAACTGTGATGGAGAAAGCAAAAGCCTCTGGCCTCTCTCCAGAGGAAATCGCAGAAAAACTCGGCCTTGAAATGTAATCCGAAAATATTGAACGGCTGACGCCTTCTCCGCGTCAGCCGTTTATGTATTATGCAGGTACCAGATATGTGTCCGTAATAGCGTCAAGCCAGTGAATATAAAAATCCAGCAAGGGCTTTTCCCCTTGCTGGATCTTTCGTTTCAGACAATGGCTCAGCCCACTTTGCGGGCGGTGTCCCGCCCCCTCTCTTTTGATGGAAAATAATCACAACTACTCACAGAGCATTAGAAAGTCCTCTGCAACCATAGCTTGTATAATCTCGTGGAAACGCTGATCTCCCCATTCATTGGAGCAAATCGGCCGGCCGAGCTTTTCTTGGACATATTCCTCTATCAAAGACATGTCACACATCCAGACGCTGGTATATGCAGAAACGATTACGCGCTCTTTTGTCATCATAAACGGCTCTCACACTCCGCTCGCATACAAATATCCAATCATTTTTTGGCGTCAGAAGCCCCCGGATGCTCACTTTGATATTCCAGCACCTGCTTTGTGTAGTCGGCCAGCACCAGCTTCAAGTAATCCTCGTCTGTTTCCCAAGAGTCGTTATTCAAAATGACTTCCAGGGCCCCGTTTTCCTCCGCTTCTCGTTCCTCTGCGGTGCAGGATTCCAAAGCCCGGCCCGCCAGCCGGTCCGTCAGTTCCTGCTCATAGGTCTTTCGGCAACCAATCAGAACGTCGTTTACGAAGTGCAGATCAAGCTGGACGCCCTCATGTACAAAGCTGAGCTGCCGGTCCGTGATCCCAGCACTGGTCACAGTGATCCCGTCCGCATATCCGGTTTCTGCATTGTATTTTGCTACATAGAGTTCTGAACTATCGGGATCGGAACTGCTCTGATCTTCTTCCGAGCTCGCATCAATCCTGCCCTGCTCAATCAGGTCGATATATACGCCGTCGTAAGCCAAATCTGAATCCACTGCCACAACTGGTTCGGTCGAAGCTGGGGACAGGGACGCCGAGGCCCGCCAATACACAAATGCTCCGCCGGTCAGTATGCCGGCCAGTATGCCGGCCACAAAAAGCGTGGCCAGCAAGGCTACTTTTTTTGCTGTTTCTTTTGTCATAAGGGTCTCCTTATCCATTTGAAAATCTAATGGAAAAATTATAGCATCATTGTGCAAAATCTGTCTAATAAGTTTCCTGCATGAAATCTTTAATTTGCAACATAGGTTCTCCCTGTTTCTTTGCGAGGCTATGGCGTGTATCCGGCAGAGGCAGATATGAAAAAATCTAAAAAAATTGCGAAGAACACTTTGGACAGAATAAAATCTTGATTTTCTTCCAGCCTTTCTATATAATCGCATCGGTGATTGTCATGTACAGGATGAGCTTGAAACGCTGTCCGAGGTGCAAGAAGGTCTTTATTGCCGAGCCTTATCAGAGAATCTGCGGGGAGTGCAAGGAGCAAAGACGAATAGAGGAATATCTCAGGACACATAAGCAGCCAGCTCCATTTGAAAATTACACAAAACCGCTGCCCAAAATCCAATGTATCATCTGCGAAACGGAAACGCTGCTCCGCAAGTCGCGCTGTAAGCTGTACTGCAGAAAATGCGGAGCGCTCATTTATCAAGATCCCGGTTTAGATGCTTCTGATTTTGTTTCCGGGACGCTAGTGTGAAAGACCGATGGGAGGTGTACCAGAGGCTGATGAACGGATTTTTTCCAGAGCAGCCGTGCTACTGTATTGAAATATTGGAATGGATCAATGTAGAGGATATCACCGATGAATGGCGCTATATCTGGAAGCACGCCCCACCAGAGCCGGTCTACGCAGTTATGATGGGCGGCTTTGTTGAGTCCCTAAATCTCGCCTTTGTGTATGAGTCAATCTATACCAAGTCCGAGTATGAACAGATCAGGCAAGACGGCTTTGACTGCCAAACGCTGTCGTGGAGGACCCATATTCTCACGGACTGCCCGGACGATTCCGACTATGAAAAGGACGAGCACACGGGAACTGGGGCCGCATATGGGCAACGGCGCCAATCCCCGCTCTTTTCATGGCTGCGGAAATGACGGCAAGGGATCTCACGGGGATGGGTCAGTAAGCGACAACCTGAAAAAATAGAGGCGGGCAAAAAGCCCGCCTCCACTTTTCGGTTGAGCTGGAGAGCGTTTGCAGCTTTATGGATCAAGAGATTTGGCGGATTTGTTGGACAGCAGGGCATAGAAGATAAGCGCGAGAAATTCAGCGGAACGAGGCCGCCGCTCAAAGATCCTTTGCGCCGGAGATTGTAACCGCGGCCGGTTTCATTTCCAGGCAACCGCAGATTCAGTTCGGATATTCCGTTCAACGGCTTTCCAGTTGGCGTCGTATTTCTCGGCTACATCAGGATAAAGCCATTTTGTCACCAGCAGAAGCCTGTCCTACTGCTCCATGCACAACGACACCGCGTAAGCAGTTTGGAAAAACCTTTATGATTTGGTAGTATTCCGAATTGGTAGAGCAGGTCATAGGTCGCTTGGTTTCTGGAATCCATCAAGAGATACAGGGCTTGTTATACACATAGTCCGGAAAACACTCAAAGGCTCTCCTCAAATACTGAATAAGCGGCACCTCCTGTCCTTCTTGCTGGATGGTCTCAAATTTATTATCCCGCAAGATAAAGCCGGCGAACACCCTGCGCTTGCGGTGTTCGCCGGCTTTTCTTCTGTACTGCTATGGGAAGGGCCTCGCCCAACTGACAATGCGGAGCCTGAATAAACAAAGTAATCTTTTGCGGCCTCATGGCATCTTTTTGAAGAGATCGTCCATCGTCATTCCCATATGCCGTGAGATCTTCCAGACAAGATCAGCCGACGGATCGCTGATCCCGCTTTCAATTCTTCTGATACTGGAAACGCTGACTCCGCTCCTGCTGGCAAATTGCGCCACAGTTTCCCCGTGCTCTTTCCGGTAGGCGGCAATATGTACGCCGAGAGTAGAGGTCATTTTGCCGTGTGCTTCAACATAATTATCTGGATCTGGCAGTGACCAGCTGGGCTTATACGGCTTGAATAATTGGGGAACGTCCAGTTCTACCCGCAGGTCGCGGATCAGTCTCATGCGGGTCCCCTGCATATTCCGGCGCACCTGTGCGCGGCTCCAGCCCAATTCCGCGCACAGGCTGTCATAGCTCCGCCCATCCAGCCGCTGGCGAAGTATGTATAAATCTTTCTGTGTGACATGGCGGCGTTTTGTCTCGCCGCCCAGATTGCCCCGTGCTTTGTCCAGCCGCTCCAGCTCCTCGTCAGAGGGCATATCGCGCAGCAGTTCGGACAATTTGGTATAGCGGCCTTCCGGGAGCCGTTCCAGATTGAGAAGCCGCCGCAAAGCAGGAATGTCAACCTCCACATGATCGAGGCAGTCTTTGTGAAGACTGTTCATTGTCATCTGCGACCAATAGGCGACCCGGCTTTTTGTGGTCTGCAGCTTCTCAGCGATCTGCACCTGTTTCAGCCCTTGGAGCCGAAGCTCCAGGACCTCCAGCCCGAAATGCGTGATGGCGGGCTGGCCTTGTGAGTACGGGTCAGGGAACAAATGCGCAAGCACCTCATCCGATGGGATATGCTTCAATATTTCCGAAAAAAGGATGGTCTCTCCTCGCTCGATCCGTTCCCGAAAATCATCCACAATAATCCCCTGCCCTTTCGTCAAATTCTAATCGCAGGATCTCGTCCGGTGTAGCCCTTGTGCTCCAACAGGCTTTATAATCAACTTGCGACAGCCCGTGTTGCAGGCCCCTGGTAAACTGTGTCCACAGTTCCTTGTTATCGGACATATCCTTGCAGTAGGCGGCCCATGAATAACCCGGCACAGCCGCCGCCAGCCGCCTGAAATGCTCCAGCTCAAACGTCAAAAATACATTTTCCATCAGCCCATGGGCCATCTTTTCAGAAAATATTCTGGAGACATTGATCAACTGCTCATCTGGATAATCCTCCTGGTACTCCAATGCGTCAACAGGAAGTTCAAAATTCAAACGGCTCTTATCAAACAAGAGGACAGCGTTTGCCGCAACCTGCTGGATCTTCTTGCGCAGTGCGGGACTGTGCCGCACATGCTGCACAAACCTATCCCAAGTCATATCCCCCTGCTGCTCCGTGTGCAGTTCATATAAGGCGAGCTGCGCTCCATATCCAATCTTGTCGGCAAGCTCCTGGATGTATTTGTCCGAGCACATGACCATTCCTTTGAACTTCCGCATAAGGAAAAAAAGCTGTACCGCTTGGATCGTCTTTTTGATTTTCGAGAACATACGGCCTCCTGAAAATTGCACGCTTATGATGGGAAGCGATAAAAGTCCGTTCCAACGCCCGGGATCGGCAGTATCCTCTGCTCCGCCGGGAGATCAGGGCTGTTGCGCTCGTCCTCCAGGCCGTAATCCGGGAAATTTTCTAAGAGCGCGTTTTGCAGCGCCGCACCGTCGATTTTTTGTCCCCAGCCATCCTCGTCATACGGAAACATTTCAAAGAGCGGACAGCAGCTCGCCCGATAGGTATAAAAACGGTAGCCGCAGGTTTCCGCTTCTTTGCCATCTTCGATTTGGGCCGCAAGTGCCAGAGTATCCTCAAACAGGACGGAGTAAAGCGGATAAGCGATGGCCAGCACCCAGCCCTCCCGCTCCGTCTCCAGCCAGTAAAGCCCGTTCCACAGGCGGTCGTGACGGATGACCGGTCCCCAGGGCGTTTTCTCTGGAATGGGAAACTCTCCGAAATATTCAGGGCAGACCTCTCGCCCAAATGCGCGGGCCTCCTCCAGGGACTCGCCCTCCGGCAGGGGCAGACCGTGCTCCACAAGGTATTTGTGGGCCTCATACTCCACGACATGTCTGCCTTTGCAGTCATAATCATACTCGCATAGGAACATCCTTGGAATGGTCGGAAGCGGGGTGGTGAAGTTCCGTGCTTCGGGGGAGATGGCGGGCGAGTCCTCTGTTACCACAAGGTATTCTCCCGCGAAACGCGGCCTGTCTGTATTGAACTTGGTCATGATAAAATACACGCCGGGACAGATGAGCTCGGCATGTTTGATCTGACCATACTGCGGCTCCAGACCATCGAAGTTGAATGGAAGTTCCGAAATAGGCATCTGTTTTTTGTCCATGAATATCTACTCCTCTCTAAACTCATTTGGACGGATTCTTCCACTGGGAGAGTGCTTCCGTCAGGTTTTTTTCTTTTCCTCCGGCAAACCGGCGATTTGTTTTCGGACATGTTTTTTGGTCGCCCTTACTTTTTATGAATGAGTCTAATTGTTCGGATGGAATACCCGCCGGGAAAGAGCGGGCTGTGTCTGTGATCAGTTTTTGGCGATCCTCCGCTGAACTGTCCGCCCCGTCCAACGGACAAAGGAAACCGTATGGGAGCGGGTCTTTGCTTATCTTTGTCAGCAGAAAACACTCATCCCGAGTGATTGAGGGCCAGCATACCCGGATAAGGGCATAACTGAGGATGATACCAAGAGCGGACACTTCCGATGCCGCCATGGTGCTCGTAAAGAGTTTATCGTCCTGCAGCTCAGACGGGCAAAGCGATTTCATGGGAATCGCGGTAGGGACGCCAAGCGAAATAACAGGAATACCAAGGGAGGTCCAATTTCCCACTTTGTCCGAGAAAAAAGATTTTGTGCCACCGGCGGTCGAGATCTGGATACTTTTGAACAGCTTGGCGGGCTCCAGTGTCACGAGGGAATCCACCAGCAGGAGACAGTCGGCTCCCATTGCCTGGACAGCGCCGGCCACCAGCGTATCCGTTCTCACGTTATTGATTCCAAACACTCCGGGGGTAAAGGAGCAGACCTCGCGAAACCTGCAATCATATCCCTGGGCAAGCTGAATTAAGTTGAGCGGCAGTCTGCTTGTAACTTCCGGCCCGAGCGAATCCGCAGGAAGCTCTCGGTTCCCCAAGCCGCAGACGCACAACTTTCCATGAAAGTGAGGACCGAGCACCCTGACCAGGATCTCAGCCAGGCACTCGCCCGCACATTCGATCTGCTCATGCTCATCAGACAAAGCGGCTGTGTCGATGGTGATATAGCTCCCTACCGCTTTCCCGAGGCTCGCCGCCGCATCCTCGGTCTGGACATCCAGCGTAGTCACGTGGCAGCCGCGCAGTTCTTCTTCCTGGGTTGTAATTCCATTTAAGGACGGCATATCGAATCCTCCGCATAATTCGACTTATTTTCTAAAAGGATATTCTGAATATAAAAAAGACAGTTATAGTGTCCTAAAAGGGTATAAATTAAATATGAAAAAGACATTTATAATGTCCTAAATGGGCATAAATTTATATTGGTGAAGCACATGGATTCATTTGGAATAAAACTGAAACGGCTACGCGCTGAGAAAGAATTGACGCAGAAAGAACTGAGTTCACTTCTTGGACTTACCCGCGCCACCATTTCTTCTTATGAACGGTGTGCGCTCTATCCTTCTGTGGACGCACTGGTTAACATATGCCGTTTTTTTAATGTAAGCGCCGATTATATGCTTGGCTTGTCAGATATAAACACCTTTGATACAAGTTATCTAACAGATCAGCAAGAATTGATTATACGGGCCTTATTGGATGAATTTCGAGGTAGGAATAGTAAAATCTAAAATATCATATTTTATTTGCTTTGGTATTTTGTCAATGGTGTCATTATACGAACACTATCAATACTTTTATTTTACCGCCATAATAGAATGAAGGCAAGTAACGATTTGTGTTCGGAGAAAAAATGATTAAATATGACAGACTATGGAAAACCATGAAAGAGAAAGGCATTTCCCAATACGCCTTATATACAACATTCCATATCAATCGCTCACAACTTAATCGCTTACGCCATAACGAAAACGTACAGGTCAATACGATTGATAAATTGTGCAATATTTTACATTGTCGGGTTGAGGACATCATGGAGCATTTCGATGATGACAATACTTTTTGACAGGCATCCAGGGAACGGATGCCTGTTTCATTTTTGACGGCACTGGCATTATGCCGTCTGAATCTCCGCAGTCTCGGACTATGAGGCATTCAGAAATAGGCCCCATACCACTCCAACTCTGGACGGCATGGGGCGCTTTTTATTTTTGCCGGATGCTATGTGGGGCGCGGAGTCCCCGCTCTATTCTCTAATCAATCTTTTGACTCAGGGCAGGATTCGTTTTTTGATTGCGAAGCAGTTCATCCCTGTACGTTTCATACTGCTCTTGAAGCGCCAGGAACTGGTTGGATAGCTTTGAAAAAGTTTCATTTGCCTCCAACATCTCCGGCGATGAGAGCGAATACCCCTTGTCCGCCAAACGAGTCATAGCAATTCTCGCCAATTCCACCTGTTCACCAACCAAAGCCAGATCCACCGCCAATGATATAAGCCCCTCCGAATACGCCATCTTATCTCCCCCATTTCTTATCCGTATATCTATGTAGGTGCGAACAAAAAGCGGATTGACCAGTATCGCGGACAATATTCTCTGTAATTCTACCATACAATAACCCGTGTTGCAACCAATACTGGTCAGAAATGGTGGAATGGAAGAATGGAGCAGAAAATCAGGCGGGATAGAAACATGGGGCAGAACCTAAAGCAGCTCCGCAAAAACCACAAAATATCACAGGAACAATTGTGCGCGGAATTACAACGCCGGGGGTGCGACATTGGTCGGACAACCTACGCCAAATATGAAGCGGGCCAGTTGAATATCCGCGCCAGCGTTTTAATCAGCCTGAAAAAGATCTACGGCTGTGCCTATGATGACTTCTTTTCCGGGCTGGATGATAATGAAGGAGATCACCCATAAAACCACTCAACCACCGTGCAATACCACCGCAAGCGGTATCGCACGGTAGTCTCATCTTGCGGTTCACCTGCGTCGTGGATGCTTCTGCGGGCTTACCGCCTTTCCGATATGCTGCACATCCCGCACAGGTTTCCTTGCGGATAAATCGGACGACGGCGCCTTGATTTTCGCCGTCGGCTTGAGGACATCATGGAGGATTTCAAGGTTAATTGTCGCCCAAATTGCGGAAAGGAATTTTGAGCGTACTTAATAAGGCGGCTGTCCGGTCAGGCTTCTGGGCAGCCGTCCTTCTATATTTTTAGAGCTTTTATAAAGGAGAGCTGCCTCTCTTGATAAAAGGCGGAGACGGAAGTCTGCAAGTCATCCAGCGGGGAAAAACTCCACCTGTGCAGGTGGCAGGCGCGGTAGTAAAATGAGGCTGTATTCAGGGCGGAGTTAAGTTAGGGCGGAGTAAGTTAGGGAGGACCGGCGAAACGGAGGGGCGAAGTGCGCCCATCCGCACGGGCCGGCGGCATTGCCGCCTGCACCGTGGCGCGCCCCTTGCGGGCGCCGCCGGACTGACACGGCCTGGAAAAATTAAAAAGGACAAGAACGACTGTAATTGCTCAACGTGAGCGGTTACGGTCTTTTTTTGTCCCTGGAAAGGAGATATTGACCGTGAATGGCAGAAAGCAGACTCATTGAACTCAGCTACTATGACCCTAAAGCGGAGACGAGGTTGACGGCTTACGCGGATACCATCGTCTTGGACCACAATGAAAAAGGAGGGATCATCAGCGCCATCCGTTTTGGCGGCTACCCCGAGGTCGTCCGGGCCCTGTCCGACGCGATCTATGGCGGCTCGACCATCGAGGCCACGCAGAACGACGCCACGCACCGCCTCCAGAGCAAACTGCGCGGGTACCAGCGGCAGCTCAGCCACGATGGCATCTATGCCACGGCTACCCTGATGGCCAATGACGATGAATACAGTAATGAAGGCTCGGAAGATCAGGAGGACTCCGAGGAAACGGCCGGTACAGGAGACGGCCAGCAGACCCTTCAGCCCCGGAAGTGCTATATCTTTTGCCCCGCAGGAGACCGGGACCGACTCTTTGAAGAGCTGGACCACAAGACCGCGGCGCCGCTCATCCCGGCATTTCAGGACTACGTTCTGGATGAGCTGGAGCAGCGGGGCTCTCTTCGGCGTCTGCACGTCATTTCCCTGAAGGAAAAGATGGACGCCTGGGTACTGGAACTGCGGCCAAACGATGAAAACGTGGTGCAGGTTTTAGAGGACGGACTGAAAAGCGGACAGATCGCCATACCGGGAGCCGTACCCGGGGCCCCGGACGGCTTTGAGCAGGTGGAAAACGTCACCGGCTATCTCAACACCTTCGGCGTCACCGTGGCAGACCGCATCCGGAATCAGTTTCTCCCCCTCTTTGACCCGGCATCCGAGCCGCTGTCGGAGGAGGTGCTGGCCATCAACGACTGCATCCAGCAGCGGGCGGGCTATTCCCTGTATGACGCCCAGCTCGCCGTGGCGGAGGCGGTCAAACGCCAGCTGGAACGGAACGGCACCGCTATCATTATTGCGGAATGTGGCAGTGGCAAGACCAAAATCGGCTCTACTGCAATCGGTGCGCTGCATGGCCTGTGGGCCGCCCAGCACCGCAGCGGCGCCGGAAAATCCTTTGGCCTTGTGATGTCGCCCTCCCATGTCACCCGGAAATGGGTGCGGGAGATTGGGGAAACACTGCCAGACACCTACGGTATGGTGGTACGCAGCATTACGGACCTGAACCGCCTGTACCAGTTGTACGAGCAGGGGGACAAGAGCGTTTTTGCGGTATTTTCCAAGGAAAAGGCCCGGGACGGCTATATGCGTTACCCGGCCGTGACCTGGAACCGCCGCAGAAAGGGCTTCCTCTGCCCGGACTGTATGGAGCCGGTGCAGATGGAGATCAGCGAGGATGGCACAAGGTACCGGACGAACGCTGACCAGTTCTTTTTCCAGACGGAGCACAAGAAAAATCACAAGTGCCCGAACTGCGGCGGTGTACTGTGGGCACCAGTCAATCCCGGCCGGCAGACCTCGTGGGTCAAGATCGGCGAGTACGGCTGGGTTTACCGGCATGGCGCCAGGGCGCATCTCGCCCGCACAAAAAACGAATCCGTAACGGACCAGCTGATGATGCTTGCGGAAAACCCGGATGGATATTACCCAGTCAAGGGAGCTTGCCGGCGTTATCCCCTGAGCACGTACATCAAAAAGAAAATGCGCGGCCGCATCGGCAGTTTCCTCGCCGATGAGCTGCACGAGTACAATAACGCCAGCGGCCAGGGCGACGCCATGGCTGAGCTGTACGGGGCGTCCAGGCTGTTCGTCGGCATGACGGCCACCCTCATCAACGGCTATTCCTCCGGCATCTTCCACCTGCTCTACCGTATTGTCCCCGGGCTGATGTGTAAGGACGGCAAGAGCTACCGCAAACCAGGGGACTTCGACGCGGAGTACGGTGTGATAGAGAACGTCTATGAAATCAAGGATGGAGACTACAACTCCAACCGGCGCACCACCAAGCGTAAGACAAAGACCCGTCAGTTGCCCGGGGTGTCTCCGCTGGTGTTCTCCCGCTTCCTGCTGGAGTACACGGCGTTCCTATCCTTAATGGATATGGGAAAGGACCTCCCGGACTATGAGGAGATCCCCATTGCGCTGGAGATGCCGGAGGATGTGCGCTCGGCTTATAAAGAGGCGGAGCACACCCTGCAGCACGTCCTGAAATCAGACCGGCAGGCGGCACAGAAGATCCTCTCGGCCTACCTGAATCTGCTGACCGTCTACCCGGATCAGCCCTATGACCAGCCGACCGTCATCCATCCTATCGCCGGGCTGCCCCTTGTGGTCCCTGAAAATCTGGGAGGCTTCGAGCGGATACTGCCCAAGGAGGAAGAGACGATGGCCATTGTGCGGCGCAAGATCGCCGCTGGGGAACGGGTGCTCATCTACACCAGCTGGACGCGGACAGACTCCCAGCAGAAGCTCTTGAAGCTGCTGCGAAAGGAGGGCTACTGCACCGATATTCTCACACCGCGGATCGAGACGGAAAAGCGCGAGGAATGGGTGGAAAAGCGGGTCAAATCCGGCCTGCAGGTGCTCATTACAAACCCGCGCTGCGTGGAAACAGGGCTCGATCTCAATGCCTTTACGACCCTCATCTTCTACTCCATGGGCTACAACCTCTTCACGCTCCGGCAGGCGTCGCGGCGCTCCTGGCGCATCAATCAGACGGCGCCCCGGGTGGAGGTCTATATGCTCTACTACGCCGACACTATGCAGGCCAAGGCCATGAAGCTGATGGCCTCCAAGCTGGCGGTGGCCGGGATCATTGAAGGCACCTTTTCAGAGGAAGGATTGGCGGCCATGAGCGACGTAAAGGATATGACCTCGCAGATGGCCAAGGAGCTGGCCCAGGGCATCAAGGATAATGTGGAGGACATCGCCTCCGCGTTTAAGAAAATGGCGATCATCAATCCGGAGCGCCGCCGCGTCAAAGCAGAACAGGCCGTGGCCGAGGAAGCGCCGGAACAGGTCCCGATTACCGCGGTACAGCCGGAGGGAGACTTCGGCGTGCGGGCCGCGCAGTCTAAGAAACAGCAGGTCCTCTATGACGGGCTGCTGGAGCGAACAATGGAAGATCGAAAAAAGAAGAAGTCGAAGAAAACGGTTGTGGATGAAAACCAACTGTCTATCTTCGATTTTGTCGCGTAAAAGGAGGAATTGCTTTTGAACATTACCATCAACCGTATGGAAATGCTGGACACAGCCCGCCGTATGGCCTCCATCGCGCCGGCCGATTCCCCGCTGGATGTGCTGCATGGCGTATTGCTGGAAGCGGATGCCGGCAGCGGGAGACTGGCGTTGACGGCCACCAGCCTGGAACTGGCCTTAATGGAACAGCTGCCCTGCACAGCGGTCGAGAGCGGCACGTTTGCAATCGACGCCCAGATGCTGACCGGCATGGTGGAAAAACTGCCGGAGGACACAGTGGAGATCATCCATCCGGAGGGCGGTGCGGCCGTAACGCTCAGGAGCGGGTGTGCCCATTACACAGTTCCGATCTGGCCCCGTTCCAGCTTCCCGAAGCCAGAGATCCCCTTCCCGGAGGACACGGTAAAGGTCAGCGGCATCCCGGATATGGCAAAACGCACGGTTTTCGCCGTTTCCACGGAAAACGACAAGCCGCTGATGAGATGCGTCAATCTCATGTTTACCCCGCAGGGCTTGCAGGCCGCGGGAAGTGACGGGAACTGCATTGTGACTGCCAGAGGCGACACGCAGAGCGTTGGAAACATCAGCCTGCTGATCCCGGCTTCATCGCTGGCAAAGCTGGCCCGTATCACAGACAACGACGTTGAGTTCCACGTGGGCACCACCGGCAAGAGCATTGTATTTTTCAAAGAGAATTTTCTGTTCAGCGCGCGGCTCATGGAAGGCAGCTATATCAATACCAATCAACTGCTCACGGCCATCCGGAACGGCTTTACCGTGCTGACGGATATTCTGGATTTGAAGAGCGCGCTCTCCTCTGTTCTGTGTGTCGGCGCGGAGGGAAAGGTGTCGCTGTCCTTTGACGGTCCGGCGCTCACATTCTATTGCCAAGGGACCAACGCCTCCGCCACAGCGCCTATTGAGGTGATCCCGCTCACAGGAAATCCGCAGGGTGAATACTGGTACAGCGCCAAAAAACTCGCGGCCTGCCTGCGTGCCCTGTCCGGAAACGTCACCCTGGGCGTGTCCCAAAACGGGATGCTGACCCTGAATACCCAGGACGCCATTTATGTGCAAAGCGCTATGCGGCCGCCGGCTGAGAATGCGGCGCCCGCCAAGGCCGCGTAAGGAGGTGCGCGTTTGGAGATTCCCGAGATCTGCCGCTACTGTGGCGGAACGGTCCGTCTCGTCCCCGCCAGCATGGTCTACGGGGCGGCGGCGGCAAAACGGCTGAAGCTGGAAAGCGAGAAGTTCTATCAATGCCAAAACTGCAATGCCAGAGTCGGCTGCCATAAGGGTACGACACGTCCGCTGGGCAACCTCGCCAACGAGGTACTGCGGCTCAAGCGCATGGAGACCCATCAGGTGTACGACGCTTTCTGGAAGCGCAGGGGAATGACCCGCACGAAGGCGTATAAATGGCTGGCGGAACAGCTGCAGCTTTCGGAGGAACGGGCCCATATCGGCAGTTTTGAGATGGATCAGTGTCAAACGGTCATCGACCTTTGTAAAAAATTTGAACAGGAGGAAGCCGCGTAATGTGTGAAACAAGATCGTGCCCCCATGAAGCAGACGCCCTTTGCACTTGCCGGGCGCTCCTGGAAAGAGACAACGACATCATCGGCCTGCTTACCCATATCCACGAAAATATGACGGATGTGGAGTGGGAGCTGGACTACACAGATCTCAGCCGGCCCGAGAAGCGCCGGCTGTGCCTGGTGGGCAAGTGCCGCATCTGCGGCGGCCGGCTCTGCCAGGAACTGGACGCTTCGGACGAACTGGCCGGGGATGATTTCCTCGCCGCCATTTACCGGCACCTTTATCAAGTCCACAATGCCGGAGGGCGCTATATGCCTTCCTGGGAATTTAGAGCCCGGTTTATCCACATGTTCCTTGAGCCAGACCAGAGCTTTATTCGAGGATGGCTTGACCGGCCTGAAAATCAACATATTTTCCGGATGTACCGCAGAAGCGTGAAGCCTGCCGCTCAAGAGGAGGGCACAGAATGACGATCTACACCATCGTCCGTACAGGCATCGATGTGGACCGCGGCTCATTCCCCGGGCCTGCGGCCGAGAGGAGCTTCTTCTCTCCCCTGCGGGCCAGGAAGGAGCTGCAAAGACTGGTCTGCGCGGAAAAAGAGAAACTGGATGACCGCTATGATTGCGAAGATCAGGATGAGGACTACTGGGAGATGTACCAGGACGGCAATGCCGCCGCATTGTTCGTCCGCCTGGAGGTCGTCCCATCCGAGCTGATCCTGATGTCTGCCGGAGAAAAAGAGGAGGTGAAGGGCAGTTTGGAGGAAGAGACCGAAGCCAAGGAGTGTCTTTCCCGTATGTGGCGTATGCAAAGCGATGCCGCGGAAAGGGACCATGATGGAGAGCACCATTAAGATTCGGGCCACAGTGCCCGAAATGAACGTTTTTTTTGAGGAAGACGGCGGTGTGCGGTACATGGAGATTCGGGATAAACGCTATACGGAAGCCCAGCTGAAGGCCATGCCGGAGGAACAGTACAACAGCACGAAATTCACCTTTTATGTGGTCTACCGCCATAAAGAACTGGAAACGTGCCTGAGCGGGACCTTCACGATTGAAGGGCTCAGGAAAAAGCTCCGCGACACAAAGGGTATTTATGACAAACCGCAACGTGAGGAGAATGTAAATGTCTAATATGAGCTATTGCCGCTTCACCAACACCAGAAGCGACCTGAACGACTGCCTGGATGCGATCCGGGAGGATAAGCGGCTGAGTGATGTGGAAGCCAAAGCCGGAAGATGGATGTTCGATGAGTTTCTGTCCTTCTGCCGGGAATACGGCGTCATCGAGAGCTACGACCAGGGTACCCTGAGCACCCTCTTTGAAGGTCTGGAGGAAAAGGAGCGCGGCGATGAATGAGGTGAAGAAGCTGCGAGAGCCCACCTGCTATAACTGCCCCCACCGGGTCCACTATGGCGGAGATGTCCCCATGAAAAAGTACGGCGTCATGATGAGGCTGGGCGACGTATTCTGTGTCTTCGGGAAAAAGGCCCGGCGCTTCAAAAAGAGCGACCCTAAGCTCAAGGTGCCCCAGTGGTGCCCCAGACGCCTGCCCATGCGAAAGCTGCGTATCTACGACTTTCAGGATGCCAGAGCTCGGCTGCTACATGAGCGGCTGTGCTGGGACCTTGGCAGGGACGTCACGCCGGGGGGCTATCAATATGCCGTGGAGCATGAGGCGGACACCGATTTGACGGCCAGGGACTTTTTAGAACGGTCGCGTTATGAAACCGACGCGGAGCTGCTGGGCGGCGTAACGGCCGCAAGGTATCAGGTCGTGGAGATCGAGGACGGCCTGATGCCCGCCTTTTTCTACAAAGCAGCAAAAGGTTGGCGCTATGAGCCGTATTTTGACGCATCATCCGCACAGAAACGCTCCGCTCACAAGAAGGAACGTGGGGTGAGCGAATGAGCGACTTTATTCTCAACCCAGCGGACGAATTTATTCCCGACCCGATCTGGCTGATTGATATGCTGAGGAATGACCTGAAGCAGCTTGATCAAATGGACGGGGCCCCGGAAGAAGATGTGCAGTTGTATGAATGGACGCTGGCCCTGATCGGCCTATTATTTCCGGATGCCGTATGGTATGCGCTGGAAGCCTTTCAAGAAGTTTTTTTAGCGCGTATGAAAGAGGAAAAAACATCCGGCCCGCGGCATCGGCCGGAGGAACTGACCGAAGGGATGCTGAGCACCCTGGCGGCTGTGTCGCAGAGACTCCAAAACGAGGAGGAGCGGCAGCAGATTGCCCGGCTGACAGAACTCGTGAGGAAATGGCCGGAGCAGTACGCATCCAAAGCGGCAGCGCCTCCCTCCGCGTCGAAACAGACCGCGCTGGAGCCGACCGAGGCAGCGGATGAGCCGGAGACTCAGCAACGGCTCCAGAGGGCCGCCTCGGAGACCTACCGTGAGATGAAGCGCCGCCAGCAGGAAGAGATCAACACATTTCCTATGGCGTTTGCGTTCAGCAAGACACAGCTTGCCGAGGGGATGCTGAAATTGGGGTTACAGCCCGATGATACGGATCGCGTCGTCTCCATCGGTGGCGGCGGATTTGTGCGGAAAACGGATGTTGAGGCGTTTCACAGGATGTTCCGCCTCCACCGCCTTGAACGAAAGTCGGCTATGGACACCGACCAGACCGGGGACGGCTTCCTGCTGGAAATGTTCCGATGCGAGCTGGCAGACCATGAATACGGGTACACCAGGGATGCGGAGCCGGCGCTTGACGCCCTCGGCATAGCGGTGGAAGACCTGGCAGGGGATGAGCGGCTGATACATGCGTTCCAAAAAGCCTGCCGGGAGGAGGCCGACTGGTATGAACAGCACTGCTGAGGGGCGGAATATGGAGTACACAAAATCCCCGCTGGAGCTGCTGGATGAATTGGATGCGTTCCGGCGCGGCCATCAGGATGAGCGGCTTCATCCCTCTGACTGGTGTATGCGCTGCATGGAAGCCATCGTTGCCAGGGCCTGCGGCTTTGGCAGCCGCGCCGACTGGACCGGGGCGCTGTCTGCGGCCCCTTCCACCAGATACCACCGGGATCTGCAGAACGCTGCGGCAAGCAGCCGATTTTGAATGGAAATCAGGGAGGAACCTATTTGCGGAGAGTAAAAAAGCACTGCAATAACTGCCGGCATTCATACTGGCAGAAGGACCGTCACGGCGTCAGCCCGAAAACCGGGCGGGTGCAGTTATGCAGACATCCGGTGTATCGTTCACCGGCGTACACAGAAGAAATGATGCTGGCCGACAGAGCCCTGGATCACTGCCGTTTTTGGGCTCCCAGGCCGGGGAAAGGATCAAAAACATGAAAAACAACTATTCGGTAGCCCAGCGCAATGCCATTGTGGTGGAACATCTCTGGTGTATCAACGCCGTGATTCGACAAAACCGCGCATTGATGCGGACAGCCGGACTGGATTACGACGATGTCTACCAGCAGCTTGCCATCCGGCTCATCAGGGCCGTGGCCGGTTTTGACCCGGACAAGGGCAAGCTGGAGCAGCACATCTTTGCCCAGTTGAAGTTTGAACTGCTCAACTGTAAGACTCCCTACCGACTGTGCGGCATGACCGGGCTGCCGAAGGATTACTGCAAAGAGAAGATCATCCCCTTTGAAGCGATCCAGGAAAGCTGCGACCTGTATGAGCAGGCTATGACCGCATAAGAAGAATCGTCCACCGGCCCCCGCACAAAAAGCGGAGGCCGGTGGACAGAAAGAGGGACTTTTCATGAGCCTTTTATTTTCAGAAATTAAGGCCGAAAGCGTTGACGGCAAGCCGCTGAAGCTGTGGGAGAGCGGCCACCCGGATGAATACGACCTGCGGGAGCTGCTTCAATATGAAGCCCGCTACGCCGCGGTAAAGGAGGCCGTCCAAAACGGCTCTGTGCTCCATGTCCGTCATTACCGCTTCCAGGTGAACGGTGCGGAGTGGCTGGCCGAGCGGGACCATTTCGCACTGATCGACGCCTATGACGAACTGGCACAAAAATACGGCGCACCGGAATTTACCCAGCGGAAGGACGTTAAGCCGCAGGGAGGATATCAATTCCGGCTGAAGAACGCCAAAACACAACAAGAACAGGAGTCACGCAAATGAAAGAGTACCGAAAAATATTTGTGATCTGCCGCAAAGACGGTGACATCGAGCACAGCGACAACTACTGCAAGCATGGTCCTATGGGTGAGATGGAGGATGCCATCGGCTATGGGACGCTGCTGGACGCGCGCAAATTTCTCACGAGCGGCGATGCCCAGGCGTACATCGACCGGGAGCTTCCCGCGTGGGGACGGCCGCTCCACCATCCGGTGGAGGTCTTTCCGTGGGATATGCTCTTTGCATCGCCAGCGCTGACCTGGTTTATGCTCCATGCGGATGTGAAGCTCCCTCAACATCTGCTGGAGCCGTCCAGCGGGCGGCTGTTGGTTTGGAGGCGGTGAGGATGGCGCAATCTCCCAAAAGACGTGCAAACTTATTGGGAGCCCGCATCCGCGCCTGGTTTGAGGGCCGAACGTCCGGCACTGGAAGCGACGCAGCCCCGGGACCGGGAGAGGATCTGGAGCGGGAACTGCGCCGCACACAGGCCCAGCTGGTAGAAGCGCGCGCGGAAATTACGGCACTGAGACGGCAAAAGGGCGATCTAAGGCCGGCACTGGCACGCGTTCTGAAAAAAACGGACGAGGAACTTCTGGCATACCGATACTGCGCCGTCCAGCCCGCGGAAGATACCTGCGAGTGGGAGGCCGTGACGGAGCGGTGCTGCCTTGGCGGCTGTGATATGGGCGTCTATACCTTCTCCGCGGAGCGGGAGGCGCTGCTCTTTTCGGCTTTGCTGGAGGCAATCGGGTACCGGCCGGATCACAACACCGCCTGTTCCTCTTGCTATGCCGAGTACAGGAAGGATCGCATCGAAACAACTTGAACAAAGGAGATATGAGCTATGTTGTACCAGAAAAAAGGCGATACCGTGCTTGCCGGCAGCAAGATGTTTACCGTCGGCGGTGAGGTATTCGCCAACCACACCTGCGACTACGGGGGCCTTTTCGGCACGGTAACGGAAATCCGCACCGGGCCGGACCAGTGTACGGAGCGGGATGAGCCCGACATCTGCTGCGACCTTCAGCCGCCCGAATCGGAAACGATGGTCATGGAGATCAAGGATCGCTTCTCTGCGCTGTTTGGGTATCCCAAGCAGCTGGAGGACTTGGGACTGGACTGTGTGATCCTGGCACCCAGTATGCTGGAGCCGATGCCGGAGGATCTGCCGGCGGAGGATGGCAGGCTTCTTTCCCTCACCTGCTTCTACGACAGCGACAGCGGGTGCGCCGCTCAGACGCTGGCTCTCTCCAGCGACATGGGTCTTTTGCTTCGCAAAATGCGGGAGGACCTGGACACCTATGAGATCCCGGTCATCCTCTCCCATGTGGAGCGGCGGATCGACGGCTATCAGTTTTCCTACGAGGCAAAGGACGCGGAAGTGGAAGGTCTGTATCTGAGCTATACCATTTCCGGCGTCCCGGTGTTTCTCAGCCAGCCCGCCGGACATAACTGTGCCGCACAGGAATGAGACAGAAAAATAAAAAAGGAGTATCGACCATGACTCAAATTACAAACGATATCCTCCATGTAGAGGCGAAGACCGTTCCCCTGGGTGCGGACGTCTGGGCAAATGATGGGACGGGGTGGCACGGCCTCCGGGGCCGCGCGAAAAGCGCCGAATCATTCATCAAGAACGGCCATACGGAAACCGTGATCCACTGTGACTTTGAAGCGCCTGCTTCTGCGGAGATGTGGGAGAGGCTGAAGGAGAACTTTACTGCGGCGTATGGACGGAAAACGCCGGTGAATGAGATCCCCCTGAAAGACGTGCATATTGGAACCGGCTGTTTAGAGCCCATTGCGGCTGCACTGCCGGAACCGGAGGGGGAGATCTGTGTGCTGATCGCCTACAGCTTATTGGGCGGTTATATCGAGCCGTTGGCGGTATCCGCCAGAAAGGACTATCTGCTTCGGAAAATAGATGAGCATTTGGCGTCGATGGCAGAAAATATGGATGCGGCGCTGCAGCTGAAGGACGTGTTTTGCTCCAGTGAGCAGAACACGATGGAGTTTCATTACGGACTTGCGGATCAGCCTGTGGACGGAAGCGAACTGCTATACACCATCGTTCCGGTGCCGTTTTTCGCGTGCGGCGAGGAGGTGGCGGCATGACGCTACATGACAAAATGCTCGCCGTCATGGCGGAGGTCAACCGGGATGTGGCCGAGCGGTCTGAGCTGGTGGAGATGATCGCCATCGCCCTGCTCACCCGCAAAAACCTGTTTATCCTGGGCGCGCCCGGTCAAGCCAAGAGCTACGCCATCAACAGCTTCCGCACCCGGATCACCGGCGCCAGGCAGTTTGAGCGCCTGCTCTCCAAGCAAACGGACGAAGAACAGCTTTTCGGGCGCGTGGACCTGTCCACTCTGATCCCCGGACAGGTGCCCCAGTCCGTGCTGGACAGGGACCTGGGGTACCAGAGGGCGCTGGAGAACGTGCGTTGGGCCAAGGCGGAGATCGACAATAACCCGGATCTGATGGATGGGTATATGAACGCTGGAACTGCCGTCTCCTGGGCCGAACGGTATAAGGGCATCCTGGCCCTGCTCCACAGCAGTGAGCCGTCGGTGCAGACTGCCGGGAAAATTCCCGAGGCGGAGATCGTTTTCCTTGATGAAGCATTCAAATGCAACGATGGTGTGCTCAATTCCCTGCTGACCGCCCTCAACGAGCACAAGTACACCAACGAGGGACGTACATATCCCATCCCCACCATCTCCTTCTTTGCGGCGTCCAACGAGATTCCAAATTTCAATGACCCGCAGGAAAAGATTCTGGAGGCGTTGTACGACCGTCTGGAACTGAAGGTCATCACGGACAACATTCAGGAGAAAGCCAACCGCATGGCCGTGCTCAAGAGCAAGCAGGCCGGCACGTTCGGGCAGACCAGCGCCACGATCACGATGGATGAGCTGCTTGCCATGCAGAAGGCGGTCGCGGCGGTCCTGGTGCCTGACGCGGCCAATGAGCTGGCGGACGATATCCTGTGCGAGCTGCGCAAAAACGGCGTATCGGTTTCCGACCGCAAATATTTGAACTACTACCCCATTGCCCAGGCCAAGGCATGGCTCTCCGGCCATGCGTCAGTGGAATCCACCGACCTGTTGGCGCTGAAAAATTACCTATGGAAGCTGCCGGGGGACCTGGCGAATGTGGAGGCCGTTCTAAACCGCCTGTGCATCAACCCCATGCAGAGCAAGGTCAATGACATTCGGGGCATGGCGATGGAGGCCCAGGAGGACTTCAATGCGGCAAAGGATGAACAAAACATCCCCAACGCCGGCAGCAAGGCCCTGATCAAACTGCGGGGCGAGCTGGTGCGGCTCTATGGGATGCAGCAGGACCTGGCAGGCGCGGCGCAGTCCGACAGCGAAAAGACGCTGACTGGCGGCCTTTTGAGCGACCTGGAACAGATCAGCAGGCAGGCGCATGAGGCGGTGGGCTTTACCTACGCACCGCTGGAACAGCTTGCCGCATTACAGTGAGGAGGAACGCGTCATGAGCACGAGAGCAGATGCGCGGGCGGTCTCTTATGAGGAAGCCTGCTTTCAGGATGTGCCGGGACTATTCACCAGTCTCCGGGTAGACCGGAAAACGCTCCCGGGTGGAGTTCACCGCTATGAGATCCGGGAAGAGGGCGGCGTTCCCTGTCAGCTTGCTAAGGGCATTGCGGTAGATCACTACGGCACTCTCATTACCACCGATCCGATCCAACTACCGGCGGACGGGTATCTCTCTTTCCAGCCGGAGGAACTGATTCTGGCTGGCGGGGCGCCTATCACCATGGAGCGCTTTCAGGAGGCGCATCCGCCTACCGGCCGGGATGTGATTGAGCTGCAATCCGCGCTGCCGGAAGAAGCGCCTTTCTTTTTCAGCTGGGATGACGGCCGGGATGTGACGAACGGCTGCATTGGCCATGTGCGGGGCGATTTTGAAGGGAAGATGCTGCATCATACCTGGTGTCCCCACCACTGGGACGAGATGTGCAACAACGCCTTGTTCAAGGCGGATCTTGAGCGGGTGGTCGCGTGGCTACGTACCGGCTTCGCTCCGCTGCGGGACCTGAATACCATGCGCGCGTTCTGCAATGCCCGGTACAATGCGGCGATCCCCAATGAGGCCGGTGCATATGGCTTCCGTGTGGAGACGAAGCGCTATCGCTATATGCTCCGCTGCACCCCCCTGGATGGCTGTTATCATGTGTACCTCTACTGCTACAGCAAGGAGGCGGCGCAATGAGCTATATCGGCGGCAGCATGTATGATGTGGAGACATGCCCGGAGTGCGGCGCACTCATGTGGAACGGTCGGTGTGAAAACCCGGATTGCGTCTACCACTGGCATCCCAAAACAGACGAGGCCGATACGTGCGGGGAAGACGAGAGATGAAATCCTTTCGTGTCAACCATGTACCCTGGTGCGCCCCGGAGGGACTGGCCGCGCTGGTGCGGGCGAGAAGCCTGGAAAGCGCCGTGAGAAAGGTCAAAGAAGGACGCGATCTGCGTCTGCCGGATGGGACCTACTACATTTTTGAAGAAGGCCGCTATGCCCGTGGCCTTCAGATAACGCTCTCACCGAAAAATGTCATACTGAAGAATGGAGGAAAATGATATGTTGAACAGAACTTGTTTGATGGGCCGCCTGACCAGAGACCCGGAGCTGAGGAACACCCAGACTGGAATCCCGGTCTGTAGTTTCTCTATCGCCTGTGACCGGAACTTTAAGAACGCCAATGGCGAGCGGGAGACGGACTTTTTTGACTGCGTCGCTTGGCGCCAGACCGCCGAGTTCGTAAGCCGGCATTTCACCAAGGGCCGTATGGCCGTGGTGGAAGGCCGTCTGCAAAACCGGGACTGGACCGACAAGGAGGGCAATAAGCGCCGCACTACGGAGCTTATCGTTGACAACGCCTACTTTGGCGACTCCAAGCCCAAGGAGGATGGCTCCGGTGAGCCTCCGGCCTATGGCGGCGATCCGATGGCCAGAACTCCTGCGTCCGACGGCAGTGGTTTTGGCGTACCGCCCGGATTTGCGCCGGACTTTGGCGATGTAGATGAGGGCGGCGAACTGCCGTTCTGACTGGCTGCTGGGGGAGGCTTCTGCCTCCCCCAGCATGATTCAAAATAGTAGAAGACAGGAGAATGAAAAATGAAACAGTTAGGAAATCTCGCTCTGGTATGCGCGAAACGTCCGGAGGTACTGCTGCAGATCTATGAAGGCCGGGCGTGTGTCTATGTGGGTGAAGGCCCCGAGCGGGCCATGTTCTCCGCTGCCTGGGACAATGACGAGGAGCTGTGCCGCATGATCCATGAGCTGAATTTCGGCCGGTATCGCAGCAGTCAGGCGGCGTGAGGGATTGTTTTTATAATTTGTTCACGGCTGACAGAAAATCAGAAAGGACGCATATGATAATTAAATTTGACCGTTCCTACATTAGCGCGGGCACCCGAGAGCTCATAGAACGCGGGTACGCGCGGGAAGAATTGGATAAACTCGTTTTTCGGTTTGAGTACACAGAAGAGGAGCGAATCCAAAACCGCGAAATGGCTGTTAAACTCTCGTCAGAGGTGTGGGCAGCCTCCGCGGACCGGGCGGCTCGGCGGAGAAGCGAAATGATGGAGCCTGTGATGAAATCCATCGCAGGTGAGTTTGTCTGCTATCAGTATGACCATGAGGAAAAGCTCGCTCTTCGCAGTACAAAGTGGGATCTGTTTTTTCATTGCAATGCGCTCAACGTATTGAATGCTTCGGCCGCAGGCCGGGACTATTCCTATTTTACGCTCTCATTTAATCGTGAGCACACGGTAGAGCAGCGTATGGAAATCTGCGGCCGGGTGATTCGTCTCCTTCAGGAGCGGTTTGCAGCGCATCCCAATCTTCACATATCGGTGCAGTACATGGGCTTGCTGGACACGGAAAAAATCCGCCGATTCATTCAGCGGGCACTTCCGTCCATGGACGGAAAACGGTGCTCCTATCATGGCTGGGAAGGACGGCTTGTACTGGTCGAAGACAGCATTTTCTTTATGAAGAAGCGCGCCAAAACCCGAGGTTATAGGCTGACGCCAGATGAAGCGCTACTGATCAGCCTTAAGGGTGCCGCTTGATCAATAAAAAGGAAGGAAACTTGATTCTAAATGGAAAATGGTACGATTCAGAAAGACACCGTACCCTCTGGCGATGTGACGTGCGGCGTCAGCACCGGCGAACCTGTTGCGCTGAGCTATTTTATTGACCGGCTGGCGGAGGACCTTGTGCTGGATGAAAAGATTCAAATGTGCAGCATGTGTGTGATCGGCGGCTGTGAGAGTCAGGTCAGCGGTATGACCTGCCGGAACGGCGTCAAAACCTGGCTGCTGAACAAGGTGAAGGCGTATGCCGAGGATATGCCGGTACGGGAAGAACAGTATTTCGCGTTCCTGGATCGGCTGCGTGTTTCTGGTTGTGAAATATCTCAGGCGAGAGAGCGGCTGGAACAGGCGTTTCCGCATCTCAAACGGTGTGCCGATGGCGCTGACGCAATTCTCTGTGCGTGGCAGTGCCAACGCGCATCCAATGGAAAAATGCTACGGGAAATGCGTGAAGGTCAGCGTGATACTCGTGCATGAACCGACACGGCAGCCTCTTGACAGTTTGGGCCGGCGTTGGTAGACTGTATTTGTAGAAGTATATCCAAATGACGACTGAACGGCAGAAAGCGAGGGATGCTATCATGGATATGAACGCAAACGACGGCATTGCCGCAAACCGGGAGTATAAGGACCGGCTGTTTACCTTCATCTTCGGGAAGGAGGAAAACCGCCCCTACCTGCTCCAGCTCTACAACGCCTTGAACGGCACCAGCTATACTGACCCATCAGAGCTGGAGATCACCACGCTTCAGGATGTCATTTATATCCGGCAGAAGAACGATATTTCGTTCCTGCTGGACTCGGAGCTGTCCCTCTATGAACAGCAGAGCAGCTATAACCCGAATATGCCGCTGCGCGGGCTGATGTACTTTTCCGCCCTGTACCGGCAGTTTCTCTCCAGGCAGGGCACGGACCTCTATTCTTCATCTCTGGTGAAGATCCCTTCGCCCCGGTATGTGGTGTTCTACAATGGGCTGCGGGAACTGCCGGATGTGAGCAAGCTCCGTTTGTCCGACGCCTTTGAGATCCCGAATGAGAGCGGAGAGTTTGAATGGACCGCCACGGTATATAATGTCAATGCGGGGCGGAATTCCGCCATTATGGAGAGCTGCGTAGCGCTTGCTCAATACGCGGACTTCATTCAGTGGGTACGGGAGAACAGCGAAACGATGCCGGCCAAGGACGCGGTAGACGCCGCCGTTCGGCAAGCCATTGCACAGAATTATTTGAATGGGTTCTTTAAGAAACACCGAGAGGAGGTTGTTGACGTGAGCTTGACGGAATTTAACGAGGAAGAATTTGTGCGCAATCGTTTGAAGGAAGGCGAGGCAATAGGCGAGGCAAGAGGTGTGGCAAAAGGCGTGGCAAAAGGCGTGGTTCAAGGAGAGGCAAGATTGGGAAAGCTGGTGGATCTTCTGCTGAAGCAGGGACTGATTGACTTAGCCCAGCTCGTCGCTGTTGACGCCCAGGAGCGTGAAAAGCAGTATCAACGGTTTGGGATCAACTGAGGCGTTGGAACGGGTTCTCCTGAACGAACCGGAAGGGGGCTGAGACGTGAGCCTGACGGAATTTAACGAGGAAGAATTTGTGCGCAACCGACTGAACGAAGGCCGGGCAGAAGGCGAAGCAAAATTTGGCAGGCTGGCTGTGATTCTGCTGAAGGAAGGCTCTATAGATTTACTCAAGCGAGTTTGCGTTGACGCCCAAGAGCGTAAGAAGCAATATGAGCGGTTTGGAATCAACTGATCTATGATGGGTTGATTAGGCCAGACCATGAACAGAAAGTGAAGCAGTACCCCATTGGTACTGCTTCACTTTGCTTTTTTGGAGGAATTTTTGCATGAAGAACTATTTTGATGCTTTAGACCGCCTGTGTGAATCCGGCCAGCCCAGCAAGAGCGAGGCCATATCCGCGCTGCAGGGGAAATTCCCGGAGCTGTCCGCCAATGCGGAGCGTGCAGGCCGCATCGTTACCGCCTGGAGATCCGGCTTCGGAAAGACTCATGTGCCGCAAGAAGGGTACGCCAGCAGTGAAGAGGCCGAAGCGCTGTTCCTGTTCGGGGATTTCCTGCGGGATCTGGCTTCCAATCTGGCCTGCCGAAATTCGGCGGAAAAGTGCGCTCTGTGCGTATTTACCAACACTCCTGCGTGCGAGCGCATGGCCCCGCCCTGCTACAACGGCGTGGAGCAGTATCTTCTGAAGCGGGCCGCCGCCTATCATCAGAAGATGGAGGTGTGCTGCAAAGCTTACTTCGCCTATTTGGACGAACTTCAAAAACAAGGTGGATATAGCCAATATGAGGCGGAGGATGCGCTGAAAGCAGAATTTCCCTGGCTTTCCAGCCATAAGGAATATGCGAAATATGCCATAGCGTCCTGGATTCACAAGTATTGGGCGTGAGGGAGGTGCTGAAAATGAGAAAAATCTATCGCACGATTGATGATGTGCTGCGCTCCCCCTGGGGCGCCATCAAGCACCAGGACGAAAAGGCGGCGGCCACTGACCGGGTGCTGCGCTCCACGAAGCTGGAAGACAGCATCTATGCCGACCTGCGGAACGATGACCCTGACCTGGACCAGATTGAACAGGCAGCCGCGGGAAAGCTGACCTCCTTCCCCGCCCTGACCCGAGACATCTATCAGTCCTTCTATTCCCTGATGCCCCGGCGGCAGGATGCCGATGCGCTGTCCACAGCGGCACGGCGGTTTAACGCGCCGATCCTGGACCACATTCTCGAAAACGAGGATTATCCCACCCTCAAGGCAGTCTGCGAGGGCCGGGAGCTGCCCGCCTATGAGGCGGCCTCTGAGTTTGCCGCTCAGACTGCCAACGAACTGGACGGGCTGCTCTCCGGGCTTGGCGGGGAGAAGGGCGCGGTCAACACGCTGGAAAAGCTGGAGGCTGCGGAAGAAAAGGCGGAAGAGGAGCTTGCCGCACTGCTGGAGCGGATGTGCAAGAGCAAAGAGCCTAACGAGACGCTGGAACGGGCGGTCGTGGAGGCCGCCAACACCGCCGAAGGAAAGCGGCGGCAGGTGGAGGCCGTCGGGAAGAAAATTGACGCCGACGCCGCCCGAAACAAGGAGAAGGTGGCTTTGATGGTGGCGCGGGCCGTGACCTCCGCAGCGCAAAAGGCCCAGGAGGTACAGAGTGTGATCGCCGCGTGGAGCGATGATCCTGCCAATATGGAAAAAAGCGCCGTCAACAGGAAAATGCTGGACACCGTGCGGAAAAGCGATGTGCTGCGGCGTGTGGCGGACTATCTGGGCCGGTTTCGGGAGATCTTCGCTCAGGGTAAGCGCAACGGCTACGCCTATGGCCGTGGAGAAAAGTATTCCCTGGAGCTGGGACGGGACCTGTCCCGGGCGATCTCTTCCGAACTTGTGATGCTGGCCAGCCCCGAGACGCTGCCGCTGTTCCTGCGTAAGTACCAGCATGGGCGGATCAAGCAGTACCAGCGCCGGGAGCCCATCTATAAAGGGGCTGGGGATATTATCTGCTGCTTGGATGAATCGGATTCCACAGAGGGCGCCCCCGCCGCATGGGGCAAGGCCGTGGCCCTGACGCTCCTGGAGATCGCGGCGGACGGCGGGCGTAGCTTTGCACTCGTCCACTTCTCCGGCTCCCGCAGCATCCAGACCGATCTGTTTCGACCGGGCGCCTATACTGCGGCGGACAAAATGGCGGCGGCAGAGATCTTTTTAGGGGGCGGCACGAATTTTGAAACGCCCATGAGCGAGGCCCTGCGGCTGATGCAGGAGGAAGGCTTTGAAAACGCCGATGTGGTGTTCATCACCGACGGCCAATGCACGCTGTCGAACGAATATCTGGAACAGCTCCGAGCAGAACAGGCTGCCAGACGGTTTACCGTCACCGGCATCCTGCTGGACAAGGGCAAGCCCGGCAGGACGTTCAGCTTGAAAGAGTTTTGCCAGGACATTTACCGAACCTCGGAGCTGACAGGGGAAGAAGTTGTAGGCGCGCTGGTTCGCGGTCGGGTGTAATCCCCGTTCCAGCTTCTGATGAGCCGGAAAACTTCATGCAAAGATAGATGAGGAGGCTATCGCTATGTGGATTGTTGTATCCAGCAGATATTGTGAGCGGTGCAAACAGCGTTTTCCCCTTGATGAAATGCCTGTAGGCCGGGAAGGAATCCCTGGCGGAGAACGGATATATTTTATTTGTCCAAACTGCGGCACGGAAATACCGGATGTGCCTGTCCGTATTGAGGGTGAGAAACCGGAGACGCAGTAACATGGGAATTTGATACCATCACCCGGTTATTCGCTTCAGGGCATCGGGCGAGTATCCCTTATCCCATTGTGAATCCTTTTGGTTTTTGATGTCATTCATGCAAAAGAGGGACGGCAACTGCCGTCCCTCTTTTGTGCTGTTCTGCGTTATCTTGCCGTGTACCGCTCACAAAACCGCATCATAATGACCGCAATCTGTGCGCGGGATGCCTGTCCTGTGGGGCTCATGCTGGTTTCGCTGGTTCCTGTGATCAAATGCTCCGCGTAGGCCCACTCCAGCGCCTCTCCAGCCCAGTAGTTTTCCGGGATGTCGGTGAAGCCGGACAGATCCCTACGGGCGCTGGTGTCGTAGCCCATAGCCCTCGCGTAGTTAAAGAGGATCACGGCCATCTGGTCACGGGTCATATTGTCGTTCGGGCCAAAGGTTCCGTCGCCGCAGCCGTTCACCACGCCCAATTTGCTGGCCCAGGCGATGGCGTCCGCGCACCAGAAGTCGCTGGGCACATCATCAAAGCCGGAGCCGCCCTCTGCCTTGGGCTGGCCTGCCAGATTATAAAGGATCTGGACGATCATGCCCCGGTTGACGGGGGTACTGGGGCTGAAGGTGTCGGCGCCGGTGCCGTTCATGATGTGATGCTCGTAGACATACCGCACACCGTCGATGTACCATGCGTCGGCGGGTACATCAGTAAAGGGCAGCTCCACGGGCTCCAGCTCGATTTTCTGGAACTCCACCCTGATTGTGACCTTCTCTCTGGGCTGCTTGAAGCTCCAGGTGCCGTCGCCGTTGTCCGTGACCTCCACAGACTTGTTTCCCGCCCTGGTGACGGTGACGGACGCCACCTCGTAGCCCTCGTCCGGCTGGGGGGTGATGGGTTACTTTCTGTCCCGCCTCCGGGGTACGGTCGCTGACTTTTACGGTGCCATGTTCTGTCTCCTCAATCTTGTTTGAATAACTGGGAGAGCTGCTGGGCGTATCCGTCCGAATGACCGCCTCGCTTGTGGGGGAGGCTTGATAGGCGTCCGTCTCCTGATAGCGGGCCATGATCTTGTACTCACTGCTGGAGGACAGGCCCTCAAAAGTGGTGTTCAGGTGGAAATCCGCGTGCTGACAGAAATAGCAGCTTTTCATCGGGGCAAAGGATCTGCGCCGCAGCTTGAATTTGGGACGGCACTGGTCGGGCCAGACATTCCGGCCGGCCCGCGGAGCCTCAAACTCCTCGCTGTGTTCCCAGCCCGCAACAAATTTCCGGCTGAGTAAAACTGCATCATCATCCATAACAACACTCTTTCCGTTCTGTTGTAGCCTATGTAAAAAAACGCACCTATATGGGTTGATTATGCACAGAAACCCTCCATTCCGCAAGGAGTTTTTTAGAAACAGGCAGGGAAAACAGACGGGACTGGCGGAATTTTGCCGCCCCGTCTGCTTCACTATGCCTATTGACGGAAAAATCTTGTCAAAGCGTGTCGAACCCGTATATAATAAACTCACATTGGAATACACCTCCCATATCGGCTACAACAGAACGGAAAGTCTGTTGTGGCCTTTTTTCATGCCCTCCACCACAGAACGGAAACTATGTGATAACCAGCCCCATGCGCTCCATCTGGCGCAGATGGACGCTGCCGCTCTCCACGGTGTAGATGCTGGTGGTGTTGACAGAGGAGTGACCCAGAATGTCCGCCAGCCGGGAGAGGTCTTTTTCGATGGAATAGTAGGTGCGGGCGAACAGGTGGCGCAGATTGTGGGGGAACACCTTGCCCGGCTCCACCCCGGCGCTCTCGCACAGGGCCTTCATATCCCGCCAGATGTTGGAGCGGTCCAGAGGTTTGCCCGTCCGGGTGGTGAACACCGCCCCGGCGGTCTTTTTTTGCCCTTGCAAGTATTTTTTCAGCAGGCGGCGCAGCTTGTCCGGGAGAAAGACGGTCCTCCGCTTGCCCTTGTTGGTGATCTCCGCCCGGTCCGTCTGCACGGCCTCGGCGGTGATAAAGCGCAGCTCGGACACCCGTATGCCGGTGGCGCAGATGGTCTACATAACCAGGGACAGCCGCTCATTGTCCCGCCGCTGGGCGGCGGATACCAGACGGGCGTACTCGGCCCGTGTCAGCTCTCGGTGTTCATCGCAGAACAGGGACTTTTGGATTTTCAGCAGCTTCACGGCGCACTCCCGCCAGCCCATGAAGTTCAGAAAACCATTGAGGGCAGCCAGCATGGAGTTTACGGTGGTCGGGGCGTGACAGGCGGTTAAATGCTCTTTCCAGCCAATCAGAGCGGCCTTGGTGAGCGGTTGGCCGTCCAGATAGTCCAACAGGGCGGTGAGATCACGGACATACTTCTGGATGGTGGCCGGGGCGCGCTCCTGCTCCCGCAGGTAGGCGGCGTAGCGTTGGACATGGGCGGCGGGCAGAATGTGGCCGGTTGGTTTCATGACGGTATCCTCCTCTAATCAGCATGGGATACCGTTATTGTACTGGTTCCGCAGTGATGTATGCGCTCAGGAATCCGCCAGGATCGTAGTCTGCGACTTGCGGGAATCACGCCCCGCGATTCGAGGACGGCGCGGCGTCAGGCTGTGTCTGAGCGGGGAAAAACTCCACCTGTGCAGGTGGCAGGCGCGGTAGTAAAATGAGGCTGTATTCAGGGCGGAGTTAAGTTAGGGCGGAGTAAGTTAGGGAGGACCGGCGAAACGGAGGGGCGAAGTGCGCCCATCCGCACGGGCCGGCGGCATTGCCGCCTGCACCGTGGCGCGCCCCTTGCGGGCGCCGCCGGACTGACACGGCCTGGAAAAATTAAAAAGGACAAGAACGACTGTAATTGCTCAACGTGAGCGGTTACGGTCTTTTTTTGTCCCAAAATGAAAGGAGCAACCCCTATGAGTGAACAGAACACAAACACATGGCCTTTCTCCGAGATACCGGACGCAGATGACTTGGACATCAGCGCGATCTTTGGCGGAAACGGTACTGCAACCAACGACAACGGCAAGAATCCCTTTGAAGCGCCGGCGCCTCCCGTACCTGTGGACGCGGCGCCTGTGACGCCCCAGACGCCCCCGGCGGCTACGGTCCCTCCGGCGGCTGCGGCTCAGCCGGCAGCACCCGCCGCTCCCGCGGAGACTCCCGCAGGAACAGCAGCGCCCGCTGCCCCTCCTGCCCCGGCTCAACCGGCAGCAGCAGCCGCAGCGCCCCCCGCTCAGCCGGCGGATGCCACAGTGGACAACCCCATCGCCGCCGCCTTTGAGAAAAAGACGGTAGAGAACGCGCAAAAGGGCCTTTTGGAGAAGGCCCCCGTATTCTGCCACAAGGGCGTAAAAGAACCCATTGATGACCCCAGTATGACCTTTGAGGAGCTCCGTATTCGGAAGTCGGAGGACTTTGCGGATCTGGAGGAAGGCAAATACGTTTCCTGGAGCGTGGATTACTGCGGTATCCGCAAGGATATCAAGGACCCCAAGGGCACCACGATCATCTCCGTCAAGGAGACTATTGAGCGATCTCGTGAGTTCCTGGACGCGCTGAAAAAAGCCAAGGATAAAAACCCGGACTGCCTGATAAAGCCCAAGGTCGTCATGAAAACCAAGGGCGTGGCCTCCTCCTACAAAGGGCGCTTTGGAAGCGTCGAGGAGGCGCGGGAGTCGGATAAGGTGATCTGCCTGATCCCCTCCCAAGACGGGCGGATCTATGAGATGCGAAAGACCGAACAGGGCGAATTTATTGCCCCCAAAAACAATGTGGTGGAATTTCAGCAGGTCCGGGCCGGGTTTACCCCGACCCTGCCGAAGATCCCGATGCAGCTGATTGGGCAGCTCGTGGCGTTTTTCCGCTCCTATATGCAGGACGGGGAGGAATATGAGGCTATGGCCCAAATCTACTGGGACAAAGAGCAGGAGGAATTCTTCGCCTATGTCCCCAAGCAGACCGTGTGCAAGGACGAGATCGAGGCCGATCTGCGGGATTGCCCTTATGATAACGAGGAGCGGTATCTCTGCTACGCAGACATCCACAGCCACAACAGCATGGAAGCCTTCTTTTCCAGCAAGGATGACCAGGATGAACGGGGCACCGGGCTATATTTCGTGGTGGGTGAGCTAGACCGCTTTTTCCCCGCCCTCAAGGCCCGTATTTCCTGCGGCGGCACCTTTGTCCCCATCGACCCGGCAACAGTGATCGAGGGGTTGGATCAGGCGTTCCCAGAGGATTGGAAGCATTGCGTGACACGGCGGAAAGCGTATCCGGGCTCTAAGCCGCTGACTGCTCGGTTTGAGCAGTTAGCCAAGGAGTTTGGCGCATGAAATTTCCCATGAACGTGCCAGTCAAGATCGTCATGCTGGGAGCCGGAGGTACCGGAGCCTTCGCCGCCCCACACATCTATCGCCTGCTGTACGCGCTGGAGCGGCCAGCCCGCTTCATCATCTGCGACGGAGACGTGGTAGAGGCAAAAAACTTGAACCGCCAGAACTTTTCGCCGGCGGATCTGGGCGGGAACAAAGCCCGGGTACTGGCCGAGCGGTATGCCTCGGTATTCGGAATGGAGACGGAGTATGTGCCCAGTTTTATTGAGAAGCTGGACGACCTGAAGGAACTCATCTCGCCAAAAGGCTGGGAGTTGGAGGAATACTCAAGCAGACAGACCCCCGAAATGGTAATTCTGCTTGGTTGCGTGGATAACAACAAGTCCCGGCAGCTTTGCCACGAGGCGTTTTATCAAAGCGAGAACTTAATCTACATCGACAGCGGCAACGGAGAGTTTTCCGGCCAGGTCGTATGCGGCGTGCGGAGGAAAGGGCACACATGGTCCAAGCCTATCGGGGGCGTACACCCTGAGATGCTGAAAAGCAAGGACCTGTTTCCCTCTGAATTGAGCTGTGAGGACGCATCCGCCGCCGATCCGCAGAGCATCGCGGCCAATATCACGGCCGCCACCGCCATCGTCGATATGCTCTACAACATCCTGGCGCATGGAGAAAATATGGTCCGCCAAAGTGAATTTTCCACCAAGTCCCTGCGAATGCAGGCAGTTTTAGACAAACGGAGGAGTGCAGCATGATGGTAAGAAAAGCAGTCGTGGACGCAAAAACGTTTTCCTCGGCACTGGATCAGGTCAGCAAGGTCCTGAGAAAGTCGAGCATCCCCGTACTGGCAGAGGCGCTTGTTTCGATTTCCGACGGCCAATGCACGCTGACCGCCACAGATATAGAGACATATCTGTTTCAAACAGTTCCCGCGCGAGGCGACGACCTCTCCTTTGTATTCCGCAAGACAAAGGACGTGGCGAAAGCCTGCCGCCTGTTTGATGGAGAACTGGAACTGGAGTTCAGCGATATCGGCGAAGGCAAGCATCGCTCGCTGACGCTGTGTATGCGCTGCGGCGGCCGCGCCGTGGAATTTGAGGTGATGGATGCGGAGGTCTACCCGGTTTGCGCCTCGGTCGAGGCAAAGGCGTCGTTCACCGCCAATGCCGCCGACCTGCTCAAACGGGTGGAGCTCGTGGGGTATGCCGCGGGAAAGCCGACGCCATACGCACGCGCCACCTGCTGCAACGTGCAGTTCTCCGGCGGCCATGTTTTTGCAATGGATGGCACCCGCCTGGCCTGTGACACGGACGAAACGCTGATGGTGCCAAGGCCCTTTATGACCTATGTGGAATCGCTGTCCCACCTGCGGATGTTCGGTAATCAGGAGGTAACGGTGGAATTAGGTGAGCGCCAGGGGCGTATCACGAACGGAACAGCCTCCATCATCTTCTGCATCAACGGCGTGGACGTATATCCTGTGGACGGCGCGGTTCCCCATAGCTGTCAGGAGGAATTTTATGTTCAGACCCGGGACCTTTTGCGGGAGCTGAAATATCTCAAGGAGTTCACGGCAAATGAGCGGAAGCCCTACGTGCGCTTTACCAAAGGCAGTCTGGTCATGCCGACCTCTACGGGAAAATGCAGTACCAGGGTGGAGATCGACGGGCACAGCGACATTACCTTTGCCTTCTCTCTGCCTGAGATGCTAGACGCCGTGCGGCAGTTCAAGGACGAGTCGCGGATAAAGCTGAAGGTCAACAGCGCGGTGTCTCCTGTCATATTGGAGGCGGAAGGGCGCGGCGATTTTGCGCTGGTCTGCCCGGCACGGCTCACCGACCGCTTGCTGGCGGCGTAACCGGAGGGAAGTCTATGATGAATTTCAAGGAATTTCGTCGGCTCTATACCGGCGATCCCGCTACCTTGCATATCACGATGGAGCTTTTGCTGCAAAACGGCCGGGAGATTCTGCTGGGGACTACTGAAAGCGAAATTGTGAGCAGCTTACAGGGTGTGCTGCAGAACTTTTTCACGGCTGAAAAACTGCGTGAGATGGTGGGGATCGCAAAAAGTCTGGCGGCACTGGAAACCAGTGTTTTGCTGGACTATATGAAGCGCGCCGCCCTTGCCGCAGAGAAAGACCAGGAGCCGGAATGCGTGACCTTAACAGCGGCGCAGGCAGACGGACGTGCCCTTGGCATCGACCTTGGCTACGCTGTGCTGGAGACGTCGGTAACGCTGCCCGAACCGGATGCGCCGGTTGAAGTGGCCATCGAGCTGGTATTCCCTGGTGGAGAGCGGCAGGATATTGCGGTGGTGCGTCCCACGGAGCCACGCCCGGGCTGTGAGGTCCTGGTGTGGACAGAGCCGGAGGAGGATGATTACACCGCGTATTTTCATGTAGCGGCGAGAGAGGAGGATCTTGTTTCGTGAGCAGTGCAAATGGAAGCGAAATGAAACGGACCGGCATTATCCGCAGGATCGATGACCTTGGGCGAATTGTGATCCCACGGGAGATCCGGAATATCCTCCGGATTCGGGAAAATGATCCGCTGGAGATGTTCGTCCACGATAACGCCGTGGTCCTTGTGAAGTATCAGGCTCAAAAGCCCGTCTTGGAAACTCTGGATGTTTTACAGGACCTTGTACAGAAGGACCCGAATCTGAAATGCGGCGGGGAACTTCAGGAGAAAATCAGGGAAATGGCCGCTATTTTGAATCAGGAGATGGAAAGGTCCGATTGAGACGCAGACGATGAATCATACTGAAAAGGAGTCATGCAATATGAAAACCGTTTACATTCCCAGGGGAGAAACCGTCCATTACGAGACTCTGGTCACAGACCATCTGGTGGTCAAAGGGTACCTGGACGTCACCTATGGCGTCAAGGCCAAGACCATCAGCGGTAGCGGCGTCATTTGCGCCGGCAGCGCAGAGGCAGACAGCATCCGCATCGACAGCCTGGAGGCCGCTACGGCCATCTGCAAGCGGCTGATCGCCAAGCGGGTGCAGGCGCCGGAGGTATTCGCCTCGGAGAGCGCGGTTGTCTCCTGCTTCCTGTCCGCCGCCTATGTGGAGACGGGCAGGCTGACGGTATCCATCAGTGAGATCGACGAGGTGAAGGCAGATGAAGTGATCAACCTGACCAAAAAGAAGCGCACTCTGTTCGGGACCCTGCTGGCCGCTGCGCTGCGCTCCTTCTGGGTGGGCCTGACCGCGCCCAAGACGCATGGCGAAGTGATGGACGCCGAGTATGCCCCTGTAACAGAGGCGGCACCCACCGCGCCGAAGGCCGCCGGCACGGAGCCGGAGGCCCCCGCCGCGCAGCCCCAGGCCGCAGCCGAGTCGGAGCAGAAAGCAGAGCCGATGGACGAAGAACTCAACCGGTTTGTCAACATGTTCAAATTGGCGCGGGAGGGCGGTTTCACCTTGAAGATCGTCCCCGGCACTCCCGAGGAGAACGCGCCCGTGTTCAACTTTGAAACGGAAACGCTCCAGCGGCCCGCGGCTTAAAACAGGCCATGCGGGAGATCGTGGTCATCGAGCGCAGTACGGTGTCCCAAAATGGGCGCACCGTGCTTTATGAACGCAGGTATCACGGCCTGCTGTGTGACGACGGAGGGTTTCGTCTGTTAGCCTGCTGCGGGAAACGCTTTCCGCAGCCTCGGGAGCAGACAAAGCAGCCGGATGTCACGGGTGAAAACAGGAAATCCGCGGCATAAGCCGTGTGAAAGAGCGGAAGGGAATGGATGGACACCATTCCCTTCCCTCTTTTATTCAGCAACAGTATTTAAGGAGGAAACAGTTATGTCAATGAAGTCTCAGGAAAACAACATGCGCCGCCTCGCTATTTTGCTGAAGCAGAACCTCAGCTACATTGGAGGCGAACGGGAATGCGGCCCCAACGGTGCGAAGAAAGCGTTTCTCAATCTGGGGAAGGTGTTCCTCCGGGCGCTGGCCAAGGATCTGGGCCTGCGGGATGTGCGTGTCATGTCCAATCCCGGCGGCATTGCGGTCTCCGGGGAGTGCTGCCTCTATGGAATGTGGGTGAGCAGCGGGCTGTTCATCTGTATCCAGCAGACCTGCGTTGGCGAGGACGTCTTTTTGTACCGCACGATCCGTAACATCAACGACCACAAGGGCGGCTATAACCGCTATCTGACGCTTCACGACCTGGAAAAGCTCTCTTATGGGCAGCTGCTTGATACCCTCTCCGAGCTGAGAAAGGATGAGAACGGCTATGAGCGAGCAGCTTGATCGTTCCGAGGGACGATATTACGCCATTGAGCGGCTGTCCCAGCTCCAGAAAGAGATCATTCACTTGCTGCAGGGAATGGTCATCCAAAGAGCCCGGGTGGAAAAGTACCGCCAGGGGGATCTGGCGTCCGCGCGGGACACCTATTCCGAACTGCAGCGGACCCGCCGACAGCTCTGCCAGTCCATTGCCGAGGCGCAGCCGCTCCTCATGGAGACGGAAGAGTACCGGACGGCGGCCGCTGCGGAAAAGTTACGGGCCGGACTTTCCGGCTTTGACCTCATGAGCAGCACCTATAAGCCTGTCTATGACACGCTCAGCGCGTTTGCCAACGCTTTTCCTGTGAATGAGACCACCAACGCCGCAGTGGTGGGCCGGCTGATGAACAATATCCGGTTGGGCTACTACCCCACGGACCCGGCGAATATCGCGCTGATCCTGCGGGGCATACACTTCCCGGAGGGCGTTGTCACAAATCTTCTGGACCCGTGCTGCGGCTGCGGCAAGGCCCTGCGGCAGATTGCTGAGGGCAACGGCTGCTATACCTACGGGGTGGAGCTGGATGAAAACCGGGCGGAGGAGGCACAGACGCGCCTGCACCGGGTCGGCTTCGGCAGCTTCTTTCACAGCACGATCAGCCGCGAGGCGTTTCACCTGCTGTTCCTCAATCCGCCCTATCTGTCCGTACTCAACGAGAGCGGCGGCCGGGCCCGGCATGAGAAGCGGTTTCTGATCGAGAGCCTGTCCTGCCTGACCTACGGCGGCCTGCTCATTTACATCATTCCCTATTACCGCATGACGCCGGACATCTGCCGCGTTCTGATGGACAATTTTGACGACCTCACTGTTTGGCGCTTTACCGACAAGGAGTTCCAACGCTTCAAGCAGATCGCCGTGTTCGGGGTGAGAAAGCACAGGGATGTGGAGCCGCAGGACACCTTCGCTCTGGAGCAACATGCGCTGCATCCGGCCGGTATCCCAAGCCTGGAAGGACTTGCGGAAGGGCGCTATGCTCTGCCCGGAATCCCTCTGGAGGTCCATACCTTCAAGGGCGAGAAATTCAACCAGAAAGAGTTGGAGCAGCAGCTCCGACGCTCCGGGAGCTTCACGCAGATGATGGCCCGCAGTGAGCTGGACAATGGCGCCAAGCGGCCCCTTCTGCCCCTGTCTATCAGTCAGATCGGGCTTATCGGCGGCTCCGGCATGATCAACGGCCTCATTGAATGTGATACGCCTCATATCATCAAGGGAAGAATTGTCAAAGTGAAACGACTGGAAACAGAAGAAAAATTCAGCCCCCGGGGAAAGCACATGGGAAGCGAGGTCAGAGAGACCATCTCCAATAAGATGATCTTCAACGTTCTGACTCCCAACGGCTTCAAGGCACTGACATAAGAGGAGGGCTGTTATGCAGCGCAAAGGAATAGTTACACAGTTCCGTCTGGGGCAGGTGGTGGCAAAACCCGGTATATTGGATGCTGTGCCAAGAGGTGAATTGCTGGCGGCGCTGAAGCGTCACCAACACTGCGACTGGGGAGAAGTACCGGCTTCGGATTGGGCTGCCAATGATCTGGCGCTCACTCATGGCGGACGTATCATCTCCGCCTATGAAAGCGAAACCAAGACAAAGTTTTGGATCATCACAGAGGCAGACCGGTCGGCAACGACGCTTTTGCTTCCGGAGGAATACTGAGAAATGGAGGGTATTTTATGAACGTGAGTCATCTGGCGGTGATCGTCCCAGTGGATGGGCTGCCGCAGGATATGGAAGAAGCAAACCAGGAAGTGTGGGGTACCGTGACGCATCTGCTTTTGCCCCACCTGGGGAAATGCTATGCAAAATTTTATCCGGCAAGAAAAGCATGGGGATACAGGGTCCCGGAGACCTTTGGCGTCGTTCTGGGAAAAATCACCCCGGACCGGTTTTTGCGTCTCTATTTTGAGGCGTGCCAGGCGCAGGCAGCGGCCATTCATTTCCATGTAACGGAATTGGTCAAAACGGTAGACCCCTGTATGCTGGAAAAGGCCATGGAGGAAGACGCGCCGTTTTGCACGGTGGTGGTAGATAGCAGCGATCCGGCTCAGACCACCCACGCGCTCTGGCAGATTGCTCTGCATGAGGGCGCTCTGCTCCCTGACTGCGGTGTGTACTATGTTAAAACGGGTAAGGCTTTGGCCAGCCAGAAGGAACAGGAAGCGATCCTGTCAAATGTCGCCGGATACGCCCTGTGCATGGTGACACTGGAACTCATGGAGGAGGACGATGGCTGAGTTTGATAAGCTGCTGTTTCTCCAGACACTGCGGGAGCTTCCGGAGCGCAGATCGCCGCTGCGGGAGCCGCACTACAACAAATATCTGGCGCAGGTGTTTGATGGACTGCGAAAGAATAGCAGTCTGGATTTGATGGCGCTGGATCTAAGTGCTGTCTCCCTGCACGATCTGACGCCGAAAGGTTATTCGGACGTCTACCGGAATGTGGCGCAGGGATGGGCGCAGGGCCTCAATCACTTCCTGAAGGAGACGCCGGCGGCATATTTGAAGCAAAAAACCTTCTTTTAGGAGGGTCGTTATGTACGATTACGAGTATGAAGAGGATGTTCTGCTGACGCTGCGCCTCCTGAAATACCTGCAGGAAGAGAGTCCGGCCAGGGCGCAGGAAGCGGTAGAGGCATTCAAGACGCTTGTCCCGGAGGACCCGTATGAGTTTATCGAATACACATTTTGGGACATCTTCACCGACATTACATTCGCTTCCGATGAGGCGGAAGAACTTACCATAGCCACCTTTTCCCATCGGGAAATCAACCGATTCTATGCGCTGTTGGCGCGTCTGGAGCTTATAGAGGGGCAGCAGACCGGAGCAAGTCAGAAGAAAGTGCATGATATTGTAGAGTTTTTCCTCTGCGGCGCCACCTATTCTGTCTTCCAGTTCAGCGTACAGGTTGTTGACGCCAGTGTAACGATCAACTTGCAGCTTTCCCCGGACTGCTACGACCCGCTTCCGTTTTTCAATTCCTTTATTGATATGCTGCTCTATTTCCGGCAGGAAAGCCAGCGGCTGGAGGAATTGATTCGGCAGGACGAACAAAAAACAGAACATTTACCGCGAGAGGAGGCTGCGTGACAATGACACGTGGAGAAAACCGGGATTTGACCCGGGACATCATTGTGCGGGTATCGCCAGCGCGCAATACCCTGATCGTAGAGGAACAGAAGCCGGGCGGGATCGTGAATTATAAGGAGATCGACCCGGTGGATTTCTACTTTGCCATCAATAAAAGTTATGTCAGCCGGGACCTTTTGAGCAGCGGCTTTTTACCGGAGCACTGCCTGCATATTTCCATGAATACCGCCGAGCGCCAGATCGTCTTTTGGAATCCAGAGCTGCGGGCCGATGTGGCTTACCGCGACAAAGAGTACCTGGATTTTCCGATCCCGAGGCTGGTATTCGGCGTGCGGATGCTGACGGATGGACGGGTGGTGGACTGCTCGATTGGCGTCGTGGCGGATGAAGCGCCCACGCCTGATACCCAGATGTTTTACTACCCCTTCTCCAATGTCTATACCAGTGGGAGGGTATGTACTGGAAATAACGTGCTGCCCCGCTACAAGAAGCTGACGTCGCTCAAGTATTTTCCGCGCTACCTTTTGGGTGTCCCGGACAATGATGACTACTATGATAAACAGCATAACCGCCTGGAGCTTCCGCATGGAGAGCTGCTGGAGCATCTGAAGGATAAGGAACCGGGCTATTACTATTCGGATATCCTGGTTCCGAATGGAAAGACATTGGCAGACTTTATCTGCGGGAGGTAAAGATGGAGCAGAAAAGCGCACGGGAAATTCAGCAGGCATTGGCACTGCCCTTTGCACCAGAGGATCTGGAGTGGCGGCTGCAGACAACGAACAAAGAGAAAACAAGGGGGCTTGCGATCCCATACGTGACCAACCGGGCCATTCAAAACCGGCTGGATGATGTGGTTGGACCGGATCATTGGTATAACGAGTACAAGCCCTGGCATCGTTTTACCACAAAGGTGCGGTCAGAACGAAATCCATCCGAATTTGAGGAAAAGGAGATCATATCACAGTTATGCGGAATTGCGATCTATTTTGAGGACCGCAAAGAGTGGGTCGTAAAATGGGACGGTGCCGAGGACACGGATATTGAGCAGGTCAAAGGCGGTCTCTCTGACAGTATGAAGCGCGCGGCGGTCCAGTGGGGGATTGGACGCGTGCTTTACAGTATGAATACGGTATGGGTAGACATTGAGAAACAGGGCCGGAGCTTTATCATTAAAGACGGTGAACGCGCCCGATTGGATAAGGCGTACCTCGGGATGCTCCAGAGGCTCGGCCTGAAGCCTGCGTCGGCAGGCGGATTGCAGTCCCTCCTGACGCCGAAAAACACGGTGGAAGCACCCTGGACAGACGCACAGCAGCAGAACGCGAATCCTCCCGCACCGGCGGCAGCGGCGCAAAGCGCACCTGCAGGCGCGGGACAGCCAGCCGCCGCGCAGCAGCCGCCTGCGGCATCGGAAACCGCTCCCGCTCCCGCCGCGGAGCCGCCGCAGTCCGCCTATGAATATGTGGTAGTGGAGGCCAGGGTGCAAGGCGGCATGAAGGGCAGCAACACACTGGTCATCTTGCAAAACGCGGACGGCAAGCGTACTCAGGCGTTTGCCCGGGGCTCCCGGACGGAATTGGCCACCGGCGTGCATCTCACCAGCGTCAAGCTGACTCTTCGCAGACAGGACACAGTGGCTTACTACGTTCTGGAAAGCTACGAGCTGTCGGCACCCCAACCGGCGGCAGCCTGACACAGAACTGAAAGAAGGGAGTTTCTGTTTTGAAAAAAATTGAACAGTTCCAGATCACCAGCATGACCATCGCCGGATTCAAGTCCTACCAGGACCCCACGGAGCTGACCTTTGGCAATCCTACCATTATCACCGGCGGTAACGGCCGGGGAAAGACCAGCATTGCAGACGCCATCGCCTTTGCCATCACCGGCACGCCCTTCTTTGGCGAGCGCGGTATCGACAAGCTGCACAATGAAGCGAGCCCGGATGTATTCGTCAGCCTGCGCTTCGTGGATGAAACCGGGAGCCATGGGCTGACCCGGACCCGGAAGAAAAACCGCATGACCATCACCTATGACGGGTATGAACTCCGCCAGCTCGACCTGACGGATATGTTCGGTGAGCGCGACGTATTCCTGTCCATCTTCAACCCGCTCTACTTCATTGAGGAATTGGGAGATGCGGGGAAAAATCTTCTGGAGATGTACCTGCCCATGATCCCCCATGAGGCCGTGCTGGCCCAGTTGTCCGCGCCGGTACAAGATAGCCTGCGGGATAAAGAGATCCTGTCCCCGGGAACCTACCTGACCAAGAAACGCGCTGAGATCCGGGAGCTGGAAAATCACATCATCTACTTAAACGGCCAGAAGGATCTCGCGGTCAGCCAGGGGCGTGAACGGAGACAGGCGGCTCAGGCGCTGGCCCAAAGCCTGGAGGCCGTGCGGTCGGAACTGGCGGCTCTGGAGGAAAAGCAGTTTGCCGGCATGGATGTTCCCGCCCTGCAGGAACATCTGGTAGACCTGAGCGCCCGGTATGGCGAGAGCCATCGGGATGACCAGGCGGAAACCGCCCAAAGGCGGGCCTCGCTGCAGACGCTTCGGGAGAAGGTCGCGCAGCGGCAGGCGGAACAGTATGCCTCCCCCTACACCAAGGCCATGGCCGAGGCTGAGGCCAAAATGAAAGAACTTGGGAGACGGTACAGCCGGGAAACCAAGGCGTATGAGGCGCTGGTCCCGGGCACGGTCTGCCCCACCTGCCACCGGCAGATCACAGAGGCATCACTGCCCGAGGTGCAGGAAGAACTGAAAAAGGCCGCGGGCGCCATTCTTGCCGAGGGCAAGACAAAACAGGAGGAACTCAAGCAGCTTCAGGAGCTGGATCAGAAAAGCGCGAGTACCTTCGAGCAATTCAAGGCCGACGATATTCAGGCTTGGAGCGCTGAGATCGAGAAGCTGGAGGAGCAGGACCACCAGGCGGAACAGACCGCCGGGAATCAGGCACAGGAACTGCGTGCGAAAATCCAGATGCTGAACGACGACTTGACTTATGGCCGCCTGACTCCAGAGGAGTACGACCGGATGGTGGAATGCCGCAAGGAGGTCAGGAAAGCCGAAACCGAACTTTCCACGCTACAAGGCATGACCGAAATGTACCCATCCGACTTCGACCAGCAGATCGCGCAGGATGAACAGGAAATCACAGAACTCAAAAAGCATATTGCCGATGTGGTCATCTATGTGAGCAAGCGGGCTGAGCTGACCTTTTCCCAGTTGAAAATGAACCGGGTGGAGATCTCGCTCTACGATATAGTGAAAAGCACAGGCGAGTTCAAGGACGCTTTCCGGTTTACCTATGGCGGCCGACGCTATGACCGCCTCTCCCTTTCGGAAAAGGTGCGCGCCGGCATGGAGGTTTCCGAACTTATCAAGCGTCTGACCGGGCGCAACTACCCGGTATTCGTGGACAATATGGAGTCCATCGACGATCTGGCCAATGTCCGGCCCACAGGGCAGGTCATCATGGCCAAGTGCGTCCGGGGGGCTGAACTGCAGGTGCGGCCGGTATCTGAGCCTGTGCGGCAGGCAGCGTAAACGGAAGGGGGCGACCCCGCCTGAGCCGCAAAGTTTATGACAAAATTCCCATCGTGGACGCGGCCAGGCGGTGCGGGCTCGTCCTCGACTCCCGGACGCTGCGGCGCGAGGAAGTCGAGGCGAGCTGCCCCTTCTGCGGCGACCACGGGCCGGGAAAGTATCATCTGAGCCTCAATACCCTGACGGACCAGTACCGCTGCAATCTCTGCGGTGTACGCGGCAACAGCGTGTCGTTGTTTGCCCGGGTCAAAGGAATCAGCAATAAAGAGGCATATCTGGAGTTGGCAAAGGAGGGCAAGGTCTATCCCATGCCCACACAGCCGGCTCCCAAAACACAAGAACGGCAGCCGCTTGCCCTGGAGGCACGGCATCAGATGTATTCTGAAATGCTGGATTATCTGACGCTGCTCCCCAAGCACAGGGAAAACCTGTTGGAGCGGGGGCTGTCTGAAGCGCGTATTGAGCAGAATCAATACCGCAGTATGCCGGAGACGGACCGGGGACGGCGGTTACTTGCCTCCCTGCTCCGCGCCGGCGGCCATGACCTGCTGGGTCTGCCGGGTTTCCGCACCTATTACGGTGAGTGGACCCTGAGCGGCCCCAACGGATTTCTCATCCCAGTCCGGGACAAGAATGGGCTGATTCAGGGCTTGAAAATCCGCCTGGATCAAGAGGAGCAACCCGAGCGGAAATACCGCTGGCTTTCCAGCCGCAATATGCCGGGCGGCACCCGAAGCTATTCCTGGGTGCATATCACCGGGGATACCAGCAGCAAGCGGGCCTTTCTGACGGAAGGGCCGCTGAAAGGGGATGTGGCCAGTTTTCTGGCGGGCGACGCCCTCTTCGTCTGTATCGGCGGCGTCAACGCCCTGGGCGGCCTGACGGCAGCCCTGCGGTCCCTTGACGTGCGGGAGGTGGTGGAGGCCATGGACATGGACCAGAACACCAACCAGCAGGTGCGCAGCGCCATTCAGACCATGCGCCGGGAGGTACAGAAGCTCCCCGGCATACGCTATTCCAAATATACATGGAACCCAGCCTATAAGGGAGTGGACGATTACTTCCTCAGCCGGGCAGCCACCATGTAATAACGAGGAATGATAGAGCTTGGCCCTGCTGTCCTACAGCTATTGTGTCACGGGCATCTCAAAGCCTGCTGACTTCTCTGAGTGAACTAAGCAAATGCACTTAAAATTGTCTGCAAATCTTATTATACGAGAGGAGAATATCGTATGAAACGCGGAATTAGCATTAACCGTGACTATGACTACCAAGGCATCCCGTGCGTTGTCATCAAAAAGAAACGCGGGAAATTGACGCTCCCTGAGATCACCGATACTCTGCATTATGGAGACCGGCAGTGCTGGGTCGGCCGCTATGTCATCCTCCTCGACTGTACGGAGGTGACGATGGGCGGCAACGGTTGCCTGGATATGATGGACGAAGATCCCGGAGATGCTGTAGTGCTTTACCAATTGGAGGAGGGTGAGCCCTGTCCGGTATGTAACGCCTCATTGCCGCCGTTCCAATACTGCCCCACATGCGGCAGCGCGTGGGCGGAGAACGGAACGAATATTGAAACCCTCTTAGCTGCCATGCAGCAGGAGGCAAGCCGGAGCATCAAAAATCCGGGCGCTTCAGAGGCATCACGCTTGGCGTGGTACTGGTCACACATCGGCTCTATTGACCTCGCCCGGCAGTTGGACCTCATTTCAGAAAAGCGCCGGCAGGAACTCTATGAAGAGATGCGGCCGCTCAAGCCGGCCATAACAGTTCCTGTGGATACAGAAGGGGTAAACAGGAATGAATAAGTCCAACGAGATCATCCAGATCACCAGTTCCGTGCTGGAGCGGTATCGCAGTTCTATCCCTCGAAAGGCATTTGCCGAGGCGATGGAGCGCGTCATTGAGTTAGTGCTGGGGCCGGGAGAATGTCCGGCAAAATCAGACTGCCCCGGGCTTGTTATGCTCCGGGCACCGAACATGGATGCGGAGCATATAGCACAGTTGATCTGCGGCGCCTGTCCACCGTTCCCGCTCGAACTTGGCGACTTTTCCTGCTGTGAACAAGATTGCCAGTCGTGCTGGAAAGCATGGCTGGCAACCGGCAGGCCGCCGCAGGCGGAAGCGATGGCATCCGAGTGAAGCCTGTTCCGCTTCAACTGTGGGCCAGTACGGAATTACGGCCGGGGGATTTGAGGCTCAACAATCATGATGCGGTAATACATAGGCGGGTGACCTACCCGTATCACAGAACCGAACAGCCTAAAATGATTATACGAGGTGAATATAAAATGAAGTCAAGAACGCTTGTAAAAATCAAAGCGGAAGATCAATACCTGTTATTCCGCACGATCTCCCAGGCAAAAAAGTCGCCAACCGCATTTTACATCCCGCGCAACAGCCTGGAAAAACTGGATGGCTTGTACGACCCGGTGGTAGTGGTCAGTAATTTTCCTGATTTCGCTGAATTTCGGCGGAATGTAGCCCGTGGAGAGCTCCAGGTCCGCTTCAGCTGGATGAACTGTACCAACGACCACCTGACTGGCTGGACGGAGGCGGTGACGATTCCCTATGAGGCGTTCGTCCGCTTCCTGCACAACGCCGCGGAAGGTGAACAGTGGAGCGTGCTATCCTCAGAAGAAAACCTGTCCCCCAGGCTGATTTTCTGCGGGGGGCAGACCATTCGGGAGGTGGCGGCAAACAAACTGGTGCGCCGTAAGCTGGCCCGATTTCTGCGGGACCATTTTCAATGGAAAAGCGGCGGAACGATCCATTTTTACAGCGACTATGTGCCGTACAGCTTTTTCTTCCGGGAGATCCTGAGTGGGCAGCCCGGAATCTGCGGAGGTCTGATCCTCCACGGCCAGGAGGACCTGAAAACAGCCCATTACTCCATTCACACATAAGGCGGGAACGGGAGTATGAAAAAATGTGACAGCTGTGCAAACAGAGGCACAGGCTGGTGCCGGGGCTGTGAGCATAACTTCCCCGGGCTTGAGCAGTTCGACTTCTATCAGGAGATCGCCCGGAGCAAAACGGACCCGGAGGCCGATTCCCACAAACCGGAGTATTCAGGAGCTATAAAAGTATAGGAGGAGCTTATGGAACAGGTATTTGATATGCAGGATTTCATTGTGGCCACGCAGGCTGACGAAGGGCACGTGCTGGGGAAGTTCCTTTATTTCTCCCTGGCTAACCTTCTGGTGGAAAAAGACGCCCTCACCAAGCTGTGTGAAGATATGGGCATCCCGTACTCAGGCGGGGTGCGCCTGTCCGTGGCCGACGCATTCCGTAGCGCCACCGGGGACATCCGGGAGCGCATCCCGGTCACGGCCGATGGGCAGACCAATATCTATCTGGCCTACTGCCGGGACAACAAGCGCACGGCCAATGTTCTCTCCCGTGAACTGGTGAAGGAGACACTGAATCAGCAGACCAACCACTATGAAAAACTGGCGAATATCAGTTATGACAAATCTGACGGCGTGTTCCGCTGCGATAACCTGGTGCCGGACGATGCGGTGGATGTGCGCGGGTGCTGCCGCTGGGCGGAGGAGTTGTTTGAACTCTACCAGCGGTGCGCCAACCGCAGGCAGGTGGAAACCATCTGTGCAAATTATCTGCGCTCTTTGGAGTCCACCAAAGTCAGCATCGCGGGCCATATGTACTTTGTGCCCCGCACTCATATGGAAAAGGTAGATATTTTTGAGGACTTTCTGGCGCTTCTCAGCAGGCTGAACCGAAATGGTACGCCGCTGACCGTCAACAGCCTCTATGTCATTGACGACGCCAAGCAGCGGGATAAGATGGCACAGGAATTTTATATCGCTGTAAAGAAGGAGATCCTGGAGTATCAGGACAAGTGCGATTACTTCATTAAGAGCGGAAGCAACAGCCCCGCGGTGATGGACCGGTGGGTACTGAAGGTGCAGGCTCTGGAGGAGCGCAAGCGGCACTATGAAGCGGTGCTGCGCCAGGAGCTGAACGGGCTGGACGACGAGTTCTCCACGCTGAAGTTCTTGGCACAGGAGCTTCAGCTCCGTGCCAATAGTCTCCGGGCACAAAAAAAGACGCAGAAAGGAAAAAAGGACCCTATGCAGCAGACGATAGATCTCGCCGCATAATGGTCCCGGTTTCGTGCGGGGAGGGCAATCGCCCTCCCCGCTTTTTTTCGTTCAGCAACTCTTATTTGAAGCAACGGAAAGAACATATCGACATCTGCGCCATATTACTTTGATACAGGAGATTTCCTGTATTTTTCAATTCATTGTGTTTGACTATGGCAATGATGACTTATATAATCGCCAACGATTTCTGTCAGAATTTCGGAACGGTTAATTTGACCAGCTATGGCTCGGGCTCCATTGTGGTTTGTGATGTAGGTTGGGTCCCCAGACAGCAAAAAACCAACAATTTGACTGATTGGCGCATAGCCACGCTCTTGAAGCGCCGCATATATAAAATTTAACCGTTCGATGTCTGTCATATTACCCGTCTACTCTCTTTCGTATCCCTATCTCCTGCTAAAGTGATATGGCTTCCGTGTTCTCCTTCTGTTTCACTGTTACTCTTTCGCTTCCAGCTTCTTCTATGTGTGGACCGGCAGCCCATTGACTGTCACACTGTCTGCCGGAAACAGCAGGTATTGACGCCCATCAATGACCCGCATCTCCAGCAAATAACTATGCTCCGGGTCAAGAGACAGCTTGGCGTCTGCTGTTTCCACCTCAAATTTTCCGCTCTCGATGAGATTCACTGGGTTGAGTACGACGTTGGCGCCCAGCCGTTCTCCACACCGTTCCAGGAACGCGGACACCCGTTCCTCCGGTACGGAGCAGTCCCGCAGGATATTCCCAATATCGCCGGCGGTGAGGGCCAGCGGCTCCGGGTCCTTGGTTTCCTTGTGCTGAACAATCTGATCCCGCAGACGCTCATGAACTGCCTGTACTACTTCTATGCTGCAGGCATCCTCCAACGCACCAGTCAGCGCCCCCTCAAACGCCTCCCGCTGTTCCGCCGCGGACAGCGGTGGCTCTGTACGGAATACCGCATTGATGAATTCCTGATGGAGCTGGTCCGCTTTTTTAGAATAGAGCAGAGCATTATAGATGTTCGCCGCCCGGTCGTCGAAGGCCGGAAAGAGAAATCCCAACTCTGGCGGAGCTACGATCTGATTTGCCGCGCAGCTATGGAATTCATTTTCGCCGGAGAAAAAGCCCAGTTCCAACTTACCATCCTTGACTGGGCAGACACAGCAGATGATATAGGAAAAGACGGTGTCCGATGCGTCATCCTGTAGTTCGCCGTCCCGGCCCTTATAGGGGACATCGTATGCGTCATGGGCCAGAAGGATCAGGTAATTGCTGCCGTCCATATCCAGAGAGGCGATAACTTTATCATAGAACGACTGACGGAGGGCCCCATCCTTCAGTTGGGAATCCCGCAGTCCCATCAGAAAGCGGTGTTCGTCGCTGTCCATGACCTGCTGAGTCGAGAACACAATGTCTACAAGATTCCGGCCAAGCGTCCCGGAAAGGGCTTTTTTCAAGAGGCCCAGGTATTTCTCGGCCTCCTCCTGCGGCATCATGCCCATAGGCTCATCCAGATAGGAGATAATCTCCCGGCTTCCATTGACGTAGCAGCCATAAATATGGCTGATGGCGCTCTTTTCCGGGCGAAACCGGCGGCGCAGTTCGCTGAGTTCTTTCTGATTCATGGTCCTTGCCTCGCTCGTACAAAATTTGGTGCGGATCAGACCGCTCTGGTTGTTATCATATCATAGGTTTTCCGGTTTGTCACGGCATCGGCGCTACAGTATGGGCGGCGCATTTGGCCGCCAGATCGTCAGCGGACACTATAGGCCGCCTCCCCATCCAGGCTACCAACCGCAGCACTTCTTAATACCCGTAGCGGTACGGGACGTTCCGACCGCTCTTGGCGCTTTGACTGCTGTGGAATATGCTTGAGAAGGACAAGTACCATTCTATGTAATGTTGGACAAACCATATATACACCCTGGCATGAGCTGTCTGGAATATGGGATTGTCATTTTTTGCATTTCTATTTGGTCTTAGTCGCATCGTGCGTTATGATAAAAGAAGATGGAATATACAGGAAATGAGGGATGTCCCATGAAGCTGGTTTCCTGGAATGTGAACGGACTGGCCGCCTGTAAGCGCAAAGGATTTTTGAAATCCATCGCCCGTCTCCGGGCGGACATCGTATGCTGCCAAGAGGTACGAACGAACTGCCCGCTGAATACCCCGGAGTACCTTCAATACTGGAATCTGGCGGAGCAAAGCGGCTATTCCGGGACATTGATCCTGGCTAAAAAGGAACCGCGCTCCGTTCAGTATGGGTTTGGGATTGACCAGCTCGACTGTGAAGGAAGGCTGATCGCGCTGGAATATGACTCCTTCTGCATCGTCAACGTGTATGTCCCTAACTCCCAGAGCTCGGACGAGCGGCTGGATTACCGGATTGCATGGGATCAGGCGCTGCTGGATTTTCTGGACAGGCTGAACAAGCCGGCCATCCTCTGCGGGGACTTTAATGTGGCGCGGAGCTATCTCGATGTGTACCCCGAAAACCTCCGCAACGAAGAAAATCCGCCCGGCTTTCTTTCCGATGAACGGGAGGGAATGGAACGGCTGTTGACTCGCGGCTATGTAGATGTGTTCCGGGCGCTCCATCCGGAAAAAACCGGCGCCTATACCTGGTGGTCCAACCGATTGAACAAACGCCTGGAAAACCGGGGCTGGCGGCTGGATTATTTCCTGGTGTCCGACGCCCTGCTTCCCTCTGTCCGAAGCATGGAGCATCACACCGACATTCTGGGGTCCGATCACTGTCCAATTTCCCTGACCCTGCAAGCCGCGCCTCCGCGAAAGGAATTGTCTGATGAGGATATGGCGGTCATGTGGCGCGCTATTGACTGGGGCAAGATGGAGAATCAGCTCCTGCGCGTTCAGCAGCGGCTGGCCCGCGCCGCATATAGCGGGGACAGCGAGGCCGTGACCGCGCTCCAAAAGCAGCTCGTCCGCTCACTTCCGGCCAAGGTCTTGGCGGTGCGCCATGTAGTGCAGATCAACTCCGAGGCAGGGGTGGACGGCGTGCGCTGGCAGACTGACGCGGAGAAAATGCGCGCGGCCCTGTCGCTGACCTCCCGTGGATACCATGCCAAGCCCTACCGCCGTATTATCGTATCGGAGCGCGGGAAGGAGCGCCGTATCCACGTCCCGGCCGCCTATGACAAAGCGATGCAGGCGTTGTATGCCTACTCCCTGGACCCGGTGGCCGAATCTACCGCAGATAGGAAATCATTCGCTTTTCGCAAGGGGCGCTCCATGTTTGACGCGCACGCCTATATCTGCGCCGCATTTGAAGGAGACAATGCACCTGATTGGGTGGTCCGCGCCGATGTAAAAGCCTGCTATGATACCATCAGCCACAAATGGCTTTTAGAGCATATTCCTATGGACACCAAGGTGCTGCGGGAGTTTCTGCGGGCGGGAGCTGTGTTTGCCGGGGAACTGTTTCCCTCCGAACAAGGCATTTCCATGGGGGCCACGCTCTCCCCAATCTTGGGCAACATGACGTTGGATGGACTTCAACGATACCTCTATGAGCACCTTTACCCAGACGGAAAGATTGATTACAAAAATGGGAATTTGATCCGCTACGCCGATGACCTGATCGTATCCGTGCGGAGTCTGGCGGATGGGATCGCCGCGCTGAATCTGCTGACCGATTTTCTGGCGGAACGCGGGCTGAAACTGAATATGGATAAAACCGGGGTATTTCATCTTGCGGTCGGGTTTGACTTCCTCTCCCGTCATTACGAGCGGAAAGATGGGGTCTTGATGGTCCGCCCCTCACAGAAGGCGGTCAACGATTTTGAGCAAAGGCTGTCTGAATTTATCTTGAATTTCCATGGCTCACAAAAGACTCTGATCCAACGTCTCAACCGCAGGCTGTCCGGCTGGGGCAACTATCACCGAATCACAGACGCCTACGACGCCTTCCGGCGGATCGACACAGTAGTGCAGAGCCTGCTGGTCAAAAAGATGCGGCAGCTCCATCCAAAGCGACAGTGGGAGCATATCCGCAAGCGGTACTGGTTTCGTACAAACCAGGGCGAGCATATCTTTGCCGTTCAGAATAAAAAGAGCATCCAAGTTCTCCGACTGGCCGCTTTGAACTTTACAGAACACAAGGCCATCCGCACCGGTTTCCACCCCTATCTGGACCAGGAGTATGGTCTGTGGCTGCGGTGCCAGCGGGACGATCAAAAGGTCAGCGGGCCTCAGCGGCGCTCTGTTTGGATGCGGCAGGCCGGGCGGTGCTATTACTGCGGACGGCCCATGCTCCCGGACCAAGAGGTTGAATTAGTGGAGATCGCCCCAGGAAAGGGGCGCAGACTACAGAACATGGCGTACATCCATAAACGATGCGGCTATGACGTTGTGAAGGTTCAGGGGGAGGAGAACGGCATAGATGTGCTCACGCTTTTGGAGGGAGCAACGGAATTCCCTCAGATGGAGGACCCCTATTATCCGCTGCGGGAGTTTTTCCGGCTGTGTAGCCGCTCACCGGTCACGTTGACTTTTTCAGACATTGAGGAGATCATCGGGGACCGTCTGGACTGGGAAGCCTATTTTTGCGAGGCGTGGTGGTTTGATGAAGCCGCTGGAATGAATTCCGCGCTCTGGAAGCTGGAGTTTCCCTTCCACGCGATTACCCCTCCGGAAAGAGAATACTGCATCTCCAATGCGTGGATCAGCCAGGGCTACCGCATTATGCGGCTGCGGCTGGCAGACCGCCGGGTGGTGTTCCGCCGAGTGGCGGCAGGTGTTTCCGGGCTGGAGATTCCAAAAGCCCTGACAGAACAAAAGCTCCCGGACAAAGCGGTATATGAGGCCAAGGATTTTTTTGATTATCTGATCAAAAAGTACGCATTGTAGGAAGAACGCTTAGGTGTTAGCGCCCGGCGAAACCCTCTCCGGGTTAATTTCTCAAGGTCTTAACAAAATCCTTGCAATCTATTTAAAGTTATAAGAAGCGGGCTAAAATGGCCCGTTTCCCTATTCGCCCCCCTAGATAGGGCTCAAATCTCCGATTTGTCTCTAAGGAGTCATCTTATTCTGGGATTCCGTTTGTGCTGCGTTCAAAAACTACGGCACAGCGGCTCTTTTCCCTCTTAACCAGTAGGTAATTTTGCTATTCGTCTTGACCCATAACCGCAAAAGCGTTATACTTAGTTCGCTTTGACTAACAATAAATAACAAAATTCCGTTTTTGAGGTAATTCTATGCGATGCGGAAACAGATTCTCTTAATGTGCGACGACTTCTCTTTTTGCAGAAGATTCCAGGAGACCATGCAGGACGACACCACAACCATTCAATACTTTCTAACCGTGGCGGATGCTCTGGACAGCTATACCAGGCAGCGATACTGCCTGGTTATTATGGATAGCTGCCTGGAGAATGTGGACAGTCAAAAACTGCTCCAAATGATGCACAGGGCCAAACCGGTCCCGATCCTGGTGCTCACAGATGGGAAGCCTGTTGAGGACGAAATCAAATTTTTCTCGCTGGGGGCAACCGTTTGTGTCCCGAAGCCTGTTGAATTACGGCACTTCATTGCTCAGTCCCGCACTCTTGTCCAATTCTATATGGTGTCGGAGTATTCAGAAAAGCGCTGCTATACCTTGTCCTTTGGTATGGAATTGACCATCGACCCACTCCATCGCCAGGTGGTCTTAAATGGGAATTGGCTGGAACTGACCCGAAAGGAGTTTGACGTGCTGTACTTTCTGGCCAGTTATCCGGGCCAAGTTTTCACACGAGAGCAGATCTATCACAACGTCTGGCATAATGAGGCGGACTACAATGTGGATGAAGCAGTCAAGTCCAGCATCAAAGCGCTCAGGAAAAAATTGGCCCAGGCGCCCAAAGAGTATATACAAAATGTTCGCGGCGTTGGATACCGATTCGCGGGATAGGCGTTTTTATATCGCAGGGTCGAGCAGAGTCGAAAAAAAGCGAAATCTCCCCCTGTCCCATCTCTCTTATTCCCTTCTCTCGCCCCTTTTCGCTTATATAATCCTGTTTATGTCAGAAAATTTTAAAATGCTTTATTGCCAAAAAGCAGGATCAGGAGATGCGCCGGGCATGAGGGAATAACGGAATATCGACAAGTCCATGAGGTCATCCGCACAGGCGCACATATCCCGAAAAGGGAGTATGTGCGCCTGATTTTTCCGACAGGATTCCTCAATGCTGGACAGAAGATGCCCGATGGGGCGACGACTTTCTGCCGGCAAGCCGCTGTTCCATTGGGACGCGAGGATACGATTTTCCGCCATGTACCGGCCGCGTAAGCGGAAGAGGGGTACGCGATGGGGCAGAATATCCATCGTATTGAGAGAGTCCTCCGTTTGGGTGCACCACGATGTTCCGTGCCTGGAAGAAAAGTGGCGGCGCTCTGCTTTTGCCGCGGCCATTGCAGGGAACGGGCAGACCGGTCCGAAAAGCCTCCGCCTGCCCGATCAAGCGATGGCCCGGTATCATTCCGTGCGTATCTGAAGCGTGGTGAGCCGCGTCATTCGGATTGGCTCCTCTTTCGCTTTGGTTGGCCTCTCAGGTGCAGGGGTCCCCCAGTCAAGGGTGTTCAGCGAAGCCCGGATAAAAACTTGACTGGAAAGGATTTTGACTTATGAATACGGAAATGAAAAATCGCGTACTGGAACTGCTGGACAATTACCACAAGCGGGCCCGGCTGATCGCCCTGCTGCGCTATGAACTGGCTCACCCAGCCCAGGTCACGGAGAAAGACCTGATCGGGGCGATGAATTTTGCGCGCCAGGAGGGCGCGGGCCGTCCGGAGGGACATATTTCCAACAAGACGCTCTACATCGCCCTGAATTACCAGGACCAGGCCAGGCAGCTCAACGCCGAGACCTTCCAGGAGATCTCCGCCCAGCTGATGAAGCTGGAACAGGAGCAAGATAGACTGAACTATTACCTTTCTCTGCTGGAGCCCCGACAGGAGCAGGTGTTACGGAAAGCCTACCTGGAGAAAGTCCCGCAGGAACAGGTGGCCCGAGAACTCGGGGTGTCTGTGAGGAGCGTGCAGGACATTAAAGCCAAGGCCATTGACGCGCTTGCGGAGATGTATGCCTTTACTGCCGGGCTGAATTGAGTGGCTGTGCGTTCGCTTCGCCTTTTCTGCATGAAAGTTGTACCATATTTGTGGGTTTAGATGGCTTGTAACTTCGCCTCCAATTATGGTATCATTAGACTGTCAAAAAGGAGTGCTCTCCGGTTTTACTAAACCGGAGAGCATTTCTTTTCTTTCATTAGGTGGGACGGCATCCATGATGGGCAATACCAGTGAAGATCACGATTCCTTTGAGAGCAGTTTGGTATTGTGGGAAGATGGATCTGTGACCGCACGGTACGGTTATGATTCTGCGGTTCGGCGATTGCATGAATACGAGGTTTCCGGTATTCCACCGGACAGAGAACGAGCAGGCCGCTGAGTGGAGTGCTGGGAACCGTACACTGTAATAGCTCCAAACGGAGAAATTTTCGCACGTCGAGGCTGGGAGTGCATACTAGGCCGGCTGTTTGCTTATGAACAGTCAATGCTGATGCCAGAACAATGGAGACGACGGCACAATACCACCATGCCTGCAACGGGCCGGATTCAAGTGGATAAGAAAGCACCTTCATTTTGACAAAATTTTTGCGGCGAAGACGTTTAAAAATAAAAGTGCTTCAGACAAGAGGTATGACTTGAAATGCCCGAAGAGCTATCGTAAAATAGTTCTATGAGTCAGCAAGTGTACCTTGAAAATTAAACAGACTTCGATCCGCAGCACAATGAGGAGGATCATCATGTGTAAACAGACTCAGGAAACATTGACGGTGAAAGAGGTGCGGGAGATTCTGAACATCGGAACCAACTCCGCGTATAATTTGATCCACAGCAAAGCCTTTCCTGTCATCAAAATAGGTCAGAGTTACCGGATTCCGAAAGGGCCTTTTTACGCATGGCTGGAGAATCCCGGTGCTGCGAAACACTAAGCCAAATCTTCAATTATGACGTATTTAATTGGAGGTATTTATGGCTAAGAAACGTTCAAATGGTGAAGGTAGCTTTTGGCAGCTTTCAGACCGCACATGGGTCTATCAAATCACGGTTGGCCGCAAGGAAAATGGCGCTCCTGAGAGGAAATCCTTCAAAGGCCGCACGAAAGCGATCTGCAAACAGCGCAAAGAGGAATGGGAAGCACAGCAGGCCGCGTTGAAAGCACAGGCCAAGAACGAGCAGCGAGAGACAGAACGGCTTGAAGAAGAACAAAAGCGGCTGGGACATTCCATAGAGTCGGAGACACTGTTTGAGGAGGCTTTTCTGGAGTGGCTTCGGCTTTATAAATCCCCTCCCACACGCAAGCCCTCTACCTATGCCAGCTATATCGACACCTATAACACTCATTTTGGCCCAGCATTCGGCGCCATGCCGTTGTATCAGATCACGCAGGATGTGATACAGGAATACTACCAGATCAAGCAGCTAAACGGCGGCCGAATGGATGGGAAGAAGGGCGGCCTCTCGCCCAAGACGATCCGGAACCACCACATGATACTAAAGGACTTCTTTGCATACGCCATCGGGAAGTACAAGCTGCCGGGCAACCCAACGCTCAGTACCACACGGCCGGAAGTCGTTCAGAAAGAGATGCGTGTTCTGAGTCCTGATGAAATGCGGATTTTCATTGAAGAAGTCATGAAGGAAACCCAGCGTATCGCAATCCTTACAGATTTGTTCGTTGGCTTCAGAGTGGGAGAGCTGTTGGCGCTGGAAATTTCGGATTTGAACCTGGAGCGCCAGACCCTTACGATCAATAAAAATCTCATTCGGGTGAAAACTGAGGCGCTGTCCCTGGAGAATCCAAACATTAAGATTCTCAACTACGACCCGGAGAAAAAGACCCATCTTATTGTACAGAGTACGCCTAAGACGAAAAGCTCAAACCGGGAGATCGCGATTTCTGATGGGCTGTGCGAACTGCTGGTGCGGCATATCTTCACGCTGGCACACTCCAGTTGGCCTAATCCGGATAACCTGCTGTTCCCCTCGAAAGCTGGAACTTACATTGATCCCAAGTCCTTTGAGATCCGCCTGACCGCCATATCCAAACGGTGCGAGATCAAAAAGGTAAATCCCCACGCATTGAGACACACATTGGCGACCCGTCTGGTGGAAGAGAAGACGCCGCTGAATATTGTACAGGGCATCCTGGGACATTCATCTATTGAAACGACCAGAAAGTATCTGCATAAGAATGACGATGTGGAGCGGGACGCGATCACCGCCATGACGGATTATCTGGACATGGAGAAGCTGTCAAATGCGCCTCGGCTCAACGGAGCCAAGAAGCGGGCGAAATTTGCGGGCATTACGCTGCCGAACTTTTCGGAGTGACTATGCATCCGCAGGATCGCCGGTCAAGAGATGATTTTGCAAACTCTGTGCGGTTGCCTACTTTATTGCAAACGGAGTTTGAAGAGCATTTCGAGCTGGATCGTCGTTCTACAAATTGGAGGAACTTTTTATGAGGGAATAAAAAAGAAAAATCCCGAGGAGACTCTTCGGGAAAATCAACTGCAAATTGCAACGGGGTAAAGAAAAAGTCCTGAAACCCTTGAGTTTCAGGACTTTCTGGTTGCGGGGGGTGGACTTGAACCACCGGCCTCCGGGTTATGAGCCCGACGAGCTACCAGCTGCTCTACCCCGCGATGTTCACTTTTCCGCGGCTTCCGGTACTGCCCCGGAAGTGCTGGTAGCTACTCGGGTTATGAGCCCGACGAGCTACCAACTGCTCTAT